>Ga0209342_10002932_pt1 | contig 18130 bp, 16 predicted proteins | sample RifCSP16_2_FD_184023 | JGI IMG/M metagenome (GOLD analysis project Ga0209342, IMG submission 184023) | Soil microbial communities from Rifle, Colorado - Rifle CSP2_sed 16_2 (SPAdes) (version 2) | ecosystem: Environmental > Terrestrial > Deep subsurface > Rock core/Sediment | place: Rifle... | reverse complement strand
CGCGGCACGCTCGGCAGTGCGCTTCGCGCGGCTCCGGGCCGCGGCGCGGATCGCCTCGGCCTCGCGTTCGCAGGCGGCGACGGCCGCACGCGCCTCTTGCTCTGCCGCGAGGACGCGCGCGATCGCAGCCTCGACCTCCTGCGTGGCTGGCGACTCTTGGCTCGATGACACCATACCGGCCGGCACTCCGCCCCCTCCCACGTTGCCATTACAGCCCGTCGAGGCGCCGCCGACTTGATCGGTGTCAAAGGGCCGGAGTTCGTCCCCGTCGGTCCGGCGTTGGAACGGTGCTAGGAATTCCCCGGCTGCGCCCGAAGCCGCTCCCGTAGCTCGGTCTTGAGCACCTTACCGTAGTTGTTCTTGGGCAGGTGCTCGACGAAGCGGTAGGAACGAGGCCGTTTGAAGCGAGCGATCTGCTCGAGGCAGAGCCGATCGAGCGCCTCCTCGGTCACCTCGGCACCGGCGCGCCGGACCACGAACGCGACGACCTCCTCGCCCCAATCCGGATGCGGCCGGCCGACCACCGACACCTCGTGCACATCAGGGTGCCGCAGGAGCGCCTCCTCGACCTCCCGCGGGTAGATGTTCGAGCCGCCGCTGATGATGAGATCCTTCGAGCGGTCCAGCAGCGTGAGGAAGCCGTCCTCGTCGAGCGCGCCGACGTCGCCGGTGTGCAACCATCCATTGCGCAGGGTCGCCGCCGTCGCCTCCGGATCCCGCCAATACCCCTTCATCACGGCGTCGCCGCGCACGAGGACTTCGCCGGGCTCATCGGCCGGAAGGGGCCGATCGGCGCGGTCGGCGATGCGGAGCTCGACCACCGATTGCGCGACGCCGACCGACGCGAGCCGCGCGAGATGACGCGGATGCGACGCATCGGCGAAGTGGTGCTTCCCGAGCGCGGTGATCGTCATGGGGCTTTCGCCCTGGCCGTAGATCTGGGCGAAACGCTGTCCCAGGACCGCGAGCGCGTCCTGGATGTCGGCGAGATACATCGGCCCGCCGCCGTAGACGATCGTCTTGATGCCGTCGATCGGGGGTTTCGCTCGGCGCGCGTGATCGACGAGCCGCTTCACCATTGTCGGCGCGGCGAACATCGCGACGCCGCGGTGCGCGCGCGCGAGGTCAAAGGTCTCGGCGGCGTCGAACCCGCCGCTCTCCGGAATGACCTGCTTCGCCGCACGCGCAACGTGCGGGAGGCCATAGAGACCCGAGCCATGCGACAGCGGCGCCGCGTGCACGATGCAGTCGCCGGGGCCGATCTCGTCCACGTCCGCAAAGTAGCAGAGCGTCATGGCGAGCAGGTTGCGGTGGGTGATCATTACGCCCTTCGGGCGTCCTGTGGTGCCGCTGGTGTAGAAGAGCCATGCGAGGTCATCAAGCGCCGCGGGCGGGATATCCGGCGACCCGTCGGCCGTTATCAAGCGTCGATACTCGTCGCTGCCAGTGACGAGCACGCGCTCGAGCGCGGCGACGCTCGCGGGGAGCCGGACGATCGCCTCGGCGAGGTCCGGCGTGACGAAGCAGACCCGGGCGCCCGAGTGGTCGAGGATGTACTCGGCCTCCTTCGGATGGAGCTTGGCGTTGACCGGGACGGCCGCGAGGCCCGCCCACCACGCCGCCCACACGAGCTCGACGTACTCGGGCGAGTTCTTCATCACCAGCCCGACGCGGTCGCCGGGCTCGAGCCCGAGCGTCGCGCGCAAGCTCGCGGCGAGCGCGCCGCAACGGCGGGCGAGCGCCGCATAGTCTGCCAGAGTGCGCTCGCCCAGGGCGACCGCGGGTCGTGCGGGAAAGACGCGCGCCGAGCGCGCGAGGAGGTGCGCGAGGTTCACGCGCGAACGCTACCACGGGCGCGCGCACCGACCAAACCCGCGCCGCGGCGCGGGCGCCACTGGTCGAGGACGCTACTGCGCCGTCCAGCCGCCGTCGATGCTGAGCGCCGCGCCCCGGATCTGCGCGGCTGACTCCGAGCACAGGAACACGGCAAGCGCGCCGATCTCGCCCGGCGTCGCGAACTCACGCGAAGGCTGCTTCTCGGAGAGCAGGTCCATTTTCGCCCGCTCGGCAGAGATCTTCTCGCGCGCGGCACGCTCGTCGATCTGCTTCTGGACGAGCGGCGTGAGCACCCAGCCCGGGCAGATTGCGTTGCAGGTGATGCCGGTGGTCGCGGTCTCGAGCGCCACCACCTTCGTGAGCCCGACGACGCCGTGCTTTGCCGTCACGTACGCCGCCTTCTGCGGCGAGGCGACGAGGCCGTGCGCGGACGCGATGTTGATGATCCGGCCCCAGTTGCGGCGCTTCATCTGCGGCAGCACGGCCTGGATGGCGTGGAAGTTGGAGGACAGGTTGATGGCGATGATCGCGTCCCATCGCTCCGCCGGAAAGCTCTCGATCGGAGCGGTGTGCTGGATCCCGGCGTTGTTCACCAGGATGTCGACGCCCCCGAGCTCCTTCGTCGCGTAACCCACCATGTCGTGGATCTGTTCGGGCCGCGAGATGTCGGCGCCGCTGAACGCGACCTTCACGCCGAGCTCCTTCGCGAGCCCCTGCCGGAGCCGCTCGATCTCGGCCGGTTCGCCGAAGCCGTTGAGCATCACGTTGGCGCCGTCGGCCGCGAGCGCGCGCGCGATGCCGAGCCCGATGCCGCTCGTCGAGCCGGTGACGATTGCAGACCTGCCTTTGAGCATCAATGCCTCCCCGATGGGCATACTCGTCGCGGCCAGCGATTGTACGGGGAGCGAGCCCGAGCCTTCGGGGAGCGGTGCGGCTCGGGTCGCCCCAGCGCGCGCTGGACTGCCCCGGGGGCGGCCGGAGGAGGAGGATAGGCCGCCCACCGGCGGCAGCCCAGCGCGTAGGGACTCGGGGAGCCGAGCGGGGCCGGGTTTGCCCGGCGGCGTCGGGTTAGACGTGCAGCAAGTGCCCTTGCCGTTCGAGCTTGCGGAGCCGGTGCTCGAGCTCGGCGAGGTTCTGGGACCGGGCGAGGTACTCCTCCTCGCGACGGCGACGCGCCCGCTCGAAGTAGGTACCCAGCCACGTCCACGCGCGGCCCGCCAGGTCGGCGATCGCGGCCGCCCGAAGTGCGCGGGCGCGGGCCTCGATCTCGGCGATGTCGAGCGCGGAGCCGCTCGTCGCGACCGGCCTGCTGCTGCGTTGCAGTATTTTCGGCGTAGAATGAGCTTGCTGTTGGCCGGCGACGGGGTCCGGACTCGTGGTCGGGCCGTACCGGATGATGCTATCGCCCTCGTAGAGCGGAAGTTGAATCTTCATTGAGAACTCCTGTCTATAGCGCTGATACAAAAAAACTATTGCAGCGCACACCTACACAATATATGGGCGGTTTGGGCAATGCCAATCGCATGTTTGGATCCCTGCGATCGGCCCGATCTATACTGTGTCTAAGGTCACATTGCGTTGCACCAAATCGGCCCTCGAAAGGCCCCCGTTAGGACATACTTCCGGTCAGCCATGGAGCTCTATCAACTTCGCAGCTTCGCCGTCGTGGCGGAGGTGAGACATCTGACGCGGGCGGCGGAGAAGCTGCACATCAGCCAACCCGCCCTGAGCGCGCAGATCAAGGCGCTCGAGGATGAGCTCGAGGTTCCGCTGTTCGAGCGCACGTCGAGCGGCATGGTGCTGACGGCCGCCGGCCAGCGCCTGCTCGCGGAGGCGGAGAAGGTCCTGTTCGCCGCGCAGGCCCTCCGGACCGAAGCCCGGGCGCTCAAGGGCGAGGTCGACGGCCATGCCGCGGTGGGGACGCTCTCGGACCCGGCGTTCATCCGGCTCGGCGAGTTCCTCAGCGTGACCGTGGACCGGCATCCGCTGCTGCAGCTCGAGCTTCACCACGAGATCTCGGGTGCCGCGTTCGAGAAGGTTCGGGACGGCCAGCTCGACGCCGCCTTCTACTACGGGGCGCTCGCGCATCCGGCGGTCGCCGGGCTCGAATTGCGGCCCGTGACCTACCTCGTGGCCGCACCAGCGGCGTGGCGGGACCGGGTGGCGGATGCGACTTCGGCCGAGATCGCCGCGCTCCCGTGGATCCTCACGCCCTCCATCAGCTCCCACAACCGGCTGGTCGGCGATCTCTTCCACGAGCACGGGGTCGAGCCGACAAAGGTGGTCGAGGCGGATCAGGAGTCCGTGATCAGCTCGCTCGTCGTCTCCGGCGTCGGCCTGTCGCTCATGCGCGAGGACGTGGCGCTGGCAAAGGAGGCCGCCGGGGAAGTCTGCCTGTGGGAAAAGGGAAGGGCGACGACCACGCTGTGGTTCATCTACCCGCAGGAGCGCGCCGACGACCTAGTGATCCGGGCGCTGCTCGACGTGATTCGCGAGACCTGGGACCTTCGCGAGGGGCGCGTTCCGCCCCGCGTGAAAGCGCGAGGCAGGAAGCTTGAAGCCAGCGGCTAGCGGCGGGCCGCGGGCCCGCTGACGCGGGCCGCGCTAGCGCGCCGCGAGCTTCGCGTTCGTCTGCGTCAGGCGCTCGATCAGGACCCGCATGAAGGCCTTCTGGAAGCTCACCTGGCAGGCGGAGCTCGCGACCTTGAGCGCGATGGTCTTGATCTCGACCACGGTGATGTCGGTGGTCGACGTGATCGTCGTGGTCCGCTGCGCGACCTGGTCGCTGAAGTAGAGCAGCTCGCCGAAGCAGCCGCCGCGGCGGACCACGTTGATCGACTTGCCCTGGATCGAGACGTCCACCTGGCCCTCGACGAGCAGGTAAAAGCTCTCCCCCGAGTCACCTTCCCGGATGATCATCGTCTTCCCCGGGATCGTCCGCCAGGTGCTGATGCGCAGCGCCTCCCACAGCGTCACGTCGTCGAAGTCCTCGAAGAAGACGAGCGTGCGCAGCTCGTTGAACTTCGCCGAGTCGGAGATCGTCTCGCCCGCGAGCCGCAGCGCGGTGAAGGCCTTGGAGAGGTCCTTGCCGAAGTCGATCCAGGTCGCGTAGCGGTCCGCCGGGTTCTTCTGCATCGCCTTCAGGCAGATCTCGTCGAGCAGCTCGGGCAGCTCCGGCCGGAGCTGCGACGGCGGGGGCGGGACGACGTTGAGGATCTCGTAGGTGAGCGAGAGCTGGTTCGACGCGTTGAACGGGAGCCGGCCGGTGAGCAGCTTGTACATCACGACGCCGAGCGAGTAGATGTCGGTGCGGTGCGTCACTTCTTCAAGGCGGATCTGCTCCGGCGACATGTAGGCCGGCGAGCCGATGCCGGTGAGCTGGGTCGTGTCCTGGGCGAGCGCTTCCTGGAACGAGGCGCCGAAGTCGCTGACCTTGATGTCGCCCTCGGGGCCGTAGAGGATGTTCCCCGGCTTGATGTCGCGGTGGATGACCCCCAGCTGGAACGCGAAGTCGAGCGCGCGGATACACTTGAAGATGACCTCGACGAGCTTCGACAGCGGCAGGAGGCTGTCGATCTCGGCATAGGTCTCGAGCGTCGTGCCCTTGACGTACTCCATCACGATGTAGCTGTACTCCGGCTCGCTGACCGCGTCGTAGATGGCGCAGATGTGGGGGTGGTTGAGCCGGCCGGCGAGCGCCGCCTCGGCGAGGAAGCCCTTGCGCAGGAGCTTCGCGGTCTGCTCGCTGACGCTCTCCTCGAAAAAGAACACCTTGATGGCGACGTCGCGGTCGGCGAACGGGTCGCGGCCGAGGTAGACCCGGCTCGTGGCGCCGCGCCCGATTTCCTGCGTAATCGGGTACTTGCCGATGCGCCACTCGAGCTCGAACTTCATCGTCTTCCGGATGCGTGGGGGCGTCTGCGAATATACCTTCCCGGGGGCCGCGTGCAGCGGACCAACTCCCTGGGCGGCTTGAAAAATCCGGCATTTGTCCGCATTTGCCTGTCGACTTCGACGACACTTGAGGAGGCCCCATGCGCATCGACCGCTTGACGACCAAGTTCCAGCAGGCGCTGGCTGACGCACAGAGCGTCGCGGTCGGCGCCGACAACCAGTACGTCGCGCCGGCGCACGTCCTTGCTGCGTTGCTCGACCAGGACGACGGCGGCACGGCGTCCCTCCTCTCCAAGGCCGGGGTCAACGTCGCCAAACTGCGGGAGGGCCTGAAGCGCGTCATCGACAACCTGCCGAAGGTCGAGGGTCACGGCGGCGACGTCCAGATCTCCCGCGAGCTCTCGAACCTGCTCAACATCGCCGACAAGGAAGCGCAGAAGCGCGGCGACCAGTACATCGCGTCGGAGCTCTTCGTGCTCGCCCTAACCGACGACAAGGGCGAGGCCGGGCGGCTCCTCAAGGAGGCCGGCGGCGCGCGGCGCGCGATCGAGCCGGCGATCAACTCGCTGCGCGGCGGCGAGTCGGTCGCGAACCCCGAAGCCGAGGGGACCCGCGAGGCGCTGAAGAAGTACACGCTGGACCTGACCGAGCGGGCGCGGGCCGGCAAGCTCGATCCGGTGATCGGGCGCGACGACGAGATCCGCCGCGTGATCCAGATCCTGCAGCGCCGGACCAAGAACAACCCCGTGCTCATCGGCGAGCCCGGGGTCGGCAAGACCGCCATCGTCGAGGGACTGGCGCAGCGCATCATCGACGGCGAGATTCCCGAGTCGCTCAGGAACCGCCGCGTGCTGTCGCTCGACATGGCGGCGCTGCTCGCCGGGGCGAAGTACCGCGGGGAGTTCGAGGAGCGGCTGAAGGCGGTGCTGAAAGAGATCTCGCAGGCCGGCGACATCATCGTCTTCATCGACGAGCTGCACACCATGGTCGGCGCGGGCAAGGCGGAGGGGGCGATCGACGCCGGAAACATGCTCAAGCCGGCGCTGGCGCGGGGCGAGCTGCACTGCGTCGGCGCCACCACCCTGAACGAGTACCGCAAGTACCTCGAGAAGGACGCCGCGCTCGAGCGCCGCTTCCAGAAGGTGCTGGTCGAGGAGCCCTCGGTCGAGGCCACGATCGCGATCCTGCGCGGCCTGCAGGAGAAGTACGAGCTCCACCACGGCGTCGAGATCACCGACCCGGCGATCGTCGCCGCGGCGGAGCTCTCCCACCGCTACATCACCGACCGCTACCTGCCCGACAAGGCGATCGACCTGATCGACGAGGCCGCGGCGCGGATCAAGATGGAGATCGACTCCAAGCCCGAGGCGATGGACAAGCTCGAGCGGCGGATCATCCAGCTCAAGATCGAGCGCGAGGCGGTGAAGAAGGAGAAGGACGAGGCGTCCCGGAAGCGGCTGGCGCTCATCGAGGACGAGATCAGGCGGCTCGGGAAGGAATACGCCGACCTGGAGGAGGTCTGGAAAGCCGAGAAGCTCGCGGTCCAGGGATCGCAGCACATCAAGGAGGAGCTGGAGAAGCTGAAGCTCGAGATGGAGGCGGCGAAGCGCAAGGGCGACTGGCAGAAGGTCTCCGAGCTCCAGTACGGGACGATCCCGCAGCTCGAGGCGCAGCTGAAGAAAGCCGACACCGCCGAGAAGGGCGCTGGCCGACCGAAGCTCCTCCGCACCCAGGTGGGCGCGGAGGAGATCGCCGAGGTCGTGTCGCGCGCGACCGGCATCCCGGTCTCGAAGATGATGCAGGGCGAGCGCGAGAAGCTGCTGTTCATGGAGAAGAAGCTGCACGAGCGCGTCGTCGGTCAGGACGAAGCGGTGCGGCTCGTCTCGGACGCCATCCGCCGCTCGCGCTCCGGGCTCGCGGACCCGAACCGGCCGTACGGCTCGTTCCTGTTCCTCGGACCGACCGGGGTCGGCAAGACCGAGCTCTGCAAGGCGCTCGCGGAGTTCCTCTTCGACTCCGCGGATCACCTCATCCGCATCGACATGTCCGAGTACATGGAGAAGCATTCGGTCGCGCGCCTGATCGGCGCGCCGCCCGGATACATCGGGTACGACGAGGGCGGCCAGCTCACCGAGCTCGTGCGCCGCAAGCCCTACTCGGTCATTCTGTTCGACGAGGTGGAGAAGGCCCACCCGGACGTGTTCAACGCGCTCCTCCAGGTGCTCGACGAGGGCCGCATGACCGACGGGCAGGGCCGGACGGTCGACTTCAAGAACACGGTGATCGTGATGACGTCGAATCTCGGCTCGCACATGATCCAGCAGATGGCGGGGGACGACCCGGCGCTCATCAAGGCGGCGGTGATGGCCGAGGTCAAGACGGCGTTCCGCCCCGAGTTCGTCAACCGGATCGACGAGATCGTGGTGTTCCACGCGCTCGGCGAGAGGGAGGTGAGGCAGATCGCGCGGATCCAGATCCGTTACCTGGCCGAGCGGCTGGCGAAGTTCGAGCTGCGGCTCGAGGTGACCGACGCCGCGCTCGAGGAGCTCGCGAAGGTCGGCTTCGACCCGGTCTACGGCGCGCGTCCGCTCAAGCGCGCGATCCAGCAGACGATCGAGAACCCGCTCGCCAAGGCGATTCTCGAGGGCCGGTTCGCACCCAAGGACACGATCCGGGTCGACTTCCGGCGCGGCGAGATGGTGTTCGAGAAGGCCGACGCGCCCGCGCGCGCCGCGGCGTAACGCCGATCCTCAAGCCGCGGGCGTCTAGCGCCGGGCGGTGACCGACTGCGCGCGCCGGGACAGCTCGTCCCACAGCGTGTCGGTGTTCTTCCGGAAGATGGAGTCAGCGTCGGCCTTGACCGTCCACCAGTCGCCCCGGGCGAGCTCGCCGTCGAGCTGACCCGGGGCCCAGCCGGCGTAGCCGACGAAGAGGCGCAGCGCCTCCGGCGGCTTGAGCAGCAGCTGCTCCACAGTGGCCGGCTGGAGGGCGAGGCGTACGTCCTCGATGACCGGGAACGACGGCCCGGGGTCCCCGGTCCCGCGAAATACCGCGAACAGCCCGGCGGGCTCGACCGGACCGCCGAAATAGAGCGGCGCGGTGAAGCGCGCCAGGCGCTCATTGCCCGGCAGGATCTCGGCGAGCGACTGCTTGGTCGGACGATTGAGGATCACCCCGAGGATCGCCCCGTCGGGTGCTTGCGTGACGAGCACGACCGTCCGCGAGAAATTGGGGTCGAGGATGGTCGGCTTGGCGACCAGGAACCCGCCGGCCGGCGCCTGCGCGACGGCAACTTGCGCCGCGGCCGCCAGGACCGCCGCGATCAGGATGCGTACCGGCCCGGACAACGCTATCGCGCGCGCGGGCGGCGTCAGTCGACCGCGCGTGCCGCGTCGTCCGCGGCGAGCGCGTTGATCTGGCGCGCCATCCGCAGCAGCTCTTCCCAGATGTGGTCGGTGTCCTTGCGGAAGACCGTGTTCGCGTCGGGGTTGAGGACGTACCACAGGCCGCGGTCGATCTCGCGCCGGAGCTCGCCCGGCCGCCAGCCGACGTAGCCGACGTAGAAGCGCGCGTCGGTCGGCCGGTCCTCGATGATCTTGTCGATCGTGTTGACGTTGATGGCGAGGTACAGGTTCGACATGATCAGGAGCGACCCGACACCGGGGCGCTCGCCGCGCACCACCGCGACCAGCGCGCTGGTCGAGAAGGGTCCCCCGAAAAACACCGGCTCCACGACCTTCTTGGACGGCTCGTGCTCCGGGAAGAGGCTCGCGAGCGACCGCCGCGTCGGCTTGTTGATGATCACCCCGATGTGCCCACCGCTCGTGGTCGGCGACGCGATGAGTACCGTCTGGCGGTACTCGGGGTCTCGGAACCCCGGCGCCGCGACCAGGAACACCGTGGCCTCGGCGGGCGCCGGCGCCTGAGCGCGGGCCGGCTCGGCCAGGGCCGCCGCCAGGGCGAGCGCCCCGGCGAGCAGGCGGAGAAGCTCTTTCATCGAATCACCCCGAGCATCTGCAATCCACCGCTATTGTAATGGTAGCGAGACCAGCTCGGCATGACGAAAACAATCCACCACGTGGTCGTTCACCATCCCGACGGCCTGCATGAAAGCGTAGCAGATCGTCGAGCCGACGAAACGAAAACCATTCCGTCGCAGGTCGCGGGACAGGGCATCTGACACGTCCGTCTGCGCCGGCACCCGGCGCGGCGTTCGCCAGCGGTTCTGGACCGGGTGGCCGTCCACGAAGCCCCAGAGGTAGGCGTCCAGGCTGCCGTGGTGCTCCCGCAGGTCGAGCGCCGCGCGGGCGTTTCCGATCGCGGCTTCGATCTTCAGCCGGTTGCGCACGATCCCGGGATCCCCCATCAGCCGCTGGATCTGGCGTGCCCCGTAGCGTGCGATCCGCTCCGCGTCGAAGCCGTCGAACGCCCGGCGGTAGCCCTCGCGCTTGGCCAGGATGGTGGACCACGACAGCCCGGCCTGGGCGCCTTCGAGGATCAGGAACTCGAACAGCCGCCGGTCGTCGTGGACCGGGACGCCCCACTCACCGTCATGGTAGCGGACGTACTCGAGGCTGCCTAGGGACCAGGGGCAGCGCCGCCGGGAGTCGGGGAGAGCCAGGGTCCGGGCCGGCACCGGGCCCGCTCAGGCCGTGAACGCCTGAATGCCGGTCTGGGCGCGGCCCAGGACGCGAGCGGGGTTTCGGCGAGCACTGCTCGCCGCCGCGAGCGCCCGAGCGCCTGCAGGCGCGAAGGGGGCGCATCTCGACATCTGCGGGCTCACGAGAACGCCTGGATCCCCGTTTGCGCACGGCCGAGGATCAACGCATGGATGTCATGCGTGCCCTCGTACGTGTTCACCGTCTCGAGGTTGATCATGTGCCGGATGACGTGAAACTCGTCGGCGATGCCGTTGCCGCCGTGCATGTCGCGCGCGAGGCGGGCGATCTCGAGCGCCTTGCCGCACGAGTTCCGCTTCACGAGGGAGACCATCTCCGGCACCGCACGCCCCGCGTCGCTGAGCCGGCCGACCCGGAGGACCGCCTGCAGGCCGATGGTGATCTCGGTCATCATGTTGGCGAGCTTGAGCTGGATGAGCTGGTTCGCGGCGAGCGGCCGGCCGAACTGGGTCCGATCGAGCACGTACTGGCGCGCGCGGTGCCAGCAGTCCTCGGCGGCGCCGAGCGCGCCCCAGGCGATGCCGTAGCGCGCCTTGTTGAGGCACCCGAACGGCCCCTTCAGCCCCGACACGTTCGGCAGGAGCTGCGCTTCGGGGACGAAGACGTCGTCCATGACGATCTCGCCGGTGACCGAGGCGCGCAAGCTCATCTTGCCTTCGATCTTCGGGGCCGAGAGCCCCTTCATCCCTTTCTCGAGGATGAAGCCGCGGATGACGCCGTCGTCGGTCTTGGCCCAGACGACGAACACGTCGGCGATCGGCGAGTTCGTGATCCACATCTTCGCGCCCTTGAGGACGTAGCCGCCGTCCGCTTTCCGGGCGCGCGTCTGCATCGAGCCGGGATCGGAGCCGTGGTTGGGCTCGGTGAGCCCGAAGCAGCCGACCCACTCCCCCTTGGCGAGCTTCGGGAGGTACTTCCGGCGCTGCGCCTCGGTGCCGTAGGCGTGGATCGGGTGCATGACGAGCGAGCTCTGCACGCTCATCGCCGAGCGGTAGCCCGAGTCGACGCGCTCGACCTCGCGCGCGGTCAGCCCGTAGCTCACCTGGTTCACGCCGGCGCAGCCGTACCCGTCGATGGTCGAGCCGAGGAAGCCGAGCGCGCCCATCTCGTTCATGATCTCGCGGTCGAACTTCTCCTTGCGCGTCGCCTCCACCACGCGCGGCAGGAGCTTCTCCTGGCAGTACGCGCGGGCGGAGTCGCGCACCATGCGCTCCTCCTCGGTGAGCTGGTCCTCGAGCAGGAACGGGTCGTCCCAGCGGAACTCGGGCTTCGCTTTGGGCTCGGGCGCGTTCATGACTGGGCCTCCGGATGGAGCAATGATAGTCCAAGGCGCGCGCGCCGCCTGAGCCACGGGCTCGCGCGGTAGCGCGGGTCGCCCGATGCGGCGAGCAGCGCTTCGAGGATCGCGGCCACGCGCCCCGCGCCGATCGCGTCGCCCCAGGCGAGCGGGCCCTTCGGGTAGCCGAGGCCCAGCGTCACCGCCAGGTCGAGGTCCGGCGGCGAGCAGATGCGCTGCTGGACGATGTCGCAGCCGATGTTGACGATGTGCGCGACCACCCGCTGCGCGACGAACCCCGGGCTGTCGCCGATGACCGAGACCGGCACGCCGTCGCGTGCGAAGAGCGCATGCGCGGCGTCGCGCATTGCGGCGGAGGTCGCGGGCGTGATCATCAGCGTGCGCCGCTTCGCGAGGCCGAACAGCGCGTCGATTGCGATGGTGCGCGTCGGATCGACGTTCTCCGCGAGCGCGACCGTCGTCGCGTCCTGGCCGAGCGGCGCGACCAGGATCAGCGAATCGGGCCCGGGCCGATCGCCGCGGTCGAGCTGGGCGCCGAGCTTCGCGACCGTCGTGGCCGCCTCGTCGTGCAGCCCGTGGCGCGCGACCCACACCTTGGGAACGTCGGCCCTCGGCACTGCGGGGACCGGCATCGGCTTCGCGGCGCCGCCGGCGTACTCGTAGAACCCGCGATTGCCGGACTTCCGGCCGAGCAGCCCGGCGACGAGACGCTGCGCGGTGAGCGGCGAGGGCCGGTAGCGCGGCTCCTGGTAGTACTGGTCGTAGATCGACTCCATCACCGGGTGGGAGACGTCGAGCCCCGTGAGGTCGAACAGCTCGAACGGACCCATCCGGAACCCGGCGCAGTCCCTGAGAATGCGGTCGATCTCGTAGAACTCCGTGACCCCTTCGCGAAGACAGGCGAGCGCCTCGGTGCCGAATCCGCGCCCGGCGTGGTTGACGATGAAGCCGGGGCTGTCCTTGGCGCGCACCGGCGTGTGGCCGCACCGCCGGGCGAAGCCGGTGAGGGCCTCGCACACCCACGGCGCCGTCATCACCCCGTCGATCACCTCCACCACCTTCATCAGCGGGACGGGGTTGAAGAAATGGAACCCGGCGACGCGGTCCGGGCGCTTGCAGGCGGCCGCGATCGCGGTCACCTGCAGCGACGAGGTATTGGTCGCCAGGACGCACTCCTCGGCGACGACCGCCTCGAGGTGCTGGAACAGCTCCCGCTTCGCCTCGAGGTTCTCCGCGATCGCCTCGATGACGATCTGGCACGACGAGAGGTGCGTGAGAACGTGGGCGATGTCGAGCTGGCGCGTTGCCCGCGCCGCGGCTTCGGCCGGAATCCGGCCTTTCTCGACGAGCTTCCCGAGCGCGCTCGCGACGTAGTCCTTGGCCGCCGGCGCGGCGTCGGAGCGGGTGTCGTAGAGCACGACGCGGATCCCGGCCTGCGCCGCGACCTGCGCGATGCCGCGCCCCATGACGCCGGTCCCGACGATCCCGAGGGTGAGATCCGGACGCTCGCTGTCCAGAGGCACGATGTCGCTGTTTTCCGGCGGATGAGGCGCCCGAGCATTGTAGCGCCCCCCCGGCCGCGGCTGCCGCGCATTGACGCTCGCGCCCGTTTTCGGCACTCTTCGGCGCAAGCGTTTCGGCTTCGCACGCGAAGCCCGCGCCGGTGCGATTTCGAAAGAGGCCGTCGACGGCCCAGGCCCGTCCCTGCACGGGGTCATCGCCCGCACCGCGAGGAAGCGCGTTTTCACAGGAGAGAGGAGGGTATCCGGATGTACACGCGGATCCTCATGGCCTACAACGGCACGCGCGAGGGCCGCGCCGCGCTGTTCGCCTGCGCCGAGATCGCGGCGTTCGGGAAGGCCGAGACGCATCTGCTCGCCGTCGCCAGCATGCCCTCGAGCATGTTCCTCACCGAGGGTTTCCTCCCGGAGGAGCTGATCGAGGAGGAGAAGAAGCGGATGCAGGACGTGATGGACGAGGGCCTCGCCGCGCTCAAGGAGCGCGGCTTCTCGGTCTCCGGCCATCTCTCGGTCGGCGAGCCGGTCGAGGAGATCTGCCGTCTCGCGTCGGAGCTCAAGAGCGACCTCATCGTGGTCGGCCACCGGCAGAAGCAGTCGTTCGCCGCGCGCTGGTGGCGCGGCTCGGTCGGGGCCACGCTGCTCGACTACTCGCCCTGCAGCGTCCTGATCGCGATCGCGCCTTGAGCGGCGGGGCGCGGCCGGACCTGCCGCGCCGCGTCGGCGAGCTCGCACGGCGCGGCGCCGAGCGCTTCGGCGATGCCCCGGCCCTGGTGGAGGCCGCGCGGCGCCTCGACTACCGCGAGCTCGCGCGCGCGGTCGACGACGCGGCGGACGCGCTCGCCAGGCTCGGCGTCGGTCCCGGGGACCGCGCGCTGATCGTCAACGAGAACTGCGCCGCCGCGCTGGTGCTGGCGCTCGCGGCGATGCTGCGGGACGCGTGGCCGGTGCTCGTCAACGCGCGGCTCAGCCGGCGCGAGGTCGAGGCGATCCACGCGCACTGCTCGCCGCGGCGGTCGTTCTTCACCACCGAGGTTTCGGCGGAGGCCGCCCGCCACGCGGAAGCCGTGGGCGCCGGTCCTTTCCCGCTGCCGGGCGTCGGCACCGTCGCCGTCGGGCCGCGCGACGACAGCGCGGGGACCGAGCCGGTGCCGGACGATCCGTCCACGCAGGTGGCCGCGCTCATCTACACGTCGGGGACGACGGGTGCGCCAAAGGGCGTCATGCTGTCGCATCGCAATCTGCTGTTCGCCGCGACGACGGGCGCCGGGCTGCGGCGGCTCGCTCCGGGTGATCGCGTATACGCTGCACTGCCGATTTCGCACGTGTTCGGGCTCGCGTCGGTGAGCATGAGCGCGCTCGCCGCCGGCGCCGCCCTGCACCTCGTGCCCCGGTTCACGCCGGAAGGTCTGGCGGCGGCGCTGGAGGACGAAGGCATCAGCATCCTCCCCGGCGTGCCGGCGATGTACGCCCGGCTGCTCGATTACCTGCAACGGACTGGGCGTCCGGTCGTGGCGCTGCGCGTGCGCTTCCTCTACGCGGGCGGTGCACCGCTCGACGCCCAGCTCAAGGCGGACGTCGAAGCCCTCTTCGGGCAACCGCTGCACAACGGTTACGGCTTGACCGAGACCTCGCCGACGGTTTCCCAGACGCGCCTGGACGCGCCCCGCGCGGATCTGTCGATCGGTCCGCCGGTGCCGGGGATCGAGATCCGCATCGTCGATGCCGAAGGCGGTGCCGTCGCACGCGGCGAGACGGGCGAGCTTCACGTGCGCGGCCCCAACGTGATGCTGGGGTACTACCGCGCGCCCGAGCTGACTGCTGAGGCGCTCGGCGCGGACGGCTGGCTCCGGACCGGCGATCTCGCCCGCCAGGACGAGCGCGGCCACCTCTTCATCGCCGGCCGCAGCAAGGAGCTGATCATTCGCTCGGGCTTCAATGTCTACCCGATCGAGGTCGAGAGCGTGCTGAACCAGCATCCCGCGGTCAGCCAGAGCGCGGTCGTCGGGCGCGCCGTCGCCGGCGACGAGGAAGTGGTGGCGTTCGTGGAGCTGCGCGCGGGGGCCACAGCGACGGCGGGGGCGCTGCGGGCGTTTGCGGCCGAGCGCCTTGCGCCCTACAAGCGGCCGAGCGAAGTCGTCGTCCTCGCCGCGCTGCCGGCGACATCGACGGGGAAGGTGCTCAAGAGCAAGCTCCGCGAGCTGGCGGAAAAGCCGGACGCCGGAACGGCCGGATGAACGCGGCTGGGCGCCGCGGCGCGCGTAATTGATCCTTGGGACAGGTGGTCCCGCGGCCGGTCGTCGGCCGGAGTCGCGGGCGAGCGGCGCTACTGCGCCCGGCTGCCGCTCAGCTTTCGCTGCGGAAGCACGCAGACGTTCTTGGTTGCGGGCTGCTCCTGCCGCCCGAGCTGCCGCCGGATCCGGGCGAAGGTTTTCGAGACGTTGGTGCTCGACGCCGGGGTGTATCGGAACGCCTCGGAGAGGCAGGAGACATGTCCTTTGGGGAGAGTCCTCATCATCGATCCATCCACTCAATGAGCCATCGGCGAGCAGCGTAGCCGGCGTCCGCTCCGACCTCAATACAATCGGCGGCCTAATCCGAAGGCGCCATGGTGAAAAAGAACGGCCCTGCAAGAGGGCCGTTTTCATGTTGGTGGAGGCGGCGGGAATCGAACCCGCGTCCGCAAGCCCTCCACAGTCAGGACTACATGCTTAGCCTGGCCATTTGGATCTCGCCTCGCGCCCGCCGGCCGGCGGGCTGACGCTTGGCCAGCCGCTTCGACGGATCCACCCGGCCAAGCGGCCAGACCGGGCGGAGAGGCTGATGTGAATGGCGCTGCACCCGGCGAACCGGGCCTAGCCCATCAGCAGGCTAGTGCAGCGTCTCACCGGTGTTAGGCGGCGAGAGCGAAACGCTCGTCGTTGGCGTTTGTAAGTTTCCAGTGGATTTACGAGGGTACTGGTCCTCGGCATGCCCTGCGCTGCTTCGCAACCCACGTCGAGACCAGGTCGCCCCCAGCGCGCTGCGCTTCCGCACAGCACAGGTGCATTATAAGGGCGTTCCGAGGTGGTTCAAGACCTCGAGCGGGTGCGCGACCACTGCGTCGGCGCCCCAGTCGCGCGGGTCGCCGCCCTCGCCGAGGTAGCCGTAGGCGGCGGCGATGACCGGCATCCCCGCCGCGCGCGCTGCCTGGACGTCGCGCACGTCGTCGCCGACGTAGAGGCAGCGCGCAACCTCGATCCCAAGCGCTTGCACGGCGTGCAGCAGCGGATCCGGGTGCGGCTTCGCCCGTTCGGTGGTGTCGCCCCCCACCACGCAGGCGGCGCGAGCGCGCAGCTCGAGCGCCTCGAGCAGCGGCACCGTGAAGCGCTCCGGCTTGTTGGTCACGACTCCCCACGCGAGGCCGCGCCCCTCGAGCGCGGCGAGCAACTCGGCAATGCCGTCGAACAGTCGCGTCTCGGCGCAGATCCGCTCCGCGTACAGGTCCAGGAACCGCGCCTTCAGCCGGTCGTATCCGGAATCCTGCGGATCGATCCCGAACCCGACCTGGAGCATCCCGCGCGCACCGCTCGAGGTGACCGGCCGCGCCCGCTCGAGCGAGACTGGTCGGCGTCCGTGCTCGGCGAGGAGGCGGTTCAGCGCTGCCGCCAGATCCGGCGCCGTGTCGGCGAGCGTCCCGTCGAGATCGAACAGGACCGCGCGGATCGTCATTCCGGTACCCGCCTGGCGTGGATGATGTAGTTGACGTCCGTGTCCCGGCCGAGCGCGTAGATCTGCGTGAGCGGGTTGTACGTCATGCCGACCAGGCTCTTGACGTCGAGCCCGGCCTCGCGAGACCAGCGCGAGAGCTCCGACGGCTTGACGAATTTCGCGTAGTCGTGGGTACCCTTCGGCAGCAGGCGCAGCACGTACTCGGCGCCGATCACCGCCAGGAGGTAGGACTTCGGGTTGCGGTTGATGGTCGCGAAGAACACGTCGCCGCCCGCCCTGGCGAGGCGCGCGCACGCCCGTACGGTGCTCGCGGGATCGGGGACGTGCTCGAGCACCTCCATGCACGTGACGACGTCGTAGCGGCCGGGCTCGCGCTCCGCGAGGCTCTCGGGCGAAACCAGCTCGTATTCGATCGCAAGCCCGGATTCGAGCCGGTGGATCTGCGCGATCCGCAGCGGCTTCTCGGCGAGATCGATCCCGGTCACGTGCGCGCCGGCGCGCGCCATCGCCTCGGCGAGGACGCCGCCGCCGCAGCCGACGTCGAGGACGCGCTTGCCGGCGAGCCGTGCCTTCCCGTCGATCCACGCGAGGCGCAGCGGGTTGATCTGGTGGAGCGGCCGGAACTCGCCGGCGGGATCCCACCAGCGGTGCGCGAGCTCGCTGAACTTGGCGAGCTCCTTCGGGTCGACGTTGGCCGGCGCCTCGCTCATGGTACGGACGATACTCGCCCGGGCAGGAACGCTCAAAGGCAGCCCCCGAGTCCGGTCACGCCCGAATGCCGGGGCCGCAAAGCAAGAAGCCCTGCCGAGGCAGGGCTTCTTGCGGCAGTGGTTGCGCGACCGGCTACTTGGTCCGCGTTCCCACCACCTCGACCTCGACGCGGCGGTTCGGTGCGAGGCACTCGACCTGCTGCTTGAAGGTAAAGGTCGCCGACACGGGCGGGCACTTCTTGATCTGCTGCGTCGCGCCCTTGCCCTCGGTGTAGATGCGGTTGGCGTCGATGTTCTTGCTCACCAGGTACGCCTTGATGGCCTCGGCACGGCGCACGGACAGTCTCTGGTTGTACCCGGAGTTACCAATCGGGTCGGTGTGGCCGATCGCGATGATCACCTCGAGCGTGGTCCCGCCCAGCTTGCCGACGAGCTCGTCGAGCCGCGCCTTGCCTTCGGGCTTCAGCACCGACTTGTCGAAGTCGA
>Ga0209342_10002929_pt1 | contig 18138 bp, 14 predicted proteins | sample RifCSP16_2_FD_184023 | JGI IMG/M metagenome (GOLD analysis project Ga0209342, IMG submission 184023) | Soil microbial communities from Rifle, Colorado - Rifle CSP2_sed 16_2 (SPAdes) (version 2) | ecosystem: Environmental > Terrestrial > Deep subsurface > Rock core/Sediment | place: Rifle... | reverse complement strand
GTCTCGGTCTTACCTGGTTCTTCTGTTCGTGCCGTTTCTCATGGCGAGTTGTTCTTCCGGAGGCGTGGCCTCAGCGACGGGGGAGGCCCCAACGATGGCTGCCGAGGCAACGACCGGTTCTGCAACGGCGACCGTCGTGCTTTCTCCCGCCAGCCTGGAGAGCTCTCCCGCGGCCGAGGAACCTCCAAAAGAGGTCGCTGAGGCCGCGCTGGCAATCTGCACATCCCCCGAATGCGAATACCCGCGTCTCTCGCCCGGCAGCATCCATCTCCAGCCGGACAGCGGCACGGGGGCCGATCGGTGGTGCGTGCAAGCGCGCGTCACAATGGAAGGGCAAGTTCAGCTCGGGCAAGTTCAGCTCGTGGCCGTCCTGCTAATCCAGAAAGCCGGGGGATCAACCTCGGGGTGGCGACTAGGAGAACTACAGGTTGGGGTCAGGTGCGAGGCTGTCGAGTAGATGGGACTTGAACCCCCGCGCAACCCTCCCGTTCGTAAGCACTGCGAACAGGGGAGGGGTCCTTCAACCCCTTGTCGAGCGGGCTTTGCTCGACGAGGGAGGTGGGGTGGGGGTTTGACATGCAGCGCCTGACGCCGGAGCCGGGCCTCCAGCGAGGTATCGAATACAAGGCGTGCCTTGGCTCGCAATGGTGTGCATCATCGCCGCACGCCCTCCCGCTGGTTACTCTTCCGCAATATTTCTGGACGAATTTCCTCTGCATGCTTGCCGTGCCCGGCCTTACGTTATAATGCCGCATGGAGCCCGCGCGGCCAAGCCGGGGCGGAGTGGCTCGGCCCCCCGGCATCGTGGCTCTCGGGGCCGGCTCTTCCACCGGTTCGGGCCCTCAGGCGGCTTGACCGACCAGATGGCAACCCTCCGTCAAGCGAGCGGCCCGCATATGCTGCGCGATCTCGGAACCTCACCGCGCGTTCTCGACGTCACCGATCTCGTAACCCAGTTCAGGACCCCAGAAGGAATCGTCCACGCCGTGAACGGGGTCTCCTTACACCTTGACCAGGGGGAGACTCTAGGGATCGTTGGCGAGAGCGGTTGCGGCAAGAGCGTCACCGTCCTGTCGCTGTTGCGTCTCATCCCGTCGCCGCCCGGCGAGATCGTTCGAGGCCAGGCGGATTTCCTGGGCGTGGACCTGCTCCAGATGTCGCAAGACGAAATCCGCCGGGTTCGTGGAGCGCAGATCGGGATGGTGTTCCAAGACCCGATGACCTCCTTCAATCCCGTGTTGACGATGGGGAAGCAGTTGACGGAGCCGCTCGAGATCCACCTGGGGATGACCAAGAGCCAGGCCAACGAGCGAGCCGCCGAACTGCTCGAGATGGTGGGCATTCCCAACGCCGCCGATCGGCTCAAAGACTATCCCCATCAGTTCTCCGGTGGCATGCGCCAACGCGTGATGATCGCCATGGGCCTCTCGTGCACGCCGCAGATCCTGATCGCCGACGAACCGACGACCGCGCTCGATGTGACGATCCAGGCGCAGATCATCGAACTGGTTAAGCGGTTGCGCGATGAGATCGGCATGGCGATCATCTGGATCACCCACGACCTGGGGATCATCGCCGGCCTGGCCGACCGGGTGATGGTGATGTACGGCGGGTACATCATCGAGCACGCCCCGGTGAAGGAACTCTACGCCAATCCCTTGCACCCCTACACCATCGGCCTGTTGGGCAGTCTGCCGCGCCTCGACCAGCAACGCGAACGGCTGACATCGATTGAGGGCATGCCGCCGATCTTGATGGAAGAACCAAAGTATTGCCCGTTCGCCGTGCGCTGCTCGTTCGTCCAGGACCGTTGCCGGCGAGAGAATCCGCTGCTGATGAGTGTCGCTCCGCAGCATGAGATCGCCTGCTGGGTGGACGTGCGCACCGGGAGGCTGCGGGCGTGACGGACACCGCTCGCGCGATTGACTCCCCGACCGCGACCGCCGCCAACGGAAAGGTTCTGCTCAAGGTCGAGGGGCTGGTCAAGCACTTTCCCATCATGCGCGGCGTGATCCAGCGCACGGTCGGCGCAGTGCGGGCCGTGGACGGGGTTAGCTTCGAGGTGGTCACGGGCGAGACCTTCGGCCTGGTGGGGGAGTCGGGCTGCGGCAAATCGACGACCGGGCGCACGATTCTGCAGCTCTACCGGCCGACGGCGGGACACGTGTGGTTCGACGGGCTCGACCTGACCCGACTCAAGGGGAACGAGCTGCGGCTGATGCGTCGACATATGCAGATGATCTTCCAGGATCCGTATGCCAGCCTCAACCCGCGGATGACCATCAACGACATCGTCGGGGAGCCCTTGCTGGTGCACGGCATCATCCCGCGCTCGGAGATCCCGGACCGGGTGCGCGAGCTGCTTCGCCTCGTGGGGCTCAACCCGAGCCTGGCGAACCGCTATCCGCACGAGTTCTCCGGTGGTCAGCGACAACGCATCGGGGTGGCGCGGGCCGTGGCGCTGCAGCCGCGGCTGATCATCTGCGATGAGCCGATCTCGGCCCTGGACGTGTCGATCCAGGCGCAGGTGGTCAACCTGCTCGAGGATCTGCAGGATCGATTCAACCTGACTTATGTCTTCATCGCCCACGACCTCTCGATGGTCCGGCACATCAGCGATCGGGTGGCCGTGATGTACCTGGGCATCCTCGTCGAGTTGGCCGACCGAGACGACCTCTACCTGCATCCGCTCCATCCGTATACCCAGGCCCTGCTCTCCGCCGTTCCGGTCGCCGACCCGCTGGTGGAAGAGAAGCGGCGGCGGGTCATCCTGGAGGGCGACGTCCCAAGCCCGATCAATCCTCCCTCCGGTTGCCGCTTCCGCACACGTTGTCCGATTGCCCAGGAATACTGCGCCCAGGAAGTGCCCGCGTGGCGCGAGCTGCGTCCCGGCCACTGGGTCGCCTGCCACTACGCCGAGGGTGGGGGTATAATGTAAGCAACTTGCCCCCGCACGACAATCGAAGGGAGGTGGTGAGCCAGCGGTCGTCGACCCGTATCCCCCATGTGTCCCTACCAGCACGAACCATTCTTTCCACCTAAGGAGGGGAAGAACAATGCGCACTAGGTTGTTTAGTGTGGCCGCGGTTGCCATCCTTGTCACGCTAGTCTTTTCCGCCTGCACGCCCTCAGGGGCGGTTCAGACCGTGATCGTCGGTGGCACTCCGATGGTTGTGACCGCGACACCGGAGGTTCTCAACCTCACGTCGCCGGATCCGACCACGTTCACCAACGTCAGTTATGGCGATCCAGAGACGCTGGACCCCGCCCTGGCCTATGAGACGGCCGGCGGAGAGGTCATCGGGAACGTCTATGAAACGCTGATCTACTACAAGGGCGAGGCGGTCGATGAGTTTGTTCCGCAGCTCGCCACCGACTGGACCGTGTCGGAGGATGGCCAGACCTACACCTTCACCATGCGGGACGGCGTCAAGTTCCACGAAGGCGGCGACATGACCGCCTCGGATGCGGCCTACTCTTGGCAGCGTGGCATCCTCCAGGGCGGCGGCGCTTCGCCGCAGTGGATGATGGTCTCCGCCTTGCTTGGTCTGGGCTACCACGACATCAGCGAAGTCGTCGATGCCTCGGGCGCCCTGACCGACGACCCCGCCGCTTTGCAGGCGGCCGACCCGGCGGCCCTCAAGGCAGCCTGCGAGTCCGTGACCTCCGGCATCGTTGCTGATGACGCCGCCGGAACGCTGACGGTCACGCTGGCCCAGCCCTTCGCCCCGTTCCAGTCGATCATCGCCCAGACCTGGGGCTCGGTGATGGACAAAGAATGGGTCATGGAGAACGGCGGATGGGACGGCTCGTGTGACACCTGGCAGAACTACTATGGCGTCCTGGCCGAGAACGATCCGTTCACGTCCATCATGAACGGCACCGGGCCGTTCAAGCTCGATCACTGGACCCCCGGTGAAGAGGTCGTCCTGGTCCGCAATGACGACTACTGGCGCACCGAGCCAGCCTATGAAGGCGGCCCGTCCGGCCCCGCGGCGCTCGAGCGGGTCGTGCTACAAAACGTGGAGGAGTGGGGTACCCGCTTCGCCATGTTCCAGGCGGGTGACGCCGACTATGTCACGGTGAACCCCGAGCACCGGACGCAGGTCGACCCGATGGTCGGCACGAACTGCCAGTTCGATCTTGAGGCCAACAGCTACGGCGCATGCGAGACGATCGATCCGTCGCAGCCGTACGTGCGCTACATCGGCCAGCCGGGCACCACCCGGACCGACGTCTTCTTCAACTTCGACGTCCCCAACCCCGACGGTAACAACCCCTATCTGGGGTCGGGTAAGCTAGACGGCAATGGAATCCCCTCGGACTTCTTTGCCGACTCGCACATCCGCAAGGGGATGAACTACTGCTTCGACCACGATATCTTCATCAACGATATCTACCAGGGCGAGGCAGCTCAGTCCACCACGCTGGCGCTGGCCGGGATGCCGGGCTACGACCTGGCGGCCCCGCACTACTCGCTGGATCTCGCGAAGTGCGAGGAGGAGTTCAAGCTGGCGGACGCCGACCATGACGGGATCCCCGCCGGCGAGGACCCCGACGACGTCTGGGAGACGGGCTTCCGGATGCAGATCGGCTACAACCAGGGCAATACCACCCGCCAGGCTGTCGCCGAAATCCTGGCCTCGGGCCTGACCGCGGTCAATGAGAAGTTCCTGGTGGAGACGATCGGTCTCCCGTGGCCGTCGTTCCTGGGCGCCCGCCGGGCACGCACCTTGCCGATCTTCGTCCTGGGGTGGCTCGAGGACTACCACGACCCCCACAACTGGTACCAGCCGTACCTGGTGGGCGACTTCGGCAGCTATCTGCGCATGCCGGAAGAACTCACGGCGCAATACAAGGAGCTGATCGAAGCCGCGGCCTCCGAGACCGATCCGGCCGCTCGGGCCGAGATCTACGGCCAGGTCAACCAGCTCAACTACGACAACCCGGCGTTCATCATCCTGTCTATCGGGACGAGCCACTGGTTCGTGCAGCCATGGGTGAAGGGCATGGTTCACAACCCTGTCTTCGCCGGCACCCCGCTTGGGTACTACTACGGGATGTCCGAACAGTAGCAATCCCTCGAACCCGGGAACGTTGCGGGGGCCTGGCAGCAGGCCCCCGCATCCCCCCGGAGAGCCTATGAGCGTGGATTCGGCTCTGGAGTAGCATAGGAACAAGGTTAGCAGGCGATGACGACTTATATTCTCCGGCGCCTGTTGCTTGTCCCCGTGCTTCTTTTCGGTGTGACGATCCTCATCTTTGGCATGGTTTCCTTCCTCAGCCCCGTCGAACGCTCAGCCCTGTATGTTCGCGAAATCCCTCGAAACGACCTTCAGTTGCAGGCGGTGATCAAGCAATACGGGCTGGAAGATCCCATTTACCTGCAGTACTGGCACTGGCTCGTCGGGAAGGTCAATCCGGCAACCGGGGAGCGGCGCGGTGGGATTCTCTTCGGAGATTTTGGCTGGTCGCGGACCGGTTCGCAGCCGGTGGCCGACCTGATCAGGCAGCGATTCCCCAATACGTTAGACCTGACGCTCTGGGCGATCGTGCCGGTCGTGGCGGTCGGGATCTGGATGGGGATCCAGGCGGCCGTGCACCACAATGGTGCTGCCGACCAGGGGGGGCGGGTATTCAGCGTGATCGGGACCTCCTTCCCGACCTTCGTTTTCGGCTTGCTCATGCTCATGATCTTCTATGCCAACCTCAGATGGTTCCCGCCGGGCCGATCCTCCGATTGGGCGAGCCAAGTGATCCTGTCGGACCAGTGGCGCAGCTACACCTATCTGTTGACCATCGACAGCCTCTTGAATCTCCGTCTCGACATCTTCGTCGATACGATGAGGCACATGGTACTGCCGATCCTGACCCTGGCCTATCTCAACTGGGCCGTGTTCCTGCGTGTGACGCGCTCTTCGATGCTGGAGACGCTGCGCCAGGATTACGTGACTACGGCGCGCGCCAAGGGGTTGCCGGAAAAGGATGTTGTGAACAAGCACGCTCGGCCGAATGCGTTGATCCCGGTCGTGACTCTAGCCGGCTTCACGGTCGTCGCCCTGCTGGGCGGGGTCGTCATCACCGAGACCGTCTTCAACTATCCGGGGATCGGCTCAGCGACGGCGGATGCCGCCGCCAACCTCGACGTGCTGACCGTCCTGGGGCTGGCCCTTTTCATCGGACTTATTCTGATCGTTGCCAATCTGGTTGTCGATGTCGCCTACGGGTTTATCGACCCGCGAATTCGCTTGGACTAGCGAGGGTTGCCCATGGCTGAGATAGCCATCCCCAAGGGGGGCTTTGGTGTCACCGAGGCGATCCCCTTGCGCAAGATCGGACCGGTGGAGCGTCTCCTCGGGCCCGAGACGTACCGCATCGTTGTGGCGCTGCTCAAGACGCCGGTTTCGATCCTCGGCTTCGCCCTGATTGCTTTCTTCATCGTGGTCGCCCTGGCGGCGCCGTGGATTGCGCCTCCGCTGCATCCGAACAACCCGTATGACATCCCGCGCGATGGTTTCAGGGCCCAGCCCCAGCCGATGATGTCCGAGTGGAATCGGGAACAGCCGCCGCTGCCGGCCTGGTGGAAGCCGATCATGGGGACGGACCAGTGGGTGCATCTCCTGGGCACGTCGGAGGGGCAGTACGACCTCTTCTATGGAATCGTTTGGGGCACGCGCACCGCGTTCAAGACCGGCCTGATCGTGACCTTTGTGACACTGATCATCGGCATCGTGGTCGGTTCGGTCTCGGCCTACTACGGCGGCGCCACCGACAACATCATCATGCGTGGCGTCGATATCATGCTGACCCTGCCCTTCATCCTGGCGGCGCTGATCCTGGCGGCCGTGCTCACGCCGAAGCTCGGCCGAAGCCTCCTTCCAGCAACGATCGCCCTGATCGCCTTCGGCTGGATGGGCTATTCGCGCATCATCCGCGGCGATATCCTTTCGGTGAAGCAGCGCGATTACGTTATGGCGGCGCGTGTGATTGGCGTCAAAGACAGCCGCATCCTGATGCGACACATCATCCCCAATGCCATCTTCCCGACCCTGGTGCTGGCCTCGCTGGCCATCGGAGACGTCGTTCTATCCTTTGCCGCGCTGAGTTTCTTGGGGATCGGTACCCCGGTCGGCTACGCCGATTGGGGACAGACCCTGTCGTTTGCCCGGAACTGGATCACCGACCTGTCGACCTATTGGTACATCGTCGTTTGGCCGGGCATGACGTTGGTCCTGTTCGTGATGGGCTGGAACTTGGTCGGCGACGCCCTGCGCGACGTGTTCGATCCGCGAATGCGGGGCCGGGGAGGCGCGTAGGCACGGCTTCCGCGACCCGGTCCGCGGAATCATGCATCTCGGTTCACGCCCGGGGAGAGCGTGTCTCTTCCCGGGTTTTCTTATGAGGCCGTGAGAGTACGGTGAGGCGAACAACCCCGCAAGGACCCGCAGCCTCCTTGGGCATCCTTGCCTTAGGGGGCCTGGCCTTGATGTTCTCGGCGAAGAGGGAAATCGCCGGCCCAGAAACAACGCCGACCGTCTCGCCGACGGCCGCGCCGACGGCAGACCGACTCCTCGAGCCGACCCTTCCCCCGCAACCGAGTGCGGCTGACCAGGGAGCCCAGGTGTATTGGCTCTACTGCATGCCGTGCCATGGGGACCGAGGCCAGGGATTGACGGCCGAGTTTCGGCAGCTGTATCCGCCGACGGAGCAGAACTGCTGGGCTTCGGGTTGTCATGGTGAACGGCCGTATGAAGGGGGGTTCACTTTGCCCGATCGGATACCGCCCTTGATCGGTGAGGGAGCGCTGCAACGATTCCCCTCGGTCGCCGCCCTGGACGGTTTCGTTCGAGCTGCCATGCCGCTCCAGGCTCCAGGAAGCCTGACGGCGGTGGGATACGACCAGGTGATGGCCTTCCTCGTCCGAGGAAACGGGCTGCCGCTTGCCGCGGGGGGCCCGAGCCAGGCGCCCGCCGCTTCAGTGACGTCCACTTCGTACAGGTCGACGCCAACTCCCTCCGCCACCGACTCCGGGCCGGAACGGGGGCCCTCCGCGAGTCTGGATTCCGGGGTGGCGCTGACGGCGGTCGGGATCGGGGCCGCGATCGGTCTCGTCCTTTTCCTCCGTCGCCGGCGGCCGCGGAAACCTCCTCGCTGAGCGGAGGCCCGCCGAAACCTCCTCCCTGAGCAGAGGCCGCCTTTCCACTGCAGTTGCGGAACAGTGATTATGCGGCCGCAGCATGCCCCGAGGGGAACGAGGGGTCGAAGGGCCCCTCGCAATGACGATAGGTGTTGTGCGTCGCCTTGCGGATGTGCCGCGATCGGGAGATAGAGTCTGCATTCTGTTGGCGGATTCCGCAGGGTATACTTCCGCACCGTTCAACCTCCACGGATTGCGCCCCAGCCTCCCACTGGCCTTCGAATGAGCCAACCGGCACGCCCTCCAGCTGAACCGGACAAGTCGCCCCTCGACCCCACGTTGCTTTCCGTCGAAGATTTGAGGACGTACTTCTTCACCGATGATGGGGTCGTCAAGGCCGTCGATGGGGTGACCTATCAGGTCCGCATGGGGGAGGTCTTCGGCCTGGTCGGGGAATCGGGGTGTGGCAAGAGTGTGTCGGCGCTCAGCCTGCTGCGACTGATCGATCCGCCCGGGCGAATTGTTGGTGGAACGGTTGTCTTCCGGGGCCAGCAGCTCGACCAACTGACGGAGCGCCAGATGACCGAGCTGCGCGGCAGCCAGATCTCGATGATCTTCCAGCAGCCGCAGTCCAGCTTAAACCCGGTCTTCAGCGTCGGTGATCAGATCAGTGAGGTGCTGCGGATTCACCTGGGGATGAAGCGGGATCAAGCCTGGCACCGGGCCGGCGAGTTGTTGCACTCGGTGGGCATCCCCGATACGGAGGCCCGACTCCGCTCCTATCCCCATGAGCTCTCGGGAGGCCAGGCGCAACGAGTCATGATCGCCATGGCGCTGGCCTGCGCTCCGCAGCTGCTCATCGCCGACGAACCGACCACCGCCCTCGACGTTACGATCCAAGCGCAGATTCTCGATCTGATGCGCGAGCTGCGGACCAAGTTGGGAACGGCCATCATCCTGATCACGCACGACCTGGGCGTCGTGGCCGAGATGGCCGACCATGTGGCGGTCATGTATGCGGGCCAGATTGTCGAGCAGGCGGATGTCGAGACCCTGTTCGCACGTCCGCTGCATCCTTATACCCAAGGACTGATCGCCTCGATCCCGGTCCTGGGTCGGGTGCAGGACCGACTCGAAGTCATCCCGGGGTCGGTGCCCAACCTGATTGATCTCCCGGTCGGTTGTCGCTTCGCCCCCCGATGCCGGGCGCGCCTCGAGTATCGCTTGTCCATCTGTGAGCACGTCGATCCCCGTCTCATCGACCACGAAGAGAATCATGCCGTGCGCTGCTGGCTCTACCAGAGCCAGGGTGATCATCACGCGCCGTTGCGTGCACTGCTGGCTCCGGACGCGTCGGCCGAGGCGTAGCCATGCTGCCGAGCGATCCACCGAACGGCCCCGAATCGAGCGGCCCTAATCACCGAGACCTGGTCGTGGTCGAGGACCTGGTGAAGTACTTTCCGGTTCGTGGAGGAATGCTGCAGCGAACGATGGGATGGGTCCAAGCCGTCGACGGGGTGTCGTTCGCCATCCGGGAAGGGGAAACGCTCGGGCTGGTCGGCGAGTCAGGCTGCGGTAAGACCACCGTTGGGCGCACGATGCTCCGCCTGATCGAGCCGACGGCGGGAAAGGTTCAGTTCAACGGGGTCGATGTGTTCCAGCTGCGAGGCGGCGAGCTGAAGGCGATGCGGCGGAACATGCAGATCATCTTTCAGGATCCGTACTCCGCCCTCGACCCGCGCATGCCGATCGGAGAGTCGGTGGGGGAAGGGCTGCGCATTCATCACATCGGCACGGCCGAAGAGCGCCAGGCCGTCGTGCTCCAGACCCTGCGCAAGGTCGGCTTGGAGGAATACCACGCCCGGCGCTATCCGCACGAGTTCTCCGGCGGCCAACGACAGCGGATCGGGATCGCCCGAGCCCTCGCCTTGCAGCCGAAATTCATCGTGGCCGACGAACCGGTCTCGGCGCTGGACGTCTCGATCCAGTCGCAGATCCTCAACATTCTGAAGGACTTGCAGGATGAGTTCCACCTGACCTACCTCTTCATCGCCCACAACATGAGTGTGGTCGAGCACATCTCGAACCGCGTGGCCGTGATGTATCTCGGGCGGATCGTCGAGTCGGCCGGGCGGGAGGATCTCTTCCGCAATCCCTTGCATCCGTATACCCAGGCCCTGATGTCGGCCATCCCCATCCCCGACCCGCGTTTGCGGCGAAAGCGGATTCTGTTGAGCGGCGACGTACCCAGCCCGCTCAATCCGCCGCGCGGCTGTCGCTTCCATCCGCGCTGCCCGGTGGCGCTCGACCATTGCGCCGCTCAGGAACCGCCGCTCATCGAGGTCAGCCCGGATCATTGGGTGGCGTGCTGGCGCGTGGGCTGAGTCTGCCAGGGGGAAGGGGGGCGGGCCATTACATGCCCGCCCCCCTTTCCCCCTGGAACCCCTCGCGGAGCACCCCGGAGCGCAGCGGAGGGGCAACCCCCCACCCACGAAAGCGGCGGATGAAGGAGTCTCTCTTTGTGAGGTCGGTACCCGCCGCCGGGCCGAGATGTGAATTCGGCGCCGGCAATCGCAGGGAGTAGCCCGAATCAGGGGCGGCCGATCGGTCCATCTTGTTTGAGGTCCCATGCTAAAATCCCGCCATGGCCGACCCGCGCGTGCTCTTGGTCGACGACCAGCGGCAAGTTACGCGCATGCTGCGTTCCAGCCTCGAGCTTTCCGGCCGGAGTTACGACATCCTGGATGTCGCCTCGGCCGAAGAGGCGCTGCGTGAGATGGAGCGCGGGCCGGTCGACCTGGTCGTCACCGACTTGCGCTTGCCCGAGATGAGCGGCCTCGAGCTGATTGCCCGCATCCGGCAGACCCACCCGCGGATGCGCGCCATTCTCGTGACGGGCCAGCCGACCCGTCAAGTGGAGGCCCAGGCACGTGCCCTGGGCGTGGTCGCTTTCATCCCCAAGCCGATCAGGATTGCCCGCATCCGGCAGACCCACCCGCGGATGCGCGCCATTCTCGTGACGGGCCAGCCGACCCGTCAAGTGGAGGCCCAGGCACGTGCCCTGGGCGTGGTCGCTTTCATCCCCAAGCCGATCAGCACGGCGCTCTTCCTCCAGGCCGTGGACCGCGGACTCCGAGACGCCGACGACAGCCTGCCGACTCCGGAGATCGCCGGCGACAAGGCCCGGGCCGCCGAGCGCCTCATGACGATGCGCCGTGAGCTCGGCGCGCGCGCGGCCGTGATCGTGAGCCTGGACGGTGCAACCCTGCTGCGGGCCGGCGACGAGGACGACGATGCCATCGACCATTCGATGCGGGGGGCGGTCGAGTCGTTGGCCTCCAGTGTGCGGGCCAGCCTTCGCCAGGGAGCGAAGGATCCGGTGAACTTCCTGTACCTCGAAGGAGACCCCTTCCGGCTTTACCTGACGAACATCGGTGAGCATCAGGGCCTGGCCATTGGATTCGCCGGGGGGCAGGAAGCGTGGCAGATGGGCGCCATCTTCCACTACGCTCGCCGCGTTGTCGATGAGCTGAAGGAAATCCTGCCGAGGTTGGGCGCCAAGAGGGAGGTGGCTGACGAACCAGCAGCCGCCGCCGGTCAGGATCGACCCGCCCCAGCCGGCAAAGCGTACGATGAGCCTCCTACCACGCCTCGCGCAGTCCAGGCTTTTTGGGACCAAGCGGCGGCCAGCTCGGCAGGGCAGGCTCCGGGGAAAGGCGACGCGCTCAGCTACGAGCAGGCGCGCAAGCTGGGCCTGATCCCCGACGACTCCAAGAGTTGAGCCGCCAAGGCCTGAGGTCAGCGGTCAGCCTTCAGCCGTCAGCCATCAGCTTTCACTTGCCCGCGATTCTTCCTCAGTGAAGAGCGACAGGGCTGAAGTGCCCTCGGCTGGCCGTAGATGGCCAATCTCGGCGGAGATGCCGGGGGCTGGCGGCTGACGGCTGACAGCTCACGGCTGATGTTACAATGCGCCGCACGTCCGCGGCCATCTCGGCGGACTCCCCTGGGGCGTGGTGCAATGGCAGCACACCGGACTTTGAATCCGTGGATCTAGGTTCGAATCCTGGCGCCCCAGCCACGCCTCCCCGCTAGCAAGATCGTGTTGGACGCCGACCCCATACAGCCAACGCCCACCGAGGCTTCGTTGTCAAGCGAAGTCGCCGCTCGGAAGAGCCGGACCCAGGCGGGCCGAGGAGGACAGCATGGTCTGTGACGCGGTAATCCTGGCCGCCGGCCTGGGCAAGCGAATGGTTTCCACCACGCCGAAGGCGCTCCACCGGCTTGGCGGACTTCCCCTCGTTGTCTGGGCGGAACGGGCCTGTCGTGAGGCTACGGATCGGCCTCCGGTCGTCGTCATCGGCCCGGAAGGGAGCCAGGCACGCGCGGCATTGCCGGACGACGTCCGCTTCGCCGAACAGCAGACTCGCTTGGGAACAGGTCATGCTCTGCTGCAAGCGGAGGGCCTGCTGAGTGGAGGCGGCGATCTGGTCCTGATTGTCACCGCCGACATGCCCCTGCTGCGTTCGGAGACGCTGCGACAGCTCGTCGGCCTCCAACGAGGGAGTTCCGGGCCGCTGACCCTGGCGACGTTGATCGCGCCGGATCCAAGGGGTTTCGGCCGAGTCCTGCGCGACCCGCAGGGCCGGGTGGTGGCGGTCGTCGAAGAAGCCGTCGCCTCGGATCAACAGCTCGAAACGCGAGAACTCAACGCCAGTCTGTATTGCATCGACGCCGCCTGGCTCTGGTCCCACCTGGCGCGATTGACGCCGTCGGTGACCGGGGAGATCTACCTGACCGATTTGGTGGCGCAGGCGGCGAAGGAGGCCGGCGGGGTCGCCTCGATGGGCGTGGAAGACCCGGATGAGGTCATCGGGATCAATAACCGGCAACACTTGGCCCAGGCCGAGGCCGCGCTGCGGCGCAGGATCAATCGAGAATGGATGCTGGCCGGCGTGACCCTGGTCGATCCGGAGACGACCTATATCGAAGCCTCCGTGCGTTTGGAGCCCGACATCGAGATTCTTCCGAACACGCGGTTGCAGGGAGCGACTTCGGTCGGCCGCGCCTCGATCATTGGCCCCAACACGGTTGTGCGCGACTCGACGATCGGCCCGGCCTGTAGGGTCGAACAATCGGTTGTCGAGGGGACGGTGCTGGAAGAGGACGTTCATGTCGGTCCGTTCGCTCACCTGCGTCCGGGAGCGCGATTGGAGCGCGGCGTGCACATGGGGAACTTCGGCGAAGTGAAGAACAGCGTGCTCGGGCCGGGAGTGAAGATGGGCCACTTCTCGTACGTCGGCGATGCCGAGATCGGCCGCGGGACAAACATCGGTGCCGGAACCATTACCTGCAACTACGGACGGGACGGCAAGAAGAACCGCACGACCGTGGGGGAGAAGGTCTTCATCGGTAGCGACACCCTGCTCGTGGCGCCGGTCCGGGTGGGGGACGGTGCCGCCACCGGCGCCGGATCGGTGGTCACGCGAGAAGTGCCGCCGGGGAGCTTGGCCGTGGGAATGCCGGCGCGCGTCGTCCGCAAGATGAACCATGACGGTTGACCTGGCGGCGGGTCTGGCGGGGCTGTTCCTCCTGCTGGTGACGGATAGCCTGCTCGCAGCGGCGCGGGCGGCGCTCATGAATAGCCACGCGCCAACTCTGCGGGCCCTGCAAGAGCAAGGCGTACGCGGCTCCGCACGGGCGATCGCCCTCGCTTCAGAAGCGACCAGCCTGTTGTTGTCGTTTGGCGTCGTGCGTTACGTCCTGCGCCTGGCGATTTTCGGCTTGGGAGTGGGGATCTGGTTCGCCGCCGCCGGCGGTCGCGATTCCGTAGGAAGCCTGGCGATCATCGTCGTCGGGCTTGGGCTGGGCGTGGCGCTGGCGGAGCTGGTTGGAGAAGCGCTGGCGCTACGCGCACCGGACCGGACCGCCTGCACGCTCAGTCCGCTGGCGGTCGTGGTCGTGGCTGTCGCCTCGCCGGTGAGGGCGGTTCATCGACGGCTGACAGGCCCGTCGAGTGGTGTGGTCCCTCCGCTGGTGACGGAGGAAGAAATCAAGACGATGGTCGACGCCGGAGAGGAGGGAGGAGCCATCGAGATCGAGGAGAAGGAAATGATCTTCTCGATCTTCCAGCTCGGGGACACGCTGGTGCGCGAGGTCATGGTGCCTCGGATCGACATCCGCGCCTTCGAGGAACAGCAGACGCTGCAGGAAGTGACGGAGGGACTGCTCGAGTCGGGGCATTCGCGCGCACCGGTCTTCCGATCCGATATCGACAAGATCCTGGGCATCGTCCATGTCAAGGATCTGCTGCGGGCGCTCCACCAGGGCCGCCAGCAGGAACGGGTGGGGTCGATCCTGCGCCCGGCGTTGTTCGTTCCGGAAGTCAAGAAAGCCGACGACCTCCTGGCCGACCTTCAGGCGCGGCGGATTCATATGGCGGTGGTCGTCGACGAGTACGGCGGGACCGCTGGAGTTGTCACGTTGGAAGACGTCGTCGAAGAAATCGTCGGCGAGATCCGTGATGAATACGACAGCGCCGAAGAATCCGCCTTCGAACGGCTCCACGAGGGAGAGTTCATCTTCAGCGGCCGCATGGACCTGGACGAAGTCAACGAGCTGACCGGCGCCCGCTTGTCGAAGGACACCAGCGAGACGTTAGGGGGGTTCATCTCCGGCCGATTGGGTCGGATTCCAAAGTCGGGAGACATGGTCGAGGCGGGCGGCTTGCATATGGTCGTCGAGCAAAGTTCCGGCCGCGGGCTGATGAAGGTGCGGGCTACCCGGCTGGCCGACGGCAGGGAGGCGGAGGACGATGGCCATCACATCGGAACAGCGGGCTGAGCTGATACACCACGCCAGCGAAGTTCGGCTGCGGGCCTACGCGCCTTACTCGGGCTATCCGGTGGGAGCGGCTGTCCTGACCGGCTCGGGGCAGATCTACGCCGGGGCCAACGTCGAGAACGCAGCCTATCCCAGCGGGATCTGCGCCGAGCGGTCGGCGGTGTTCACCGCGGTCAGCCAGGGGGAACGCGAGATCCTTGCCGTGGCCGTGGTGAACGCCCATGGAGGTTCACCGTGTGGGAGCTGCCGCCAGGTGCTTTCGGAATTCGGCCCTCGAGCGCGGGTCATCGTGGCCGATGGTGAGGGAAAGATCGTGCGCGAAACCGACCTCGCCGATCTGCTGCCACACGCCTTTGGCGCCGGCGACCTTCCGGCGAGGTCCGGGTGACAGGCACGCGACGGTGACGTGGCGCTACGTCAGCGCGCTCATTCCTCCCCAATCTACTCTCTTCTCCAATCCATCTCTCACCCCCTGCCAACATCAAGTGTCCGCAGGATGGCCTTCGCCTGCGCATGGGGAATGGGCGGGGATGGAGCTTCCGGCGCCACCGCCTTAGCGGTTGCGCGCAAGTAGCCCGTCACTCGAAAGGATACCCTCGAGCTCAGGCATCGGCGGTCACGACGCCCCGTTTACGGGGGATCGATCGAGTCCGTGACGTCCTGGAAGTCGTACGGCGTGTCGTACTCAGAGTACATCGCCCGATCCTCCAGGATCGGATACTGACCTCCGAAGACCTGGTTGAAGATGATGCGAAATGAGTTGACCGGGGTCACGCTTGGATACAGCCCTTCCGACCTGGTCGGGAGATGATAGGCGAGCAGGTTGGTCATCCGCTCCTGTACGTAGTTCACCCGTCCGGAATTCGAGTCGGGGCCGTGGTCGCCCATCAGGACGATCACCGGCGGCGCCTGGGAGTGCGCCAGGATGGTGGTGATCACTTCTTCGAGCTGGTCGTTGACAAACAGAACCTGGTCGCGGTAGCCCTCCACATAGTCGGATTGCGTCGGGTCGCCGGCATCGAACGTAAACCGCAGAGTGAACGGAACGGTCGGTGTGACGGGGGAACCGTCGGCGGCGAAGACGAACGGGGGGTGCGGAGCGATGATGTGGGCAAAAACGAACTTCGGCTTGTCCGTCTCCGGTAGATCCTTCAATCGGGCGAAAATGCTGCGGATGCGATTGCGGTGGACCTCATAGGGAAAGCGGGCGGCGGGTACGAATCGCGGCAGCGCGACGACCCCATCCTGCGGCAGGCGAAGCAAGGAGGTCTGGATCAACATCCCTTCGAACGGGTTGATGCCAACCAGGCCGAGATCTTCGTCTACCCCGCCGGCGGTGTAGTAGGTGTCCGCGTCGGTGAGTTCGGTCCCGGCCAGACCGGAAGAGAAGGCGACGGTCTCGTAGCCAAGCGATTCGAGTTGTCGACGGACCTCGCTGTGCTTGATCAGATTCCACAGAACGCCGCGGCCGGCCGTGTGCGGCAGATCCGAGACCAGCTCTTCGACATAGTCCATGTTGAGCGAGGAAGAGAACGATAAACCGGTCTGGCCGTAGTTGGACCGCGCGGCATCGGCGACGTAGAACCCGTGATCCCTGAGGAAGGTGAGGAAGGGCGTGTTGTCGAGATCGTACACTTTGAGCAACGTGTCCTGCCGGGCGTAGCCGTCGACGACCAAGAAATACACATCCGGCGGCTGGCCCGGCGGGAGCTTGAGCGTACTGGCTTGGGCTGGCGGCCGGTCGGTGGTGAGATCGGAGTACGTCCATTCGGCCATGCCGAAAAGAGGGAAGGCGAGGACCACCAGCGCCATCGCATTCAAAACGCTTGTGGCCGATTCGGGTCGCCGCAGCCTTTTGACGATCCACCAAATGAGGGCGATGGCCGCCGCCAAGTAGAGCGGCGCTAGATAGCGGTGGCGGATGAGATCGAGGCCCAGCGCGTGCCTCAGGCTGTCGTAGAGCTGGCCATAGGAATAGAACAGGATCACGAGCAGGCCCACCAGGATCCCGGCACGATCCCAGTTGTGCAGAACGCGCGCCAGGAGGATCAAGAGCAGCCACGCTCCGACGACCGAAATCAGCAGGGCCCGCAGCCCGCTGATGGGGCGCAGCCAATCGAGATTGTGCGCCAGCAATGCCAGGACGGGATAGGCGGCCAGCAGCAAGCAGGGGATGGAAAACCCGATGGCGAATCATTCAGCGGCCTGGGACCGGGATCATGCGAGCTTCCCGGAAGCGGAGACACGAGTGTGTCATTCTAATCGAGAAGAGGTGAAGGCCCGCCCGATCGAGCGCTTGGAGCAGGCCCGCTGGTATAATCCCTCCATGAGCGGCCGCGAACGCGTTTTTCGGACGGAAGCGGTCATCCTCCGGCGACAGGACCTGGGCGAGGCCGACCGATTGGTCGTCGCCTATTCCCCCGATCGAGGCAAGCTGCGCCTGGTCGCCAAGGGCGCGCGGCGCCTCACCTCGCGCAAGGCCGGCCATCTCGAACCCTTCACGAAGGCCACTCTGCTCGTGGCGCGTGGCCGTGAGCTCGACATCATCACTCAGGCTGAAGCGCTCGAGACTTTTCCGGCCCTGCGGACCGACCTACAGCGTGTTGGGCAAGCATCGTATGTGGTGGAGTTGATCGACCGCTTCACCCTCGACGAGGGGGGCAGCCGCCCAGCCTACACGATGATGCTCGAAGCACTCGAACGACTGGCGCAGGGGCGCTCCGCGTCGGCCGTGTTGCGCTACTACGAGCTTCGGCTGCTTGAGCTGATGGGGTACCGGCCGCTGATGGGGTACCGGCCGGAGTTCTTTCGGTGTGTCCAGTGCTCGGCGGAAGTTCGTCCGGAAGCGCAGTTCTTCAGCTCGGCATTGGGAGGCGTCCTCTGCCCACAATGCGGGCGCGGCCATCCCGGGGCCCGCCCGCTGAGTCTCGAGGCGCTCAAGGTGCTTCGCCATTTCCAGCGCAGCGGCTTTGAGGCGGCCGCCGCCCCCGATCTCCGGCAGGCGGTCCGCCAGGAAGTCGAAGAGCATCTGGAGGCCTACCTGACCCATCTTCTGGAGCGCAGGCTCAATAGCCCGCGCTTCCTGCGGCAGGTCCAGGCCCTGGAGCTGCGGGGGGATCGCGCTTCGCATCGCGCTGCGCATCCCGCAGGGGATCCCAAAG
>Ga0209342_10002924_pt1 | contig 18150 bp, 16 predicted proteins | sample RifCSP16_2_FD_184023 | JGI IMG/M metagenome (GOLD analysis project Ga0209342, IMG submission 184023) | Soil microbial communities from Rifle, Colorado - Rifle CSP2_sed 16_2 (SPAdes) (version 2) | ecosystem: Environmental > Terrestrial > Deep subsurface > Rock core/Sediment | place: Rifle... | reverse complement strand
GTCAAGCGGCTACTTCTTCTTGGCCTTCGCTCGCGCGGGCGGCTTGGCGGGCGAGAGGGCCTCGGTCAACTGTAAGTAAGTCAGCGTCCAGGCGCTATGGATGTAGCTCTGGATCATGCCAGAGGCCACAAGGTAAAAGGGCAGCGCGACCAAGAACAGGACCCCAGAAGTAAGCAGGCCACGCCCAAGCGCTTCCGGTTCGTTTCTGACGAAACTGAGGATAGCTGGCAGGGCGATAGCAACCAGGGGTAGCAATAAGACCACGCTCACCAGGAGACCGCCCAAGGTGAGGACCACGGCCATGGCGGCCAGCGGTCCGAGCTGGGTGCGCATCAGCTCCCAGGCGCCTAAGAGCGCCGCGCCGACGCCGCGCTGCTCGCGCACCAGGGCTATGTTGGCAAGCTGTGTGTAGACGCCGTAGGCCAGTGCCAGGGGGACCAACAGGCAGATCAAGCAGATCAGGCCAATGCCAAGGGTAAGGATACCGATGGGGATGGCCAGTATGGCCAGGATGATCACGCCGGCCAGAGGGATCAAGATCAGCACCAGGTTCAGGCCCAGGGCTGAACCCAGCATGCCCCAGCTTTCATAGGCAAGCGCGCCAAAGCGGACCGCTCCGCCAGATTCGGCTTTCAAGATGCCTTTGATCAAGCCCACTTTGCCAAAGATGCCTACGACCCATATGAGCAAGCCGATCAGGATAGCGGCGCAAGCGATGGCCACAATAATGGCCCAGCCGCCTTGATCCAGGAATTGTTGGAAGCCGCGCCAAAAGCGCTCGAATTCCGGCGAAAAATTGCTGGTATCCCGGGTGCCTGTTTGGTAATTAAAGCCGCTGCCGAAGTTGGCGCCACCCCCGCTGCAGGAGGCCAGGATGCCGAAGATCCACAGCACCTTGTTCTTCCAGATGATGTCCCAGGAATTTCTCAATACCGATCCGAAATTCATATTCTCTCGCTTTCTATTCCCATTCGATGGTGGCCGGTGGTTTGCTGCTTACATCATATACCACGCGGTTAACGCCGTCTACCTCGTTCACAATACGGCTGGAAACTTTGGCCAGCAGCTCCTGCGGCAGCCGCGCCCAATCGGCGGTCATATAGTCCTGGCTGCTCACCGCGCGCAACGCCATGCATTCCTGGTAAGTGCGCTGGTCGCCCATAACGCCCACGCTATGCACCGGCAGCAGCACGGCGAAGGCCTGGGCGAGTGGCGCCTGTGCATGCCCGAGCAAGCCGACGCCCTCCAGCTCACTTGTAAAAACGGCGCCCGCCTGGCGCAAGCGCTCCAGGCGCTCGGGAGAAACTTTCCCCGGGCGGCGCACCGCCAGGCCCAGGCCGGGGAAGGGCTGCCGCCAAATCAGCTCGGCCGGCAAGCCCAGACTGAGACCTACGCGGCGCACCTCATCCTTGAACAGGTAGCGCAGCGGCTCCACCAGTTCGAAATCCATGTGGTCCGGGAGTCCGCCCACGTTGTTTTGAGCGTTCCTTGAGACCCTGCATGCCCGCCTTTCGAGCGGATCGGGATGGCGGTGAGGATTCTACAATGAGATCAGGTAATCAGGTAAACAGTATTAATCTAGAAACAATCCGAGTGCGCATGTGCTAGAATCCTTTTGTTCGCGAAGGCGAACGTTTTTATATCCCGCATGATCCCTAACCTCGTTTTGGCCTCGAATTCTCCGCGGCGCAAGGAACTGCTGGCCTTGGGGGGGCAGCCCTTTGCGGTGGCGCCCGTTGGGATAAACGAAGACCCGCTTCCTGGGGAGGAGCCACGTGCGTATGTTCAGCGCCTGGCCGGCGAAAAGGCGCAGACGGTTGCCGACGGCCTGAGGGGGCGGAGTGGAATCGTGCTGGCGGCCGATACTACTGTGGTGCACGATGGGCGCATCGTGGGGAAACCCCGGGATGCCGTGGAAGCCAAGGCCATCCTGAATACGCTGCGGGGGCAAGAGCACACAGTGTTCACCTCCATTTCGGTAATACGATCCTCTGATGGAGCCCAGCTCAACGATCTGGCGGAAACCAGCGTGCCCATGCGTGATTATTCTGATGAAGAGATGGAGGTGTATGTGGCCACGGGCGAGCCTCTAGACAAGGCGGGCGCTTATGCGATACAACATGCCGGCTTCCATCCTGTGGCCTCGATGACCGGCTGCCTGGCAAACGTAGTCGGCTTGCCCTTGTGCCACCTGAAACGGACCATGCTGAAATTAGACCTTGCCTTTGAAGTAGACCTGCCCAGCGCCTGCCAGGCGCATTTCGCCTATGATTGCCCGGTAAGCGGGGACGTCCTCGCGTGGCGCCAATGAAACAACTCGCTGCGCTGGTCATCCTTGGCTACCTGCTGGCGGCCTGCGGCGGCCCTGGCGGTTCCTCAGAGCTGCCGACCCCACAGGTCAGTGTCAATTCCGCGCCGGATGCCGAAGGCACGGCCATCGCCTACTTGAGCGCCTGGAACGAAGGCAATTACACCGCCATGTACCAAATGCTGTCGGCGGCCAGCAAACAAACCATTACGCAGGATGAGTTCCTAGCCCGTTACGCCATGGTGGCCACGCAGACCAATCTATTCCGCGTCGACTACGAGATCCTTTCCTCGTTAACTAACCCCAAGGACGCCCAGGTAGGCTACCGGGTCACGCTGAACTCGGCGGTGATCGGCGCCATCACCCGCGAGACCGGCATGACCCTGGAGTTGGACGGCGGGCTTTGGCGGATAGCCTGGGAAGATCGCATCATCCTGCCTGAGCTGGCGGGCGGTAACCGATTGAGCCTGGAACGCTTCGTACCCACCCGCGGGATTATCTACGATCACAATGGGCAACCCATTGCCGCTAACACAAAGGCGGTGGCGGTGGGGGTGTATCCTTCGCTGATCGCTGAGGGCGACGAGGATGAGGTACTCAGTGAATTGGCGCGGGTCAGCCAGCGTCCGATAGCGGAGATCAGTGACCTCTTATTTCCTGAGGAGGGTGATCCGGATTATTACATCCCTATCGCCGAGGTGTCGCAAGACGAGTTTGATGCGCGCGCCGGCGATTGGTCCGACTTAACCGGCATTTACTACAACAATTACGACACACGACTTTACTTCGGCAGCGGGGCCGCCCCGCAGGCCGTGGGCTATTACGGCGCCATCCCTGCCGAAGAAGTTCCCAACTATATTCCGCTCGGCTACCAGAGCTCGGATTGGATCGGGCGCATGGGGATCGAAGACTGGGGTGAAGAATACCTGGCGGGCACACGCGGCGGGGCGCTGTATGTGCTGGATCCCAATGGCCAGGTGGTTACCAAACTGGCCGAGACTGGGGCTCAGCCGGCTTCCTCGGTAATTACAACCTTGGATCTGGAATTGCAGCTGCGCGCCCAGGAAGCGATCAAGGATTTCAGCGGAGCTATCGTGGTGCTGGAGCGGGACACCGGCCGGGTGCTGGCCATGGTCTCCTCGCCGGGCTTCAACCAGAACTGGGCTGACCCGGCAGATGCCAACAGTTTCTGGGACACGTACTTTCCAGACGATAACCAGCGGTTCTTCAACCGTGCCACTCAGGGACAATATCCGCCTGGTTCCATATTTAAGTTGATCACATTTTCTGCCGGGTTGGAAAGCGGTTTGTTCCAACCTGAATCTACATTGGATTGTACGAATCAGTGGTTCGGCCTCTCCGGCATTGTGCTGGATAACTGGACGGTGGAAAAGGAATTACCGCCTGACGGCGTGCTGAACTATCTGCAGAGCTTGATGCGCTCCTGTAACACCTGGTATTACCAGATCGGGTTGGACCTGTATAACGCCGGCATGATCGACGCCATCACTGAAATGGCGCGCGGCTTCGGTCTGGGCGGTCAGACCGGGATCCAGGAAGTGGCCGAGGTTGGTGGAACGCTGTCTGTGCCAAGCTCTGAGGATGGGGATACCGGCCGCAATGAGGCGGTGCAGCAAGCCTTCGGGCAGGGCAGCACCACCATCACACCGCTGCAGGCGGCAGTCTATGTGGCCGCGGTGGGCAACGGTGGCACGCTCTACCGCCCACGCCTGGTGGACAGTGTAGTGGATGCCAACGGAGTGAGCGTGCTGGATTTTGAACCGGAGACGATGGGCACACTACCCATTAGTGAAATTACCCTGACGAGTCTACAGAATGCCATGCGCATGGTCGTGGCCGAACCGCGCGGCACCGCCCAGCGCCAGTTCTCCGGGTTTAGTATCGTTGTGCACGGCAAAACTGGTACAGCCACCGCCGGCGAAGGGGTGGACCCGCATGCCTGGTTCATCGGTTATACAGATGCTGGCCGGCCCGACCAGCCCGACATCGCTATCGCTGTCCTCGTGGAGAATATTGGCGATGGATCCGAGTTTGCCGCGCCGATTTGGCGGCGGGTGGCAAGTTATTACTTCTTCGGGGCGCCCGACAGGTTGTATCCGTGGGAGTCGGCCTTCGGCGTCCTCGACCCGATCTATTTCGACGAGACCCTGCAGGCGGAGGCCACAGCTACTGCTGAAGCGGAAGAAGCCATTGAACTTACGCCGCAACCCTGATCTGCAATCCGCAACATGCCTAAGATTCCCGGACTGGTGATCCGCTCACAATCCGGTTTTTACGAAGTTGAGACCTCCAGTGGGGTGGTATTGGCGCGCCTGCGCGGCCGCTTGAAGCAAGGCCGCGCCATGGGCGACCTGGTGACCCTCGGCGACCGGGTTCAAGTATCCATCGAAGAAGGCGATGAGCCGATGATCGAGGCCGTGGAACCCCGCAAGCGGGCCTTAGTACGCCGCGACCCGCGCCCCCAAGGGCTTTATGAGCAGGTGATAGTGGCCAATCCTGACCAGGCTGTGTTCGTGTTTGCCTGCGCAGACCCGGCTCCCAAGCTGCGCATGCTGGACCGCTTCCTGGTGATTGCCGAGGCGCAGGGGATCCCGGCAGTTGTGGTGGCTAACAAGGTCGACCTTGTTGGGATGGAGAAGGCGCAGGCAATGTTTGCCTACTATACAGACCTGGGTTATGGCTTGCTCTACACGTCGGCGATAGAGGGACAAGGGGTTGAGGCGTTGCGCGCCGCCTTGCAAGGCAGGCTGTCTGTATTGGCGGGGCCCTCGGGGGCCGGCAAGTCCAGCCTGATGAACTTGGTGCAGCCTTCGCTGGATCTGCGCGTGGGAGACGTACAGCAAGGATCAGGGAAGGGCAAACACACCACCGTCGAACGCCAACTGTCCAAGTTGGAAGGGGGCGGTTACGTAGCCGACACGCCCGGCCTTAAGGCGCTAGCTTTGTGGAACGTCCAGCCAGAAGAGCTGGACGGCTATTTCCCCGAGATGCGCGACCTGATCGCAGGCTGCCAATTTCGGGATTGCGCGCACCTGGAAGAACCGGGCTGCGCGGTGCGGGCGGCGGTGGAGGGAGGGAAGATCCACTCGAGTCGTTACGAATCCTACCGCCTGCTGCGGCTTGGGGAAACCAAGGATTGAAAAATGTTGAAATGTGGAAATAAAAACGCTGCCGACCGGCAGCGTTTTCTACTTGTCTTTTTTGCGCCGTTCTATCCCTAGCATAGCGGCCCCTACCACGCCAAGAATAAGGCCAGTAACGGAAATAGCATAGGTCAGGAAGAACAGGAAGAAACTTGAGGGTAGGATATGTACACCGGGGAGCATTAGCCAAGGTACCACGAATCCAAAGAGGACCATGACGAAGCCCAGGGCGATGATCTGTTTACCGCTTAATCGAAGTAAGGGTGGCATCTAAGTTGGGGTCGTACAGCCAGCAAAGTGTATGGAAATCGGGTTCCGGCAAGAATTCGGGCGGATCCTGAACGTTGCACAGCCCGTCCATGAATTCCGGGCAGCGCGGATGGAAGCGGCAGGCGCGGGGCGGGTTGACCAGGCTAGGGGGTTCGCCGGGTGGCACGTCTTTGTAATGGGTGGCGTTTTCCGCATCCGGATCCGATGTGGCAGCCAAAAGAGCCCGGGTGTAGGGATGGCGCGGGTTCTTCAGCAACTTATCCATAGGCGCTTTTTCCACCAATTGCCCTGCATACATGACAAAGATGCGTTCAGAGAAATAGCGCACGGTGGAAAGATCGTGGGTGATATAGATGACGGCCAGATTGTGGCTTTCCTGCAGGCCGCGCAGCAGCTTGAGGATCTCAACACGAACCGAGGCATCCAGCATGGAAACCGGTTCATCCGCCACGATGAGCTTCGGCTCCAGGATCATGGCGCGGGCAATGACCACGCGTTGCTGCTGGCCGCCGCTGATCTGGTGGGGGAATTTGGGCATAAATTCATCTTGAGGGGTGAGTTTGACCTCTTCCATCACCTTGCGAATGCGGCGTAAGCGCTCTTTGGGATCCTTTACTCCGTGAATGATCAACGGTTCTTCCAAAATGCGCTGGATGGACATGAAGGGCGCCAGAGATCCAAAGGGGTCCTGCTGCACGTAGCCCACTTGCGAGCGGAACCACTGCAGGTCAGACCGGTCGTAGAGGTTTATGTCTTTGCCCTCGAAGGTGATTGTGCCTTCCGTAGGGATGTTGATCCCCAGGATGGTTTTCATCAGGCTGGATTTTCCGCAGCCGCTCTCGCCGACGATGGCGATGGCCTCGCGTTGATGTAGGTCAAAGGTGACCCCATCCACGGCGCGCACGTATCCGGCGTGGCCGAAACCAAAGCGGCGCAGTTCAAACCAGACCTTTAAGTCTTTGATGGAAAGCAGCAGGTTGCCGGAGGTCTTCCCGTTGCCGGCGGTCTGTACTGCGGTTTGTGTTTCTGTTTTTGCTTTCATGCAGCGGCGCGCTCCATACCCGGTTCATATAGCCAGCACTTAACAAGCCGGCCACTGAGATCGAACAGTGGTGGGTCTAGCTTGCATTTCTCGAAGACAAAAGGACAACGAGCCGCAAACCGGCAGCCTTTGGGAGGATTAATCAGGCTGGGAGGCTGCCCAATGATGAATTCCGGTTCTACAGTCTCTCGCAAGCGCGGCACGCTGGCCATTAATTTTTGGGAATAAGGATGTAGGGGTTTTTCAAAAAACCGTTTGGCGTCCCCATCTTCCAGGATCTGGCCGGCGTACATGACGATCACACGGTCGGCTAGCTCGCTGGACGTGGCGATGTCGTGAGTGATCAAGATGAAGCTGGCATCCGTCTCCTTCTTGATGCGCTTGAGCAGGTTCATGATGTTAGCCTGGGTCAGCAAGTCGAGGGCCGAAGTGGGTTCATCCAGCACGATGAGCTCGGGGTTGGTGATCAGAGCCATGGCAATGGCCACGCGCTGGCGCATGCCGCCGCTCAGTTCAAAGGCATAGCGATTGAGGAAATCCACGGGCACGCCAACCTTCTTAAACATTTCCTTGGCGCGTTCCAGCGCCTGTGCCTTGGTCAGATCGAGGTGAATGATCAGGGGCTCGGCCACCTGGTCGCCCACCTTCAGAACCGGGTTCAGCGAGTTCATGGCGGCCTGGGGAACCATGGACATGCGGACCCAGCGGACGCCATTGCGAAATTCGTCATCATTCATTTGCATGGTGTCTTTTTCATGCAAATACACGCGCCCGCTGTATTCGAGGACATTGCGCGGCAGCAGCCTAAGGATAGCCTTCGCAAAGGAGGTCTTTCCACAACCGGATTCACCGATAAACACAACGGCTTCATGTTTTGGTAACCTGAAGTTAACCTTGTCCACGGCCTGGACTGCACCGCGGGATGTGCGGAAATACAACTTGAGATCTTCTACATTGAGCAGTGAGTTGTTCTCCATTTACTTTAGATGTCTCTCAATCTTGGATTGAAAATGCGGTCGAGAGCGAAGCCCACTAAGGCAAAGCCTAGGCCGGTAATGATGAGCAGGACCGCGGGTTCCAGGATCCAGTAGTAGTAGCCATTGTAAACGGCTCCGCCGCCCTGCCAAGCGTCTTGAATTACCTTTCCCCACGTGGGCAGTACCGGATCGCCCAGGCTCAGGCTGGCTAAGGTGGCCTCCAGAAATACATAGGCCGGCACGCCCAAGACCAGGCTGGGAATCAGCAAAGGGGTAATGCGCGGGATGAGGTAATTGAAGATGATGCGGGTGTTGCTGGACCCATAGGCGCGGGCGGCTTCGATATAGGGCGATTCCTTCACCTGCAAGAAGATAGCCCGGTAGCCCTTGATGGCGCCGCTGAAAATCGTAAGCACCACGGTAACCAGAAGGATGGTCCAGATACTGCGTGAATAGAACGTGCCGATCATAATCAAGAGACTCAGGAAAGGTAAGTTGATGCTGACCTCGGTGATGCGTTGGATCAGTTCATCCACCCAGCCGCCATACCAAACTCCCACGGCGGCGAAGATCATGGAAAACACCGACGTGCCGAACGAGGCGGTCAGGCCGAAGGCCAGGGCGATCGGCGTTCCCCACAGAATGGCGATGGTCAGATCGCGGCGTTGAGTGTCCGTGCCAAACCAGCCATACACCTTGCCATGCAGCAGGACTTCGGCCTTGGTGATGACTGAATCCTCTTCAAAGGTGATCGCATCAATCACAATCTTGTAAGTTCCTTTGAGGACGTCTATTTCTTCTGTTTCAGGGTTATCGAACAGGGCCAGATCTGGGCTAATGCCGCCCAGACGGCGCTTGAGCTTTTCGTCCTGGATGGCCCGGTAGGAAGTTGTGAAATTAATCCCCTGTTCGGTGACGCGAATTTCGCGCCCGTCCGGAGTGGTCCAAAACACGCTTACAAAGGGAGATCGGTTTATGTATTTCGAGGCGAAGTTAACGATCATGTCCTGAGGGACTTCATCGGCCTGAAAGTCGAAGGTATAGGTGATGATCAAATTTTCGCCTGCAGTACTTGTTTTTCGCTCTATCTGGGCGTTCTCATCTTCCATCGATAATATGATCGTTTCGGGGAGCTTGTCGGCTCGCCACCAATTTACCCAGACGGGGGGAACCACCTTGGGATTGTGTCCCCAAACCGAGTCGCCTCCGCGCCACAAATCGATGGCGCGGTTATATGGAATGGCGAAGATCGTATAGATGGAAATGGCAAACAAGAGCAAGATCAGCAGGGTGCCGATCAGCGCGGAGGGATATTTGAGCAGCAATTTAAAACCATTCTTTAGGTTTTGCATTTTATGACCCTTTGGCTAACTAATTTGGCTAACCGGTGCCGACTTTGACCCGCGGATCCACCAGGGCATATACGAAATCCAGCAAGAAGACAGTGAGTGCCAGCAGATAGGCGTAAATAATCGTCAGAGCGACGATGACGGGCGTATCGTACAGGCCAATAGCGGTGATGTAGGTGCGGCCTAATCCCGGCCATTGGAACACGCCCTCAGTGAGAATGAGCCCCTGCCATAGCGAGATCACCAACAGGGCGAAACTGGTGATAATGGTCGGCAGCGTGGGCCGCAGGATATAACGGCTCTGGATTTCCCGGTCACTTAGTCCTTTTGCCTTGGCCATTTCGACATAATCTTCACTGGAATAGATCAGGAAGAATGTGCGCCAGTTGTAAATGCTGACGAAGATGGAACTGAGGATAATGGCAAATGCCGGCAAAATGAGGTGTTTGCCCACATTGAGGATATATCCCAATTCACCCTTGGGAGGAGGCGAGTCGATCATGCCACCGAATGGAAGAATCCTGATGATGGCGGCGAAGATGAGTATTAAGAACAGCCCGTAGAACCAGGCCGGCGCGGAGGAAGTCGGCGATAAGCCGATGACGATTTTGTCCCATACGCTGCCATAGGAACGGGATAGCGCCAGCGCAAGGAAGATGCTGATAAAAAACAAAAAGAGGTTGGAGGTGCCGATCAGCAGCAGGGTTGGCCCTAAGCGATCAAGGATGATCGAATTTACCTGCCGGGAGCCGGTATCACTGGCCATCAAGCGGGCGCTCCCAAAATCGAGAGTGACAGCATTTCTGAGGTAGGTGAAGCTGCGCACAAAGAAGGGCTGGTCCAGGCCAAAGCGTTTTTCGGCCTTCAGCATCTCGTTCTCGAAAAACGCATTCTTCTCGGATTGCAGCAGTGAAAGGTACTCGCGGTTGGTGCGCAATTGGTTGCCGATGAACTCGCGGATCGAACCGCGCATGATTTCGTCTACCTTGCCCCCCATGTTGGCGATCAGGATGGTCAGGTATACGGCGATAATGACCGTAATGAACAGCATGCCAAGTTTATAGACCGTGTATTTGGCAAGGCGGCTGAACGTGCTGGTACGCTTTTGAAGCCTGCTCTCCCCCGGAGCACTGGCTTCAGCGGCCAAACTGGGGTTGGTAAGATCGACGCTCATTCTTCCTCCTGCTTAGTCCTGCCTATTTCTTGCGGCGGATGCCGAATGATACCAAAAAACGCAATATTCAGATATGAGAAAAGAGGGGAAAACACAGGGGCAAGGCACCTGCCTTGCCCCTGTTACTTACAGAGTCTTCGCTTGTTTGGCTTTGTTCGCCGATTACTCGGTCACAAAGTCGAACGTGGCGAAGGACGGTAGAGCCACCGGGATGGGCACAACAGCAACTTCAAGCTTGTTGGAGCCTGCGCCCAAAGCGTCCGTGGTATCGGCGCTCAGGGTCACGGTGTAGTGGCCATCTTCGACCAACACGCCTTCACCGATCTCAACGATCGAGCCTTCGGCGTCATACAGCAGGTACTTCACCGAGGAGATATCGCTGGCAGCATACGGAGCGCCTTCGAAGCTTACAAAGACATCGAAGACGGCCTCGTCGCCAGAGGTAACTCGGGCTTCGCCGTCGATCTCAGCTGTGGCGATCTTCGGAGTGGAGAATTGAGCCCACTTGTCGGACAGGTCGGTGAAATCCGGGTTGTGCACCAGGACGGCCGTCTTCTCCACCAGGAGAGCCTGGTCGAGGATGTACGGGCCAACACCGGCCCAGAAGTGGCCGTAGGCATCGTAGAAGGCTAGCATGTTTTCGTAGCGCGCCGTGGCTTCCTCAGCCGTGATGTAAGCGCCCAACACGTTCGGGAAGGGGATGTACCCGCTGTCAGCAGATGCCTGCAAGTAACCAGCCAGGATCTCCAAGCTGGGGCCGCCGATGTAGTTGGTCTGCTCGACTTCGGCAAGAACTGCCTTGTCGGGCGTGTAAGCCAGGGTGCCTTCGGCTTCAGCCAGGTTGGAGGCGGCAATCATATGCCAGCCAGCTTGACCATAGCCGTACTCGGGCCACAGGGTGCCGCAGGGGCAGGCTGCCATCAACTCAGCATCCGAGAACCACACATCGGTGTAGACCTCGATGGTGAGAGGATCGGCCGAAAGGATGCGCCAACCCTTGAAACCGCCCTTGAACGCATCGAGTGCACCAGCTTGGGCTTCGTCAAAGATCGGGCTGCCGGGGGTGCCGGTGGCAAAGGTCATGATCGCGTTCATGATGAAGTCGGCCGCGCTCATTTGGCTGCCATCATGCCAGGTGCGATCGAACAGATCGGCTGGGTAGTGAACAACATGCCTAGCCAGGGATTCCAACCCATCGGGAAATGCGGTCCCAACGGTGATCCAGTTCTCGGCTACAGGATCCCAGTCGATCCAGGCATCCTCGGGTACAACGTTCGTGTCTACGAACTCCAGGTTCACATAGTCAAGGGTGGTGCCGACCGGATACCCTTCCGTCATGAAAATATCAACACTTTCAAGGCGCTGGGCCATTGGAAGTCCGGTATACGGGTTGGGCAGAGTGGCCGTGTCCGAGGTGAGTTGCTGCCACTGGCTGTCGTACGTCCAGTTGGAGCCGCCCACTGGGTTGGCGGGTTCCACGAACAGGTCGGGCGTGCCCCATTGGAGCGTGCCGCCTTCCTGGTCGTCGAAGCGCAGAGTGAACTTGGTCATGCCGCTAACGTCAACACCGGCAGCCAGGTCAAAGGCTACCGAAACGTTGGGCTGCCACGGGCTGAAAGCGCGGCCGTCGATCAACCAAACGCGGGTAGCCTGATCGATGCTACCTTGCAGAGCTTCGCTGATCATCTCGCGGCGTTGATCCAACGTAGTGAAGTTGGAGTTAGCCAGGTCGGTTATCAACGCGTTGTAGTCGGGGTCTGTGGGGTAGGACTGCCACAGTGTGGCGAAGCCGTAGGCGCTGTCCGGGCTGTCAAAGAACAGGAAGTCGGCAGCGTCATCACGCGAAACGCCAGTGGCGGACCAGGCGCCTGTATACAGGTGCCACAAACCATCAGCAACGTTGCCGCTTACCCACAGGGCGGCCAGCTCGGACGAAGTGCCGTACTGGCGGGTAACCGTGAAGCCGGCCAATTCAAGCTGGCCTGCCACGTAGTCGCCCAAGGGGCGGCGGGTGCCGTCCGAGTCGGTTCGGATCAGGAAGATGAGGGTCACAGGTGCGCCGTCCATCTCCCATTTGCCATCGGCTCCCATGGTGGCGCCGTTGTCTTCCATCGCCGCAGCGATATCAGCAATGGCCTTGTCCGGATCGTAGGTCATTTGGGACTGAAGACCACGGATGACATCCACGTGGCGAGCGTAATCCGCGAAGGCGGAAACGAACGACACGTATTTGGGTACCGCCAGGCCGCCATACACTTCCTGGTTGATGAAGTCGCGATCAACCAAGTTGTTGAGGGCCTTGCGGATGCGGACGTCTGTCATGGGGTTGAAGACCCCGCTGGTGAACTCAGACGGGTTGAGGGTCAATTCATAGTACAGACCGTACTGGAATGACCGTTCAAGGCTGGCAGCATCAGAAGCCTGCACGTCTTGAGGGGTGGAAAGGTTGGAAGCATACAGATCGATGTCGGCGGCAGCGATTTGGGTGATCGCCGAGTCGGCGCCAACGACCTTCATACCGATTTCATCCAACCAACCGCCAACGCGCGTAGTGCGCGGGGTGGGCTCAGCAGTGGGCTCTTCTGTAGGAGCCCCTTCTTCAGTCTCAACAGCTTCAGTAGCTGTTGCAGCAGGTCCGCACGCGCTCAATACCAGGCTCAAAACCATCAGCCCGGCGAGCAGTGCGAAGAGTCGATTACGGTACATATTGTTCTCCTCCGAAACATAAGATTGGGTTGTTTTTTACTTAGCGTGTCTGCGTTTTTCCGTTAGCCACCACCTCCTTAATTAGGCCTGATTTAACTGAGTTCATTTTATCCAGTGATTCGATGCACTAAGCTGGACCGCAACGAATTGTGGGCGATAGGGTTGTACTTTCATTATAGGGGATAATTACAGCCATTATGCCATAGATTCTGTGAATCGCAGACTCCTTTAATCTTTCCTTTGGGGCCCCTGATTCAAACCTGAAACCTATAGAGAGTCAAGCCTTTCCGGCAGGTCCGCCAGGCTCTTGATCTGGTCATCCGCTTGGATGGTGCTGGCGTGGTCACGGTTGCCAGGCTTATCCGCCCGGCGCGTGATCCAGATGCTGTAAATCCCGGCATTGCGCGCCCCCAGGATATCGGCTCCCAGGGTGTCACCCACCATCACGGCTTCGCTGGAGGCCAGGTGCCAGCGTTCCAGGGCGATCTGGAAGATGCGCGGGTTGGGTTTGCGGATGCCGCAGGCAGCCGAGCTGAGCACGAAATCCAGATAGCCTCGGATCCCTGCGTTGTCCACCAGCCTCTGCACATCGGCGTCGTCGGCGGCGTTGGAAATGACGCCCAGGCGATAGTCTGCCCCGCGCAGCCTGGCCAGGGTGGCCAGGGCATCCTCTTCGGGTTTCCAATGGGCTTGGGATACGGCATACAGCTTCTTGAGGGATGGAGCCAGCGTGTCATCAGCTAGTTCAGGGTAGCCCAGCTCCGCCAGCAGCGTGCGCAGTACGTGCGCCGTGGTGTATTCGATAAATTCCGTGTCACGTTGGAGGTAATACTCCTCGAGGCGGCCGCGGAATTCGTCCAGAAAGAGCTTTTCGTCCAACCGCAGACCCTGCTGTTGCAAATGGAGGTAGAGCTCACGATTGGCCGCCTCAGCCACCTCGGCCCAGTTACCATCGAAATAGATAAGCGTGCCCCCCAGGTCAAAAAGCACGGCTTTGATGGCGCCCTGCATTTCAGTACCCCCTATCCAGGTCGATCCGATTCAGCAATTCCTCACCCGCCAGGTAACGCCGCAAATTTTCTTTGAACAGCAGGAAGGCGCGGTCCTTATAGTGAGGGCTCAAGCCGGCCACATGAGGGGAGATGATTACGTTGGGCTTTTCCCATAGCGGGCTGTCTGTGGGCAAGGGTTCCTCGGGAAAGACATCCAGCCCCGCTCCGGCCAGCTGGCCTTTGTTCAAGGCGGTCACCAAAGCCTCGTGGTCCACCACGCCGCCGCGGGATACATCCACCAGGAAGGCGCCGGGCTTCATGGCCGCCAGCTGGCTGGCGCCCAACATGCCGCGCGTTTCCGCGGTGAGCGGCACAGTGACGACGGCGAAATCACATTCTTTCAGCATGCTGCGCACTGCTTTGCCGGGATAGAGCCTGGCCACCAGTTCTGCATTTGGGTCGCCCTCCCCGTCCACTTGAAAATCCGGCTGGGGCGGCTTCAATAAGTCTCGTCTGCTGGCCAGGATGGTCACTCCGCAAGATTGGAGCAGGCGTGCCAGACGCTGGCCAATGCTGCCATAGCCGATAATGCCGACGGTGCTGCCGATCAGTTCCGTGGGTGCATAGCGTTCGAGGCGATCGGTCGACCACTCGGTGCGGCCTTGGTCTGCCAGCATTTGAGGCAGATTGTGGCTTAGGCCCAGCATCAGTGCCAGGGCGTGTTCGGCGACCTGGGGAGCGTTGGCCCCACTGAGTGAAGTGGCGCGCACGTTACCCCTGTGCAGGATGGGCGCATCCAGGTATTCCTCGACGCCGGCAAAATGGAATTGAATCCAGCGCAGTTCTGGCGCCTGCCCCGGCTCCGGCAGGGCCCTCAGGGCATACAGGATTTCCACCCGGTCCCACAAGCCGTCTGGTATGGCCTGGCCCTCCCCCAGGGGATGAACCTGAACGCGGAAACTGGAGCCCAGGTCTTGCAGCTCAGCCACCTGTTCCGGTTTGAACCGGATCGTGAGCAGGATTTCCTTTTCGTCACTCATAGCCGGTCAGTTAAATGAGTTAACACAGCTCACATGATAACGTCGCTAGGCAATTGTGTGAAATAAAAACCCGCCGCTGAATAAGCGGCGGGTTTTGTTTTCTGTATTCCGTTGCAGTTAGTCCTTGTCTGGAACCGTCTCGATATCGATCCAGAACCACTCAGTGCCTCGGACGCCTGTGCCAAACAGATTGCCCTGGTCACTGCGCAGCATCCAATAACCTTTGTAGCGACCGGGGGGCTTGGGGGCCACCATGTCAACCTCGACCATGGCATATTCGCCAGGGTAGATGGTGACATCGGTAAAGAGCGTTACGGAATCTGCGCTAAACAGTTGGCCCTGCACCCAAACCGCGCTGAAGCTCGCCGTCCAGGGGCAGGTCCCGATGTTCTTCAATCGCCAAAGCTTGGTGAAGAGCTTCTCCACGGTGATCTGGGTCCCATCGGGATAAGTCTCATATTCAAATGAAGCCCGCAGGCAACCCGTGCCTGTGGACGCGGTCCCCCCGGTTATTGGCTGCACCGTCGGCGAAAGCGTGGCGGTGGGCGGCGTCCCGCTGACTGTGGGCGTCTCGGTGGGCTCAGGGGTCTTCGTGGGTTTATCAGGCTTTTCAGTTGCTGAGGCCTCGGGAGTAGGCGAGGCCGCGCCCGCAGTCTCGGTGAGGCTCTGGGAGTAGATATTGGCTGCTTCGGTGAGTACTGCCGAAGAAGCGCCGCTGTCGGCTCCTCCGCAAGCGCCGAGGATTAGCGCCAGCAAAGCCGCCGATACTAGTAGCAAGATACGTTTCTGGTTCAAAGTGCGATCCTTAATTGGCCCGTTAGGGCGAGAATTTGAGCCGAAATTATATCCCCTGGGAAGTGGAGCGCCTAGTCGCCTTTTGCGCCCTTGTCCTCCGCGTGCCCGATCAACCCTAGCTTGCGCAGGGTGCGAAAACGGGCATCGGGGCGGTAGGGGGCAACTGGTTTTCTGAGCACAAGCCAGGCGAAAAACAGCAAGAGTAAAGACCCCGCAGCCAGGTCGAATCGCAACTCTCCCACACTGTAGGCGGCAAAGGTCAGGAAAGACCCAAACAAACCCAGCCAAAGCGCAAAGGTTGCCACTCGCCGCAACATGGCTGCGCTGCTTACTTAATCACCGAGTTGACCTGCTCACGCATATAGAGTTGAAGGTAATAATGGCCCCCGGCGTTCTTGCCTGTTGAGCCGGAACCTTTCCATCCCCCAAAAGGCTGGAAACGCGGCCAGGCCCCGGTGGTGGCGCCCTGTGGCCGATTGGCGTAAGTTACGCCCGCTTGGATATTGTCGAAAAACCAGGTAGTCTCTTCAGGGCTGCCGTAGAAGCCAGCGGTGAGGCCGAAGTCCACATCGTTGGCCAGGATCATACCTTCATCCAGATTCTTGATCTTGTGCACCATGGTGATGGGCAGGAACATTTCGTATTTCCACAGGCGGTGGTCTGTAGGGATGTTGGCGGCAATTGTCGGCTCGCAGAAATAGCCTTTGCCATAATCGCCGTCAGTCAGCACCTTGCCGCCGGTGAGGAATTCTCCGGCCTGCGAAAGTTCTTCCGTGAAATTCTTGAAATTGTCATAGGCGCCCTGGTTGATCACCGGACCCAGGAAAACTTCCTTGCGCGTGGGATCGCCGATCTTCATTTGCTCGGTAGCCCGCACCATCCTCCCGATCAATTCTTCGTACACGGGTTCTTCCACATAGATGCGCGAGGCGGCCGAGCATTTCTGGCCCTGGTTGCCGAAGGCCGAACGGCAGATCCCCTTGACGGCGCGGTCGAGATCGGCATGGCGCGACACGATAGCGGGGTTCTTGCCGCCCATTTCCAAAATGGTGGGGCGCGGATAGCGGCCGCGCGAGAAGCTTTGATAAATCCCCATACCTACGTCCACTGAACCGGTGAAAGTGACGCCAGCCGTTAGCGGGTTGTCGATCAAGGCCTGGCCGACAACAGAACCCCTTCCAGTTACGTAATTCACCACTCCGTCCGGGAGGCCGGCATCGCGGAAGACTTCGGCCAATAACCGCGAGGTCCATGGAGTGTCTTCCGCTGGCTTGTAGACCACGGTGTTGCCCGCCACTAACGCGGTGCCGACAGGCCCTGCAGTGAGCGCCCCCGGGAAGTTGAACGGGCTAATCACCACCCACACGCCGTAAGGCTTGAGCTTGGAAATATTGGTGACCTCGTACCCCTTCAGGGGATCCTTGCCCATTTCTACAATGAACCCTTCATTGGCCTCCATCTGGTCGCAGGCATATTGCATCAAGGCCGCCGCCTCCGCCGCGTCGGCCAGGGCTTCCATCCGGGTTTTGCCGGCCTCCAGGGAAAGCACCGCGCCGAAGGTGAAAATGCGTTCCGTAATAAGGTCAGCCGCCTTGCGCACCAGCGCCACGCGTTCCCGCCATGGCCGCCGGCCCCAATCGCGGGCGGCGCGCTGGGCGGCTTCCAATGCGCCTTGCCCGTCCTGAGGTGTGGCGCGCTGGAAGGTTCCCAGCAGCAGGGTGGTATCGATGGGCGAGAAATTCTCCTTTTTCTCGCTAACGGTGACGTCCTCGCCCCCGATCCACATGGGGTGATCTTTGCCCAGCTCGCCCTTTACGCGTTTGACTGCTGCCTCATACTCAGTGTGCAGTTCGTCTGGTGGGTCAAACATGGTGGCGTAGGTAAGCTTGAATTCGCTGTTTCCAGCCATGGGGCTCCTGATTTATGGAAGAGGTGGGTGACGGAAAATGCGTCATCCCAGTATAGCCCAGAGGAAAAGGCCCGTCAAAACGCGGCGGCACGCCCGGTTCAAAGCTTCGTTTGCGGAAAGTTGCACAATCGACAACTTGTGGTAGAATGCCGCGACCCTCTGATTTTTATGAGTTCGCCGCCAAAGAAAACCGCGGATTCTTAAGGACCTATGCAGAACACCTGGCTTTTTATTGGAGTTTTCATCGCTATTGCGGGGGTCTTTCCTCTGTTACCTATCGTCATCGCCCGCTTCATTGCGCCGCACAAGCCCAACCCCATTAAGCTGGAGACCTACGAGTGCGGCATGGAAACGGTGGGGGAAACCTGGGTGCAGTTCAAGGTGCAGTATTACATATACGCCCTCGTCTTTTTGGTCTTCGATA
>Ga0209342_10002922_pt1 | contig 18157 bp, 15 predicted proteins | sample RifCSP16_2_FD_184023 | JGI IMG/M metagenome (GOLD analysis project Ga0209342, IMG submission 184023) | Soil microbial communities from Rifle, Colorado - Rifle CSP2_sed 16_2 (SPAdes) (version 2) | ecosystem: Environmental > Terrestrial > Deep subsurface > Rock core/Sediment | place: Rifle... | reverse complement strand
TAAGGTTAAGTTCTGGGATGCGGTTTTCTATATTATCGCACAGTTCGTAGGGGCAGTTATAGGTGTTCTGATAGCATCTACTTTGATGGGTCAGCTAATCTCCCATCCCTCTGTGAATTATGTTGCGACTTTACCTGGTATGGTTGGGAACGGCATAGCATTTCTGGCTGAACTTATTATCTCTTTTATTCTTATGTTTGTAATCCTTATAGTGTCTAATACTAATGATATTGCAAGGTACACAGGGCTTTTCGCCGGTGTATTGGTTGCGGTTTATATCTCTTTAGAAGCGCCTATTTCGGGAATGAGCATGAATCCAGCACGAAGTTTTGGCTCCGCCTTTCATGCACAGCTTTGGAATTTTTTATGGATCTACTTCACCGCTCCACCTATAGGAATGCTATTAGCAGCAGAGGCTTACCTCCGTTTAAGAGGTCCGAAGAATATATTTTGTGCTAAGCTCCACCATCAAAATGATAAACGTTGCATACATTGTGGGTATCCGGGGGCAGTGAAAACAGCTTCTTGAGACTAAAGGAAAGGGAGGGTTAATCATGAGAGTTTTTGACTTAAATAAAGTACTTATAGGAGGTATTACCATGGATAACCTTGGTACATTCAGAAGGATCCGAATGGGTCTTTTTAGTTCTTTGATCGCGGTGTTATTTTTAGCCACTATAAGCAGCTTTGCTGCTGACATGCATACCAGTACGGTCTTTAAGGGGGTGAAGGTGAATGGTGGGACTGTAACCCACACCAAACAGGATGGTAAGAACGTCTTGACATTGTCTGATGATTTTAAGGTTCCCGGCACCCCTGATCCTCACTGGCAGGTGATTGATTCAAAGGGAAATGTTTACCTTCTCCAGCGTTTGGACATAAAAGGCGGAAAGGTTAACAAGAGTATAACTTTGCCGTCTTATATTCCAGATGTTGTGAAGGTACAAATCTGGTGTGCCTTTGCTGAGACCTTACTGGGTGAAGCTTCCTTTGCGTCACCGGTGATGTAGCTGGTTTTTTGTGGGTGCAGCTTGAATTAGGGCTAATTTAACCGCCTCCCATCCCTCTATCTAAACTGAATGTGTTGGAAAGGGGCGATGAGCTGATCAATTGGGAATAAATCAACTAATAGGAGGGAAAATTATGAATCTTAAAAATTTTGTTATAGTGTTTGTCCTTTTGATTATGTCTACCGCTAGCCATGCTCAGGTAGCAAACAAGAAGTCACTTACACTTGAGGGGGCTATGAAGGTAATAGCTACTGCTGTGGACTATGCAAAGAAAAACAATGCTCCCGGGGCTGCTATAGCAGTTGTAGATGAAGGTGGAAATCTGATCGCTCTTGAGCGGCTTGATGGCACATTTGCGGCTGGTGCAAATATATCAATAGGAAAAGCAAGAACCGCAGCGCTTTTTAAAAAGCCAACAAAGGTGTTTGAAGACATTATAGCTAAAGGCAGAACATCGATGGTTGCCCTTCAGGATTTTACCCCACTGCAGGGCGGTGTTCCTATCACGCTTGGAGGGGAAATCGTTGGTGCTATCGGGGTAAGCGGCGCTGCTAGTGCCCAGCAAGATGAAGAGATCGCAGTAGCCGGAGCCAATGCAATAGGTAGTTCTTCAGCCAGTATGATGACTGCCCCATCTGCACAGGTTACCTATTTTGACAATAGTAAAGTCTCGGCTGCGTTTGCAAAGGGGATGCCGTTGCTTGAAATAGCTAACTACAAGATTCATGCAAGTCGCCGTACTGAACCTGGTATGGCTGAGGTGCATGTTAAAGATACAGACATAATTTATATGCTTGAAGGTTCTGCCACATTGGTTACAGGTGGAACTGTGGTTGATGGTAAAACTACTGCTCAAGATGAAATCAGGGGAAAGGAAATAAGCGGTGGAGAGACCCGTACGATTACAAAGGGTGATGTAATTGTCGTGCCAGCAGGCACGCCGCATTGGTTCAAAGCAGTTCAGGCACCTTCGCTTTATTATGTGGTTAAGGTTAGCTAAGGCAACTTCAAAGGGAATGATAAGTTTAATCGGGAGTGTACAATCATGAATGAATGGTCTTTGAATTATTTTTTTTGGTATTAGAGATTAGAATTGGGTAGGCAACGAGTCTTGCTCGTTGCGTCTTAGGCCACCAGCAAGCCTGTCCCAAGTCTAAGGCCTGAAAGCATTGAAGGGTCTCGTCGAGGGGACTGGCGGTCTACCCTGATTTTAATATCCAGGTTGTGTTAATAAATTCGCTGTGAGGAGTTAAGAGGAGGAGGTTGAAATGAAATTTATAATAAGTTTAGTTCTTTTATTATTGCTATTGGCACCTTCTATCCTGGCTGAATTACCATCAAAACATGTGCTGACATTAAAAGTAGCAAAAAAGATTGCTGAAGCGGCTGAGGCAGAGGCGATAAAAAGAGGTGCGAAAGTCGTGATTGTGGTCGTTGATGATGGGGGTTATTTAGTTCTCCTCGAGAGGCTTGATAACACACAGGTGGCAAGTGTCGAAGTCGGTATAGGGAAGGCACGAACCGCTGCCATATTTCGCCGTCCGAGCAAAGTGTTTGAGGATCAGGTTCGCGAGGGGCGTGTTGCTGCATTAGGGCTACCAGGGGCAACGCCTCTCCAGAGTGGGATTCCCATTATTTATGATGGAAAGGTTATAGGAGCAATTGGTGTCAGCGGAGAAACTCCACAAGAGGACGAAGATATTGCAAAGGTTGGGGCTTCAGCTATTGATGCCGTAATTAAAGGGGGTGACAAATGACATCCCGTTCGATTCATTTAATTTTGTTTTCTATACTAGTCTCTTTTCTTTGTGTAATAGGTGTGCTCGCACAAACAAATCAGGACGTACCAAGTGGTATACCTAATGCGTCTATTGATCTAAGCACGAAGGAAGGGGTTAATCTTGTGAAAGGTCAATGGCGTTATAGCGATGTTGAAATCATACAGGTTGATTTTAAAGCGCCTGGACCGGATGGGCAGCCTACGGGTAAACCAGTTAAGACTTATGATTATAAGCCGCATGCGGGTGGTGTGGATTTCGATGATTCAAAATGGGAGGTTTTGGATCCAACTTCACTTAATAAGCGACGTTCAACAGGCAGGATTTGCTTCAATTGGTATAGAATCAACATAGCAATTCCTAAACGTATAGGCAACTTTGACCCAACACGGTCAACAGTTGTGTTTGAGACTTCGCTTGACGATTACGCTGAGATTTGGGTGGATGGTGAAATTCCACGAGCACTCGGTCAGAGCGGCGGCTCTGTAATTGCAGGTTGGAATGCCTCTAATCGCATTGTAGTTGGACGCGATGTAAGGCCTGAACAGAAGATTCAACTTGCTATTTTCGGAATCAACGGACCGATTTCTAATCCACCCACAAACTTTATTTGGATGCGCTATGCAAGGCTTGATTTCTATAAGGGTAGTAAGGTACCGATTGCAGTGACACCACAAGAGGTAAACGTAGAGGTTGCAAGGCTTGATTCCGCGATGGATGCCATAGTCGGACCAAACCCCAAGATTTTTAAACTCGCTGAGGGATTCAAGTTCACAGAAGGTCCAATATGGGTTAGTAATGAAGGCTATCTGCTCTTCAGTGACCCGAACAGCAACATTATTTACAAATACACAAAGGACGGGATGCTTTCGGTATTTCGTCAACCTAGCGGTTATTCTGGTGCTGATGTTGCTGAGTACGGGCAGCCTGGATCTAATGGACTTACGTTAGACGCTCAGGGTAGGCTGACAATTGATGAACACGGTAACCACCGCGTTTCCCGACTGGAAAAGGATGGGGCACTTACTGTACTTGTAGACAGTTACGAGGGCAAACGCCTCAATAGCCCAAACGATCTCGTATATAAGTCTGATGGCACCCTCTACTTCACAGATCCCCCCTTTGGGTTGCCAAAGTTCTTTGATGATCCGCGAAAGGAGCTACCCTTCAGCGGGGTGTATTCTTTTAAAGATGGAAAACTAACACTGCTCATTAAGGACTTGAAGGGACCTAATGGCATAGCATTCTCACCAGATGAAAAATTCCTTTACATGGGCAACTGGGACCCAGAAACGAAGGTTGTGATGAGGTATGAGGTAAATGCCGATGGAGCATTGTCTAACGGAAAAATCTTCTTTGATATGACAAGTGCACCAGGGGAGGATGCGATTGACGGAGTTAAGGTGGATCAGCAAGGAAACATATATGTTTCGGGACCGGGTGGACTTTGGGTTATTTCACCAGAAGGAAAGCACATTGGAACGATAGTTGCTCCTAAGCATATTCACAATATGGCCTGGGGAGGAGAAGATGGAAAGACTCTATATCTCTGTGCTCGGAGTGGTTTATACCGGATGCAATTGAACATACCTGGCGTTCGACCCTCGACTAATTAGAGAGATTCGTAAGAAGTTTTGGAAGTAAAGATAAAGAAAATTTTAATTATAAGGTGATATGTCATTAATCATGCTGTAGAAGCAATACTCGCTAAGAGGAAAGAAGTGCCAGTGAGCCGTAGTGTGCTTATTGGTATCACTGGCATAGACGGTGGAGGAGAAAGTTATGAAGGTAAAAAGAAAGATTTTAAGCAGTGGCTTTCTGAATTTCATACAGGCTATGGTTATAATTGTTATAATTCTTCAAATCGTTCTAGCGAGGGCAGAAGAGGTGAATAGCTCAACAGCTACTTCCGGTACGATTGTACGTCTAGACCCGCGATTAGATCAACTGTTTCCACAGGGTGCGGTACTAGAAAAGTTGGCAGAAGGGTTCACCTGGGTTGAAGGACCTGTTTGGAATCGGGAAGGCGGCTATTTGTTGTTTTCGGAAATCCCAAGTAATTCTGTTCTCAAATGGAAGGAAGGAGAGGGGGTTAGTTTATATTTGAAGCCTAGCGGTTATACAGGATCTGCGCTATTCAAGGGTAAAGAGCCTGGTTCAAATGGTCTTCTATTCGATTCCTCTGGCATGCTCGTGCTATGTGAACATGGTGACCGACGTGTCTCTCGCCTCGAGAAGAACGGTACTAAGACAACGCTTGCAGATCGTTATGAGGGGAAACGTCTTAACAGTCCTAACGACGCAGTGTATAAGTCAAATGGCGATCTTTACTTTACAGATCCTCCTTTCGGATTACCAGAGACATTCAACGATCCAGCTAAAGAGCTTCCGTTTCAGGGCGTTTACCGGCTTTCTTCTGATGACAAGCTCACGTTACTTACCAAAGACATCAAAGCCCCAAATGGTATTGCCTTCTCTCCGGATGAGAAAATTTTATACGTTACGGATGTTGATCCAAAGAGGTCTGCTTGGCTTGCATTTGATGTAAAGGATGACGGAACGATTACAAATGGGCGCGTTTTTTATGATGCTATGCCTTTTACTAAGAGAATGAAAGGTGCCCCAGATGGTTTTAAGGTTGACATAAATGGTAACCTTTTTGCCGCAGGACCAGGCGGTGTGTACGTATTTTCACCGGATGGAACGCATTTAGGCACTATAGTAACAGGTGTTCCCACCTCGAATGTTGGATGGGGAAACGATGGTTCAGTTTTATATATTACAGCTAGTGACTCAATCTACAGAATTAAGCTAAATACGAAAGGGAAGGGTTTTTAGGAGGGAATAAACATTTAAGGAATGCAAATCGAAGTAAGAACTTCAAAGAACTCATAAAAATTTTTAACTCAAGTTCATTAACTTCTATTTTGCATTTTGTAAAGATAATACTTTTATACAATTTTAGCTAAGTTACAGGGTCTACCATCTATTGACTTCATCATTCAAATATTTTTTAATAATAATAATGATGGGGTTCAGATTCCAGCTGTTCTGTGATTTCTTAGACCCAATCAATAATAAAAAATTGATTTAAATCTTTTCTAAAAATTCTAACGTCTAATTAGCTGTGAAAAAGCTTTCTAGGTGTAAGGTAGGTTGTTCGGAAAGTCACAGAGATTAGAAATGCAATAGCTTAGTGGAAAGTATCTATAGGTTCAATAGAAAATGAGTCTAGTAAGGTCATAAGTTGTATAAAATCAGCAATATGGTTGGCTACTAGCTGGCGATCATTAAAAAAGACAAGGAGGTAATGCATCATGAAACGCACAATTGCAATTATTGTGATATTAATAATCATTGTGGTTCTTTGGTATTTATTTCGCCCAGAAAAGCTCTATATAAGTGAGACAGTACAAGAAGAATTTCCAATTACTGCCCAAGAGACGACAGGATCAAAAAGCTCACCAGTAGTTCTTGTCACTGGTAATTTTCATGGAGTAGCCCACGATGGTAAAGGAACAGCAACAATTTATCAATTGCCGGATGGCAAGAGGGTTCTTCGATTTACAGAGTTTGAGACATCTAATGGTCCTGATGTTCAGGTTTATCTAGTAGCAGCTCAAGATGCCAATGACAATGATACTGTTAAACAGGCTGGCTTTGTGTCGTTAGGCTCGCTTAAAGGTAACATCGGAGATCAAAACTATGATGTGCCTGCCGATGTAGATTTGAGTAAATACAAAGCTGTTACTATATGGTGTCAGCGTTTCGGTGTTAATTTCGGCACTGCGCCATTGACACCACAGCAACACCAAGGGGGTTAAGCTACATGCCTCAAGATACCCATTATGACGTAATTATCATAGGTTCAGGGGCTGGAGGTGGCACCCTAGCTTATCATCTAGCTCCTTCTGGAAAGCGTATACTCTTACTAGAACGTGGAGATTATGTCCCGCGTGAGAAGGACAACTGGGAGCCACGTGCCGTAAACGTTGAGGGAAAATATCAAACCAAAGAAGTATGGCGTGACAAAGAAGGGAAGCCGCTTCATCCTCATACGAACTACTACGTAGGTGGAAATACCAAATTCTACGGTGCAGCGCTGTTTCGCCTTCGCAAAGAAGATTTTGGTGAAATTAGGCATCATGGTGGCGTCTCACCTGCGTGGCCCATAAGCTACGATGAGTTGGAGCCATATTACACTAAGGCAGAGCACCTTTATCAGGTTCATGGTCAACGGGGGGTCGATCCCACCGAGCCGCCGACGGGTGCGCCTTATCTCTACCCGCCCGTTAGTCACGAGCCTCGCATCCAGCAGTTGAGTGACGACTTCGCACACCTCGGCCTCCGTCCGTTTCACACACCCCTTGGCGTCATGCTGGATGAAAAGAACATGCACAATAGCCGATGTATACGCTGCAATACATGTGATGGTTTCCCCTGTTTAGTGTATGCAAAGTCGGATGCACATGTTCTCTGCGTCGATCCTGCTCTTAAGTATCCGAATGTTACGTTACTCACCCATGCTTTTGTTTCTCGCATAGAGACGAGTGCATCTGGAAAAGAGGTAACTGAGGTAACTAAGGTTTATGTAGAGCGAAACGGTGCTAAGGAGACTTATTCCGCCAATATAGTTGTCATTTCCTGTGGCGCGATAAATTCCGCAGCATTACTTTTACGTTCTGCGAACGACAAGCACCCACATGGCTTAGCAAATAGCTCAGACGTAGTTGGCCGCCACTACATGGGTCACGTCAACTCGGTACTTATGGCGATTTCAAGGTGTCCTAACCCTACAATCTTCCAAAAGTCCCTTTCAGTTAACGACTTCTACTTCGCTTCGAAGGAATGGGAATATCCAATGGGTCACATTTCCTTTGTTGGCAAGCTGGATGCAGAAACACTTAAAGCTGGTGCGCCAGCACTAACACCGGGTTGGACACTTGAATACATAGCCAAACACTCACTCGACTTCTGGCTTACATCTGAAGACCTGCCGGATCCAGAGAATCGTGTTACGCTTGACAGCGAGGGTAATATCGTCCTTGCCTATAAACAGAATAACGAAGAGGGGCACAAGCGTCTGATCAAGAAGCTCGAGAGCTTGATGAAGCAACAGACTAAATGCCCGGAACATGGACACGATTGCCACCAAGGGTTGTTTTCACGGAACTTATTCGTAGGCCAGCGAATCCCGCTCGCCGGCGTGGCACATCAGAACGGTACGATCCGTTTTGGACGTGATCCTAAAACCTCAGCGTTAGATGTGAATTGCAAGGCGCATGATTTGGATAATCTCTATGTTGTTGACGCTAGCTTCTTCCCATCAAGCGGCGCAGTGAATCCTGCACTTACAATTATCGCAAACGCCCTCCGAGTCGGCGATCATTTGCTTGAGCGACTCAGGTGAGTAGAAAGGTTAAATAATGAGAATCAGCATGAGAATTAAACAAACGTTTCTTCCTCTTTGGTTACTTTTAGTAATAGGGTTATTGGCGCAAACAGCGCTGTCACAACAGCCAAGTCAACAACCTAAAGTTATGGCTGTAGATGCTATAGGTATAACCGTCTCAGATATGGATCGCACAGTTGATTTTTATTCGAATGTTTTATCGTTCAAAAAGGTATTGGATATTGTAGTGGAGGGTGAAGGGTATGAAGAGCTTCTAGGTTTACCAGACCTTCGGATACGCTTTGTTCGTATGCAAATCGGAGATGAGTTCATTAGCTTGATCCAATATATAGAGCCCTCCGACGGCAAGCCAATACCGGTTGATTCTCGGAGTAATGACCTATGGTTTCAGCACTTTGCTATTGTTGTGAGTGATATGGACAAGGCATATCAGCATGTAAACAAGCACAAGGTGAGTCAAATCTCGACTAGCCCACAGACACTTCCAAAATCTAATAAACCAGCGGCAGGGATCAGGGCGTTCAAGTTTAAAGACCCAGACAGTCATCCCTTGGAACTCTTATGGTTTCCGCCTGGCAAAGGCGATCCCCGATGGCACCGTCCTACTGATAAGCTATTTCTGGGGATTGATCATACGGCAATCGGCGTAAATGACACAGAGGCAAGTCTTAGGTTTTATAGAGATCTATTGGGGATGAATGTACTAGGAGGGAGCCTCAATATCGGCACCGAACAGGATAACCTGGATAACGTTTCCGGCGCTAAGGTTCGTATTACTTCACTCCGACCTTCTGCAAACATACCTGGTATTGAGTTTTTAGAGTACGTGTCTCCTGAAAATGGCCGACCTATTCCATCAGAAATAAAGGCCAACGATATTGTGCATTGGCAAACTATTTTGATAGTTGATGACGTGGAAATGGCAGAGGAATGGCTTCGCAATAGGAAAGTCCGGTTTGTCTCTGATCAGGTTAGTACGTTGCCTAACGGTAAACTCGGGTATAAGAATGGGATAAAAGTTTTCGACCCCGACGGCCATGCGATATTAATTGTGGAAAAATAATTAGCTAGTGAAAGAGTGATATTATGAATTCAAACAGACTGATTTTTATACCTGTAATTCTTGGTACCTCGAGGCAGGGGCGTATGAGTGAACACGTAGCAAAATTTATTTTGGAAGAGGTATCTAAGCGAGATGGTGTAGAGACTGAGTTAATCGACATTCGTAATCTCTCACTTACAACTTCAGATGCGGGAGAAAACATTAAGGATAAAAAATTCTCTGAGACTGTCATGCGTGCAGACGCTTTAATTATTATTGCGCCTGAATACAACCATGGCTACCCAGGACTTCTTAAGCACGTTCTAGATACTAACCTAAAGGAATATATACATAAGGCTGTTGGCATCTGTGGTGTATCTGCAGGAGGTTTCGGTGGTACTAGGGTGATACAAAACCTACTCCCTGTGATGAGGGAGTTGGGACTTGTTACCATATTCTGGGACGGGAACTTCTCTAGCGTCCAAAATATATTCGATTCATCCGGTAAGCTCCTGGATCATTCATATATTAAGCGAATTGATAAATTCTTGAAGGAGTTGATCTGGATGGCAAGGGTTTTGAGATATGGGCGAGATAACGTCCCGTTGTAGGGGCAGACCACTGTGTCTGCCCTGATAATGGGCGAACAAATAGGTTCGCCCCTACAAAAAATAACAATGGTGATTTATGGCAAAAGACGTTAAATCAAAACATAAAAAGATGATTTGTCCCTCTTGTGGTGTGGAGATGAACTACCATGCTGATAAGATTGATTACACTGCCGCATTAACTCACCCAGATAAGATGGACCCTGACCTTGGAGGAATTCTTGAAGAGGTCCACACCTGTCCTAAGTGTGGGGGAACAGAGGTTAGGATGGGAACTTAGAAAATGAACTATAAGGTGTATGTTCTAACGTCGGTTTAGAACTGTGAGAGAGAAAGATAAAGGAGGCATATATAATGGCCAAAGAAAAAGTTTCAAGCCAAAAGAAACCTAGAAGAAAGATGGAACTTGATGAAAGAACGCTCCAAGAAATGATTGCAAAAAAGGCTCACGAGCTATATGAAAAAAGAGGGGGAGGACACGGCAGTGACCTTGACGATTGGCTTGAAGCAGAGCGGATCGTGATGGGAAAGAAGAGAAAGAAATGAATTGATGGTTCTTCGGTTCGTGTATGAACCTAAGTGGATAATTAGAAACTATCATCCTGTTTATACGAGTGTAAATAGACGAATGGATGGTCAATATAGGTTTTTTGAAACCGCTATAAAGGATAATGCGTCTAATGTTACTGTAAGTGAAAGAAGTGGTGGAGGATAAAAGAATGAAAGCAATAGCGGTTATACCTGGTAAGCCTAACTCAGTTCATCTACGCGACGTTCCAAAACCAAAGGTAAGTGATGTACCAAATGGTCGTGGAGTGTTTGTAAAAATACTACGCGTTGGTGTTGACGGGACTGATAAAGAAATTAACGCTGCGGAGTACGGTGCGTCTCCGCCTGGTGACGATTATCTAATTTTAGGACACGAATCCTTTGGAATTGTTGAGGAAATTGGACCGAACGTTACGGAGTTGCAATCTGGCGAATACGTTGTTGCCACTGTACGTCGTCCGGGCAGTTCCCCTTATGATCAAATTGGCATGTATGACATGACAACAGATGATGTTTACTATGAGAGAGGAATAAATCTACGCCACGGGTACCTTACCGAATACTATGTAGATGCACCTGAATATATCATCAATGTACCAAAAGGATTGAAAGAGGTAGGTGTGCTTCTTGAACCTACAAGTGTGATTGAAAAAGGGATATATCAGGCTTATGAAATTCAGAGGCGGCTTCGAATATGGCATCCAAAGCGTGCAGCAGTCCTAGGAGCAGGAACGATTGGGCTCTTGGCGACCATGGCACTTCGTCTGAGAGGGCTTGAGGTCTGCACATTTGGATTAACAAAGCCGCCATACCTAAATTCAGATTTAATTGGAGAAATCGGTGGTTGTTATCACAGTACTAAGGATATAACCCTTACAGAGTCTGCGAAAGAGCACGGCCCATATAATCTCATATTTGAAGCCACGGGATATTCGCCAATCGTCTTTGAGGCAATGAATATAGTGGGAAAAAACGGAGTGCTAGTTCTCTCAAGTGTGACAGGTGGTGGCCGAAGCGTCGAGATTCCAGCAGATATGATAAATTTAGGATTTGTACTCGGGAACAAGGTAGTGGTCGGCACTGTTAACGCTAATCGTGATTATTTTGAAATAGGGGTTAAAGACTTCTCTCAGGCAGAGCTTCAGTGGCCTGGATGGTTACCAAAATTTCTTACTCATCCTGTGAAAGGGCTAGAAAATTATCAGGATCTTATAAACAAGTTAACAGAAGCTAAGGGTGCCATTAAGGTTTTTTGCGAAGTAGCGCCAATATCGTGACCCAGGGCACGGATTTCGTGACTCGTGGATCGTGATTAGTGTTTCGTGTCTCGTGATTCGTGGCTCATTTTTCGATTCATTAACCACGATCCACTAGATACGAATTGAGGAGGAGACAGCATGACACATGAAGAAAAAAGATTAGAGGAAGAAAGCAATCGGAAAGCCTATTGGAGACGCTGGGGTCCTTATTTGAGTGAACGGCAATGGGGGACTGTACGAGAGGATTATAGTCCATATGGCACAGCCTGGGACTATTTTACACATGAGCAAGCCCGTTCTCGAGCCTACAGGTGGGGTGAGGATGGTATAGCAGGGATTTCTGACAACCATCAAAGGCTCTGCTTTGCTATAGCTCTTTGGAATGGTAACGATCCAATTATTAAAGAAAGACTTTTCGGCTTAACAGGTAGTGAGGGCAATCATGGAGAAGATGTTAAGGAATATTACTTTTATTTAGATAATACACCATCGCACTCCTATATGAAATACCTTTACAAGTATCCTCAGCGCGCTTACCCATACTCACAACTAGTTGCAGAGAATAGACGTAGAGGCCGCATGGAGCCCGAATATGAACTTCTCGATACAGGAGTGTTTGAAGGAGCCCGATACTTTGATGTGTTTGTTGAGTATGCAAAGAATCTACCGGATGATATTGTCATTCAAATACGCATTATAAATCGAGGACCCGAGGAGGCGACTTTACATCTTTTACCTACTCTATTGTTCCGAAACACTTGGTCATGGAATCACAGCGATGAGAAGCCCTCTCTCAAGGTTATTAAAATTACCTCTCACACAAGTGTGATTGAAGCCTCACACCCAACGCTCGGAGAAAGATGGCTTTATTGTGAAGCACCAATAGAGCTTCTATTTACAGAAAACGAAACTAATAGTGAAAAACTATTTGGTGTGAATAACCCGTCTCCATACGTCAAAGACGGGATTAACGATTATATCGTGGACGGACGGAAGGAAGCGGTGAATCCGAATCAGATTGGAACAAAGATGTCAGCTCATTATTCATTGAAAATCGGTGTAGGAGAGACTCAAACTGTTAGGCTACGATTAAGTCAATTCAAAAGTTTAGTGGAACCCTTCAGCCCCTGTTTTGAAGCCATTTTACAAGATCGTATGCGCGAGGCAGATGAGTTTTATGAACGTATTTGTCCATTTCCTCTTACAGACGACATGCGCAATGTACAAAGACAGGCATTCGCTGGGATGCTTTGGAATAAACAATTCTATAATTATGTGGTGGAAGATTGGTTAAAGGGTGATCCGGCTGAACCGCCTCCACCACCAGAACGCAAACATGGAAGAAATCACAGTTGGATCCACCTCTACAACGATGATATTCTCTCAATGCCGGACAAATGGGAATATCCATGGTTTGCAGCCTGGGATTTGGCGTTTCATACCATACCACTTGTTATGGTTGACCCTGATTTTGCTAAGCGGCAGCTAATACTCCTTACACGGGAGTGGTATATGCATCCAAACGGACAGATTCCTGCGTATGAATGGGCTTTTAGCGATGTGAACCCGCCGGTTCATGCATGGGCAGCATGGCGAATCTATAATATAGAAAGAAAGATATATGGCCAGGAAGATAGGCTTTTTCTTGAACGAGTATTTCAGAAATTGCTTCTCAATTTCACATGGTGGGTAAATCGGAAGGATTCTGAAGGGAGGAATGTATTTGAGGGAGGGTTTCTTGGGTTAGATAATATCGGCGTTTTTGATAGAAGCGCTCAGCTTCCCACAGGTGGACATATAGAGCAGGCGGATGGAACAAGCTGGATGGGGATGTTTTGCCTTAATATGTTAGCTATAGCCCTTGAGCTTGCAAAAGAGAATCCGAGTTATGAGGATATAGCAAGCAAGTTTTTCGAGCATTTTATTTATATAGCAAACGCAATAAACATTATTGGGGGTGAGGATGCAGGGCTCTGGAATGAAGAAGATGGTTTTTACTATGATGTTCTTCATCTGCCAGATGGGCGTCACTTGCCTATGAAGGTGCGTTCGATGGTTGGGCTTATTCCACTTTTTGCAATTGAGACCCTTGAACCAAAAACCCTTGATAAACTCAGGGGTTTTAAAAATCGTCTTGAGTGGTTTATTGATAATCGTCCGGATCTCAAACAAAATGTTGCCTGCATGAGGACACAAGGTATGGCTGAAAGAAGGCTTCTATCCATTGTGAATAAAGATAAACTAAGAAGAATTCTTCAAAAGATGCTTGACGAAAATGAATTTTTAGGACCGCATGGAATACGCGCTGTTTCTAGATTTCATTCAGGAAATCCCTATATTTTCCACATAAATGGGCATGAATATAGGGTGGATTATGAACCTGCTGAATCCTCGAGCGGGCTATTTGGCGGAAATTCAAATTGGCGAGGGCCAGTTTGGTTTCCGGTAAACTTTCTCCTAATAGAAGCAATACAGAAGTTTCATCACTACCTCGGGGACGATTATAAGGTAGAATGCCCCACAGGTTCTGGTAATATGATGACGCTCTGGGAAGTAGCAACTGAGTTATCTAATAGACTCATGAAGATTTTCCTAAAGGATTCATCGGGTCGTCGTCCAGTTTATGGAGGCGCAGAGAAATTTCAGACCGATCCTCACTGGAGAGATTACATTCTCTTTTATGAATATTTTCATGGTGATAATGGTGCTGGCATAGGTGCAAATCATCAAACTGGCTGGACTGGTGCAGTGGCAAAACTCATTCAGCAGTACGGTGAATATCATGTGCGACAAAAGCCGCCTGAGATAATCGATCAAGTATTGGATAGGGGGAAAACACGTGATAGGAAAAAGGGTATCGAATATAAGAAGACAGGATGAATTTTCCTATTACTTTGTTAATTATCTCTAATCACCTCTCTATTGCAACTCCTCAGTCATCTAATATTTAGAAAGGGAGCATATATACATAATGTTTATTGAATTTGGACGTGAAATATGCGGTGAACTTTCAACTGCAGAAACTAGGGAATGGTTAGTAACAAACGGCATCGGGGGTTTTGCATCAGGGACAGTTGCAGGTTTACTAACCCGCCGATACCATGGATTACTAATTGCAGCACTTAAGCCGCCACTCGGGCGGACGCTTCTTGTTACAAAACTCGATGAAACTGTTCAATATAATGGAAGGAGGTTTCCTCTCAATACAAACCGCTGGGGTGATGGCACAGTGGATCCCCATGGTTATAGGTACATAGAAAATTTTCACCTTGAAGGAACTATACCCGTTTGGAGATTCGCATGTGGAGATGCACTGCTTGAGAAGCGCATCTGGATGCAACTAGGAACTAACACAACTTATGTTCACTACAATTTATACCGCGCGACCAGACCGATTACCCTAGAAATCAAAGCTATTGTCAATTATCGTGATTATCACAGCACTACTCACGGTGGAAACAGGCAGATGAAGATTGATAAAGTTGAACATGGAATCTCGGTGACGGCATATACCGGGGCTCAGCCATTTTTTCTCTTTACTGATAAAGCCGATGCATTGCCGACACATGATTGGTATCTTGGATTTGATTTGGTTCTAGAACGATATAGGGGTTTAGATAATCGCGAGGATCACCTCCATGCCGCTACCTTTAGCGTTACCCTTAACCCCGGTGAATCGCTTACTTTTGTAGCTAGTACAGAATTAAATCCAAGTTTAAATGGCGAGGAAGCTCTTGAATTGCGTCGTAGTTATGAGAAAAAATTAGTAAACCTGCTTAATGAAAGGCATCTTTTATCCTCGGGTGTGTCTCCCGAGTGGATTAATCAACTCGTACTCGCCGCAGATCAGTTTATTGTAATCCGTCCATTACCTAATGAACCTGGAGGTAAAACTATAATTGCAGGTTATCACTGGTTTGGGGACTGGGGACGAGATACAATGATTAGCCTTCCGGGTCTAACCTTATCTACTAGTCGTCCAGAAATAGCCCAATCTATTCTACGTACATTTGCTAAATACGTGGACAGAGGGATGTTACCCAACCGTTTTCCAGATGCGGGCGAAAACCCCGAATACAACACAGTGGATGCGACCCTATGGTACTTTGAGGCGATTCGTGCTTATTATGATGCGACAGGGGACAATGATCTTTTGCATGAACTCTTTTCTGTTTTAGCAGAGATTATAACCTGGCACACTAGAGGAACGCGCTATAATATTCACGTTGATTCCAAAGATGGATTACTTTATGCTGGTGAAAAGGGGGTACAACTAACCTGGATGGATGCAAAAGTCGGAGATTGGGTAGTAACTCCCCGAATTGGCAAAACAGTTGAGGTGAATGCCCTTTGGTACAATGCCTTACGGACGATGACTAAGTTAGCACGGCAGCTTAAAAAACCATACAAAGATTACGAGGCAGCCGCAAAGTTAGCGTTTAAGGGATTTAGCCGCTTTTGGAACGATGAAGCCGGCTATTGCTACGATGTTATAGACGGGCCAGATGGAAACGATGCGTCGTTGCGGCCAAACCAGATATTAGCTGTTTCTCTGCTTGAGAGCCCGCTTAATCCTGATCAACAGCGAGGGGTGGTAGAAGCCTGTGCACGGCACCTTCTTACTTCACACGGGCTTCGGAGTCTCACTCCTGAACATCCACAATATCAAGGACATTATGGAGGGGATCAGCGTCAACGAGACGGTGCATATCACCAAGGTACGGTTTGGGGGTGGCTCTTAGGCTCATTCGCCTTGGCGCACCTGCGGGTCTACAATGATCCTGTAAAAGCTCGTGAATTCCTAGAGCCTATATCACGCCAACTACTTTCACATGGAGTTGGAAGCCTTAGCGAAATATTTGATGGAGATGCGCCGATGAAGCCCCGAGGTTGCATAGCCCAAGCCTGGACAGTTGCCGAGGTTCTTCGCGCATGGCTAGCTACTGTTTAAACATATATTTTTGATCTAAATAATCCCGATAAGCGGATTTTTGCAACCCCGCGATCCCATTATCGCGCCAGGGATGGCGCTCCTACGAAGGTTTGGTTTTTGTACCAGTGGCTTCAAGCTGCGATGTAACTGTAGGGCTGATGCCCTCATCAACCCATATAATGCCCGTTCGGGGAACGTGAGCTACATTCTCAGAATGTCATACCCGAATGCTTGTATCAGGTATCCAGTTGTGTTTCTAATGGATTCCCAATAACTGCATTTGGGAATGACAGTGCGGTTGTATTCCCGAAAATGGGAAAAGGGCGGTTAAGTTTTGGTCACTAGAATTAACGATGTGGACAGGTTACTTTAAATATTATAAAATAAATCAAGTCATAAATTATATGATTTTCATTGCCTAATAAATTTCAAAGAATAGTATTATAGGGAGGCCAATATGACTATCAATATGAAACAAGCTGCCCTAGAGTATCACAGTAAGGGTCGTAAAGGAAAGCTTGAGGTAGTGCCTACTAAACCATGTAAGACTCAATGGGATCTTTCATTGGCATATACCCCAGGGGTAGCCGAACCTTGCAGAGAGATTGAAAGGAACCCAGACTTAGCATATGAATATACAAATAAAGGTAACTTAGTTGCAGTTGTAACAAATGGAACGGCTGTTCTAGGACTCGGTGATATTGGATCCTTAGCGGGCAAACCGGTTATGGAAGGAAAGTGTGTTCTTTTCAAAAGGTTTGCCGACATAGATGCATTTGATATCGAACTTGATACACATGATCCTGATGAGGTAATTAAGACTGTAAAACTTCTTGAGCCTACTTTTGGAGGGATAAACCTTGAGGATATAAAAGCACCTGAATGTTTCTACATCGAACAGGAATTAAAGAAACAACTTGAAATACCTGTATTCCATGATGACCAGCATGGAACGGCTATTATTTCTGGAGCGGGATTGCTTAATGCCTGTGAGCTTGTAGGTAAGAATCTAAGCAAAGTTAAGATGGCTTTTAGTGGCGCCGGTGCTGCCGCAATTTCTTGTGCTGAATTTTTTATTCTTCTTGGCGCTAAAAGAGAGAACATTATTATGTGTGACAGTAGAGGCGTTATCTATAAAGGAAGAGAAAAAGGTATGACCCCTCAAAAAGAGAGGCTTGCTGTGGATACAAAAATGAGAACACTTGCTGAGGCTATGAAGGGAACAGATGTTTTTGTTGGGCTTTCAGTAGCCGGTATGGTAACAAAAGAAATGGTAAAATCGATGGCTGACAAACCTATTATATTTGCTATGGCGAACCCTGATCCTGAGATTTCCTATCCTGATGCAAAATCAGTAAGGACTGATCTGATTATGGCAACAGGAAGGTCAGATTATCCAAACCAGGTAAACAACGTTCTCGGTTTTCCATTCATATTCAGAGGGGCACTGGATGTACGAGCTAGATCAATTAACGAAGAAATGAAAGTAGCAGCTTCTTATGCTTTAGCTAGTCTTGCTAAACAGGGTGCAGATGAATCGGTAGCTAAAGCCTATGGAGAGTCAC
>Ga0209342_10002918_pt1 | contig 18180 bp, 12 predicted proteins | sample RifCSP16_2_FD_184023 | JGI IMG/M metagenome (GOLD analysis project Ga0209342, IMG submission 184023) | Soil microbial communities from Rifle, Colorado - Rifle CSP2_sed 16_2 (SPAdes) (version 2) | ecosystem: Environmental > Terrestrial > Deep subsurface > Rock core/Sediment | place: Rifle... | reverse complement strand
ATCCACTTCGCGGAAGTTGAGCCGGCGCGCTTCCACGCCGATGTTGCGGATCACCGCGCGCGGATGGCGCGCGGCTTCCCCCAGCTCCAATTTGTGCTCGATCTCCTCGCGGCGCAATTCCACCACTGGCGGCCGATGCGTTTCTTGCACACCCTGCTCGCCGCGCAGGTAACGGTCGATGCAGCGCGCGGCGTGGTGGCCCTCGCCGATGGCGTCGACCACAAAGAAGGTCTGCCCGCGGCGCACATCGCCCGCGCAGAACACGCCCGGGGTGGTGGTCATCATCTCGCTGTTGGTCTGGATACCCACCGGATAACACGTGTTGATGCTGCCGTCGCCGGGCAGGAAGGAGAAATCCGGCCCCTGGCCGATGGCCCAGATCACCAGATCGCCGGGCACAACGTGCTCGGTGCCGGGAATCTCGCTGATATCGGGCCGCCCGCGCTTGAAGCCACGGAAGACAACCTCGGTGCAGCGCAGCCCGCTGATGCGGCTGCCCTTGACCACCACTTCCTTAAAGGTCCGCCCGGGCAGCACGTGGATGCCCTCCTGCTCGGCCACCCCCACTTCCCAGGCGAAGCCCGGCATCTCGCCGCGCGGTTCGAGGCACACGATGCTCACTTGGCGCGCGCCCAGGCGCACTACCGTGCGCGCCGTGTCGAGGGCCACGTTGCCGCCGCCCATCACGATCACGCTGCGCTCGCGCAGGTCGATCGCCTCGCCCTGCGCCACACGCCGCAACAGGTTCAGGCTGAGCCAGTTGTCGGGATGGTTCGAGTTGCGGATGGGAATCTTCTTGGCCTGGTGGGCACCGGTGGCGATGAGCACCGCATGGTAGCCCTGGTCGAGCAGCGCCGGGATGTCGTCAACCCACGTGTTCAGGCGCAATTGCACGCCCTCGTCCAGAATCTGCTGAATCTCCCATTCGATGAGTTCCAGCGGCATGCGATGGGGCGGGATGCCCACGCGCATCATCCCGCCGGCCACCGGCAGTGAATCGAATACCGTGGTTTGGTGGCCGAGGCGCACCAGGTCGAGGGCGGTGGTCAGCCCGGCCGGCCCGGCGCCGATGATCGCAATTTTCTTGCCGCTGGCCGTCGGGTGCACGGCAAAGGGCGTGCCGGTGAGCGACTTGGCGCGCTGGGCCGGGAGCTGGTCGCGATGGTCGAAGGCCCAATCTGCGACGAATCGCTTGAGGGCCATGATATTGACCGGCTGATCGTAACTGCCCCGGCTGCATGCATCTTCGCAGCGATGGTTGCACACGCGCCCGCACACCGAGGGGAAGGGATGCTCGCGGCGGATGGCCCAGTAGGCATCGGCGAACCGCCGCTGACGAACCAGGGCGATGTAGCCCTGGGCGCGCTGGTCGGTTGGGCAGGCATTGCGGCACGGGGCGATGCCGCGCTTCTCAATCGTAAACGCGCCGGGCACGGCTTGCGGCGAGTGGCGGTACACCGCGCGGCGCGTGCTCAGCCCCAGGTCGAAGACGTTGGTCACCTCGATCGGGCAGACGCTGGCGCAATTGCCGCAGCCGGTGCACTTGCTCTCATCGATGTAGCGCGGCTTGCGCCGCACGTGCACCTCGAAGTTGCCCACATAGCCTGAAACCGATTCGATTTCGCTGTAGCTCAGCAGCTTGATGTTCTTTTGGCGTCCAACGGACACCATTTTGGGTGTGAGTATTCAAGCCGCACAGTCGAGGGTGGGAAAGGTCTTGTAGAGCTGGGCCATGTGGCCGCCGATCGACGGCTCGCGCTCCACCAGATAGACCTGCTTGCCCGCCTCCGCCAGGCGCAGCGCCGCCTCGATGCCGGCGATGCCCGCGCCCACCACCAGCGCGGCTGGCTCCACATGCACCTGGCGCATCTCCAGCGGGCGGTGCTGAGCCACCCGGCGGACCGCGGCCGCCACCAGATGCTTGGCCTTGGCGGTGGCCTGCTGACGGTCGTCGATGACCCAGGCACAGTGCTCGCGGATGTTGGCCATCTGCATGCAGAAGGGGTTGAGGCCGGCCTCGGCACATGCGCGCCGGAATGTGGGCTCGTGCATGAGCGGCGAACAGGAGGCCACCACCACGCGGTTGAGGCCGTGGTCCTGGATGTCTTGCTTGATCAGCGCCTGGCCGGGCTCGGAGCACATATAGCTGTAACTGCGGGCGGCCACCACGCCCGGCAGGTCGCGCGCGAACTCGGCTACCTGCTGCACCTCCACCGTCGCGGCAATATTGGTCCCACACTGGCAGACGTAGACGCCCGTCCGGGGGGAGGAGCGGTTCATGGGAAGGCCTCCTGAGGAACGGCGCGGTCGATCGACAGCGCCCCGAGGATTTCGGCGATGACCTGATCGTTGGAGAAGTTGTTCTGGTATATGGCGCCGGCCGGGCAGGCGGCGGCGCACGTGCCGCAGCCCTTGCACAGCACTTCGTTGATCGTGGAGACCGTTCGTCCGTCGTGCTCGGTCATCTGGATCGCGCTGAAGGGGCACAGGTTCTGACAGGTGCGGCAGCCGCTGCAGCGCTCGGACAGCACGTGCACCGTGAAGGGCTCGAGATAGACGTAGCCCGCATCCATCAGCGAGAGCGCGGCCGCCGCCGCGGCGCCCCCCTGGGCAACGCTGTCGGGGATATCCTTGGGCCCCTGGCAGGTGCCGGCCAGGAAGATGCCGTCGCTGGCCGTTTCCACCGGCGCCAGTTTGGGGTGGCGCTCCATGAAGAAACCGTCCGGGCTGAGGCTCACTCCGAAACGGCGGGCCACCTGCCGTTGATCGGCCTGCGGCTCCAGGCCGGTGGCCAGGATCACCATGTCACTTTCGATCTCGGCCGGCTTTCCCGTGAACACATCGGTGGCGGTCACCCGCAAGTGGCCATCGGCCTGGGTCACCTGCACATCACCCTCATAGCGGAAGGTATGGATGCCCTCCGCAACCACTCGGCGGTAGAACGATTCGTAGTCCTTGCCGAAGGTGCGCATGTCGCGGTAGAACTCGGTCACCTCGGCCCCGGTCGCATCGTGGACGAGGTGCGCCAGCTTGAGCGAATACATGCAGCACACGCGCGAGCAGTATTCGTGTGCCTCGCCGCGGCTGCCCACACAATGGATGAGGGCCACCTTCTTGGGTGGGGTGCCGTCGGCGCGCAGCACCTGCCCCAATGTGGGCCCGCCCGAATTCACCAGCCGTTCGAACTCCGGCCCGGTGACCACGTCCGGCAGTTCCCCGTACCCGAAGCGCGAGTCGCGGCGCGGGTCGTAGTTCTGGAAGCCGGTGGCCAGGATGATCGTGCCGACCTCGAGCTCGAGCTGCTGGTCGGTCTGTTCGAAGTCGATGGCTTCACGCGGGCAAAATTTGGCGCAGGCGCGGCAGGTGCCCTTGGCGAAGTAGGCACAGTGCTCGGTGTCGATGACCGGCACGCGCGGCACGGCCTGGCCGAAGGGGAAGTAGATCGCCGGGCGGGTGCCCAGGCCCAGGTCGAACTCGGAGGGGATCTTGCGCCAGGGACACTTCTGCACGCAGGTGCCGCAGCCGGTGCACAAATCTTCTTTCACATGGCGCGCCTTGCGGCGCACGCGCACCTGGAAGGACCCCACGAAACCGGATACAGCTTCCACCTCGCTGTAGCTGAGGAGTGTGATGTTCTCATGGCGTCCCACGGACACCATCTTGGGGGTGAGAATTCAGGCCGCACAGTCGAGAGTGGGAAAGGTCTTGTAGAGTTGGGCCATGTGCCCGCCGATCGACGGCTCACGCTCTACCAGATACACTCGCTTGCCGGCATCGGCCAGGCGTAGCGCGGCCTCGATGCCGGCAATACCGCCGCCCACCACCAGCGCCGACTGGGTGACTCCCAGTTGGCGGGTCTCGAGCGGCTGCTGCAATGACACCCGGCGCACGGCTGCCGTCACCAACGCCAGCGCCTTCTGCGTTGCGCTGCTGCGGTCGTCGCTCACCCACGAGACGTGCTCGCGGATGTTTGTCATCTGGAAGAGAAACGGGTTGAGACCGGCCTGGGCGCACGCCGCACGGAAGGTGGGCTCGTGCATGAGCGGCGAGCAGGAGGCCACCACCACCCGGTCCAAGCCGAGCGAGCGAATATCCTCCTGGATCATCGCTTGGCCCGGGTCGGAGCACATGTAGGTGTAGTGGCGCGCGACGGCCACTCCCTGCAGCGCCCCGGCGTACTCGGCCACCTCGGCAACATCCACCATGGCGGCGATGTTGGTGCCGCAGTGGCAGATGTACACGCCGATCTTCTCGCCTGGAGGCGCGGCCGAGTACTCGCCCGGCGAGATGCCTGCGCTACGGTTGGCACTCATGCGGTGCTCCTCCTTGTGCGCGGTGTTGGCGAAGGCCCGCCACGAGCAGCGGGCGGGATCGAATGGCGCGCCGGCGGGCCAACACGCTCAAAGGGGATGGCCGAGCCAGACGCGTGGGAGGCGTTCGCTGGAAATCGGATGGAGACGGGAGGATTCAGAGGCAGGCAACAGTTGACCTGGGGTGGCTGGGAGCCACCCGGATGCCCGCGCGTTCGGCGGCATGGGTTCACGCCAATTCGGGCCATGAAACCCCGTCCATCGCAACTGGGAACTGCGGCGGTGAGCCCTCCCCAAAAGGCTCAATGACAACCACGTAATCTCCGAGAGAGTCAGGAGCGAGCGCCGTGGTGCGAAATTGTCAGGTTCCTCTCCCGATAGTGAAGACTATAGCATAGTTGTGAAAGATTACGCAAGCCCCAGTCTTGGGCACATCAAAGCCCTCCAGCCACCCCTGGGAGGCGTCTACAGCCATTATTGGCGTGTCAAGCGGCCGTAGCCTCCCCATCCCGGCCGGACCCCAGCCAAACCCGCAACGAAACCGGCAACTGCCACCGCGGACGTGCGTATATCCAGTTTGAACGAACATGTATCGACGGAGGCTAGAATGAATGAGACAACCCGCGCGCCGCTGCGTCGTTCACCCTCCAGCCGGGTGCTGGCAGGCGTGTGCGGCGGCCTGGGTGAATTCTTCGGCATCAGCCCAACCTGGTTCCGCTTGGGGTTCCTCGTGGCCTGCATCCCAGGCGGCGTGCCCGGTTTGGCCATGTACCTCTTGTGCTGGATCATCATTCCTGGCGCGTGACCCACAGCGCCGGATCCGTGTGAGGCGATGGGTAAGGAGGCAAGGATGACGAGCAGCAAGCGTGTGGCGTGGTATCTGTGGCCGTTCTGGGCCATCTGGCAGTTGCTCACGTGGATCCTGGGATTCACCGGGCGGCTGGTGGCGGTGATTCTCGGCTTCGTGCTGATGGTGGTGGGCGTGGTGCTCACGATCACCGTGGTGGGCGCGATCATCGGGATCCCGCTAATCATTGTCGGCTTCTTGCTCTTGCTTCGCGGGCTGTTCTAGCGCGCACTGCGGCCCGCAGGCAAAGCGCCGGCCCACCATATGGTGGGCCGGCGCTTCTATTCATGCACGCAGCGTCGCGGGTTACTCGGCCTCGAAGATGCACGCCTCGTATGGCCGCAGATGTATGCTACCGCCCTGCATGGGCTCATGCGCCGCGGCGTGCGTGCTGAGGCGCAGGCGCCAGGCCGCACGCGGCAGCGGCTCGTTGAACGGGGCCACCAGCGGTTGGGCGGAGAAGTTGAGCGCCACCAGCATCCGCTGGCCTGGCGCATCGCGCAGGTAAGCCTGCGCGTGCCGCGGCGCTTGAATGAGCGGGCGGTAACTCCCCTGGCGCAGCGCCACGCTCGCCTTGCGCAGCCAGATCAGCTGTCGGTAGAACGAGAACACCGAGTGCGGATCATCGCGCTGCGCCGCAACGTTCACCTCGCGATAGTCCCGGTTGATCGGCAGCCACGGCCGGCCGCGGCTGAAGCCGGCGCCTTCTTCCGCGCTCCACGGCATCGGCGTGCGCTCGGGGTCGCGACCGCCGTACAGAGGCCAGTAGTGCTTCCCCGGCGGGTCCTGGATCTGCGCGCGCGGGATGCGGCCGTCGCGCATGCCGATCTCCTCGCCGTAATAAAGGAAGGGTGTACCGCGCAGCGTGAGCAGCATCGCCGCCGCCACCTTGGCCCGCTCGACCGCGAAGCGCCCGCCGTAGCGCGAGGCGTGGCGCGGCACATCGTGGTTGGAGAGCACGTAGCAGGGCCAGCCCGCTTCGCCCAGGGAGGCCTCGCAGCGGGCAACCGCTCGCGCAAACGCTCGCGCCTGCCACGGCTGGCGCGTGAACTCGAAGTTGAATGCGAGCGGCAGCCGCCCCGGCCCGCTGTAGCGCGCGACCTTCGCGTGCGTGGCCTCCATGATCTCGCCCACCGCCATGCGCTCGCCGTACTCGGCGAGCAGCGTGTTCAGCTCGCGGTAGACCCCAATCAGCTCGGGGCGGTCCATATCATAGACATGCGCCTGGCGATCGTAGCCGCGGATGCCGAGCTTGGACGGGTTGTCGCGCAGGTCGGCGTCCTTGAAATAAGCGTTGACCACGTCCAGGCGGAAGCCATCCACCCCACGCTCCAGCCAGAAGCGGAAGACCTGCATCACCGCACGGCGCACGTCGGGATTACGCCAGTTGAGATCCGGCTGTTCCTTGAGGAACATGTGGTAGTAGTACTGCTGGGTCGCCTCATCCCACTCCCAGGCGCGTCCCCCGAAAACCGATTCCCACTTGTTGGGTCTGCCGCCGCCGGCGCGTGCATCGCGCCAGATGTACCAATCCCGCTTGGGATTCTCGCGCGCGGCGCGCGATTCAACGAACCACGGATGCTGGTGCGAGGTGTGATTGACCACCATGTCCATGAGAACGCGCATACCGCGGCGGTGGGCCTCGGCGATCAGGCGGTTGAAGTCGGCGAGCGTGCCGAAGAGCGGGGCGATGTCACAGTAGTCGGCCACGTCGTAGCCGAAGTCGTAGCCCGGCGAGGGATAGACCGGCGAGAGCCAGATCGCGTCCACGCCCAGGGAGTTGGGGGTGCCGTCGTTGAGGTGATCCAAATGGGCGATGATCCCGCGCAGGTCGCCCACGCCGTCGCCGTCGTCGTCGGCGAACGAGCGTGGGTAGATCTGGTAGATGACGCCTTCCTGCCACCAGGCATATGTCATCACGGACCCTCCGAGTGCTGTGATCGCCTGCGGATGATGGTGGATCTATTGTAAGGGGAATGCATCCCGCGCGGGACGCCGCGTCGGCTGGCCCGCGAACCGAGGGTGCATGGATTGAGACTCAAGTATGCTCTAAGGCGCTACACGTGTTGTCAGCGTGTCACGAATGGAGTAAACAGGTAATACACCGGCCAGCCCGTGACCTCATACACCTGGACTGTGGCATGGGCGCCCAGGACAAGCTCCAGACGCGAGTCGTTATCGAGGTCGAAGGCCGCACTTCCGTACACCGTCTCCCAATTGTCGGGAAGTTGATACTCCCACACCGGGTCGTGATACAGCGCGCCGATGCGCAGGTAGCTGCTCGGATGCGCGATCACGTCGTATCGAAAGACGCCCATGACGAGAAATTCCTGCACGCCGTCCGAATCCAGGTCCGCGACATCGATCTCTTCAACGCTGCCAACGGATAGTGACTCCTGCCAGATGGGTTGAAGGTCGATGCCATTCCAGGCCTGGAGGGTGTGCAGGTAGGAGCCGGCGTAGCGTGCGGTGATCAGTTCGCCCGCATTGCGCCCGTCACCGTTGGCGACGGCAATGGCAACGCCATCCGTGAAGGGAACATCCTGGGTCAGCTCCCATGTGTCCGTCGTGAACACTCGTAGGACCTGAGCGGTCAGGACGGCCAGGTCCAGGACCCCGTCACCATTCAGGTCGCCCAGGGAGAAATCAATGATCGAACCAGGCTGGGCGCCGCTGTCCCACAATACCGTGCTTCCATCCGAGTCCAGAACAAGCACGTGGCCAGCCGTGGTGCCGATGACGATCTCGTCTTGCGGATCGGAATCCAGATTGGCGACAGCGAGCCCTGCGGGGTCGGACGAGGAGAAGACGTGATACGCCCACTCGCGCATCCCCGTAGCCCCATCGAACGCGCTCAATGTCGAATAGTTGGCGGTAAGGATCTCTAGGGCGGAGTCGTCATCCACCTGGCCCAGCTCGAGAAAGGAGGTGTGGTAAAGCCCCGGGTCGTCCACCTTCGACCAGAGCAAATCGTGCGACGACCCGGCGTAAGCCAGCAAGTCCCCCGACCGCGGGGCGACGAGAATCTCGCCTTCCCCATCGGCATCAACATCACCTGTCTCTGCCAGGAAGGTGCCCGTATAGTCCCAACTCTCCCAGTCGACGGTCTGCGATTGCCAGTCCCCGATGTACAGGGCGCCGACACTGGGAGCCGCCCATCCCAACTCCACCAGGCCATCACTGTCGAGGTCCCCGGCAACAAGGCCCTCGGTTTCGTTGCGCGGAGTGTCCCAGGTCCACAGGGTTGCGCCGTTAGCCCCGTTGAGACCACGGACCACATTCCCATCTCCATGCACGATTTCGGTTTCGCCGTTGCCGTCCAGGTCGACGGCGACCACACTGTACGCCATCGGCAGATCGCCGCGTTGCCACTTGACCGAAAGCGTATCAGCGTCCAGGATGTATAGTTGGGTACTCTCGCCATACACGATTTCCGCCATGCCGTCGGAGTCGACGTCGCTCAGATCGAAGTCCTTTCCCAATCCGCCGGCAATGCCGAATTCCTCCGTCTGGAGAGCGGCGTTCAGAATGTGGCCGGCATCGCCGTTGACAACAATTTCCAGCAAAGCATCGCCATCGATGTTGGCGATAAGGACTCCGCCGTTGTGGGCAGAACCGGCACCGTGGCCGATCGCGCTCCACTCCAGCGCAAAGGTTGCCGCGTCATAGACGAGCGTGCGATCGCGGAGGGAGACCACGATCTCCGAATGGGTGTCACCGTCGACATCGGCAACGGCGAGATCATATGAGACGACGCCGGCGGGCAGGTCGAATGCGCCCAGTTCGGCGCGGCCGCTCGCATCCAGGATGACGACACGTCCGGGGTCTACCAGGGCGTAGATCTCCCGTGCGCCGTCCCCATTCCGGTCGCCGGTAGCGATCGCGGTGCATCGCATGTAAACACTGAACCAGGCAGGTGCATAGGCCGCGGGAGGGACAAAGTTCAAATTGGTGACGTAACCCTGCTGGCACACAACCATGTCGGCGGCGCCATCCCCATCCAGATCGGTGACTTCGATCGAGCGTTCCGGCAACCTGGTCTTGATCGATCCCGTCGCCCACTCCCATATCAGGTCAGAGCGCATCTCGCGCTTGTCGGCGGCAGGGGACGGCAGCGCCGGCGGAAGCAAGAAGCCCGCCGCGAGGAGGCTGCACATCAGCAGGCGGCGCCGGATGAGGTTCATTCACCCCCCTTGCCAGTCCGCCCCAAACGCATCATGAGCGCCTACTGGCCATGGCGAGCCAGGCCGGCGTACGTTGCCGACTCGATGTAGAGTGGCATGCGCCTGCGGGCTATCCTCTTTCGATTGAAAGGACGCAGGCTACGACCCGCATGAATACTCATTCCGGAACCATCATCTCGGTGCCCCACTCGCGGAGATCGAGCGGGCCGGGTTGCGCCTCGCCGTCGAGCGAGAGCGTGCAGCGCGACCACACGCACTTGCGCATCAGGATGTCGTCCACGTGGGCCCCCTCCTGGTAGTAGATGGCTCCGTCGCTGATGAAGATCAGCGCGACCCAGACCTTCGGCTCCCCCGTCAAATCTCCAAGCGTGTACACATCTTCCAGATCAAGCACCTGATCCACCCATCCCGAGGTCACGCCAGAGGTGCAGTATCCATAGAAGTTGTACCCATCGATGGAGGCCATACGGCACAGGCCGTCATTGGGCTCGCTATTGAGCCACATCTTGAATCTCAGTTCCGCGGCTGTGGCATCGGCCAGGCTCATCGGGCCGCGCATCATCCACGACTCGGCATTGTTCGTATATTCGGCACCGCACGGAAGGCTCCCGCCCTGGGAGCCCGCGCCGATACTCCACCCGCTGTAGGTCCCGGAGAACGCCCGGCAGTTGCGCTTCCCCCAATAGTGGATCCCGTTCTGCGGATAGTTGTCGAATACCAACCATGCACCGGGGAAAGTTCCCTCGAATCCTTCCTCGAAGATCGTGGTCCATACTTCGCTCTCTGCATTCACGGCCAGGGGCAGATATACGCGCTGCAGCGGGTGACTGACCGCGTCCATCACCTGCAGCGTCGTGGCGCTGGTCCAGACCACCTCCTGCGAACCGTCACTATCAACGTCCGAAACGGTCGTGCTCGTGATAGATCCCCAGACGTCCGCCATCTTGTAGTTCCAGAGTGGAGGAAGCACTTGCCCGCCGATCCACAGTAGAGGGGTTTTCGGCGGGCCCCAGGCCAGGGTCCCATTGAGCAGGAATTCCTGCATGTCGTCGCCATCCAGATCGGCGGTAAGGATGTCATCCAGAGCGGCGATCGCCAGCGGGCGGTCCCAGGCTTTGGCAAAATTGTCTCCTCTCCACGACTCGACGATGTAGCTGGAGGGAGAGGTCCAACGGGCCACCAGCAACTGGCCCGGGCCGCCCGAAGCATCGCCGGCGATGGCCACTTCCCGCCCGGACGCAACCGGCTGGTCCAGCCTTTCCTGCCAGGTCGCCGTCTCAAAGACGTGGACGGCCAAGTTGGTGAGAACGGCAAGCTCCAGAACACCGTCGCCATCAAGCTCGCCCACGTCGAAGTCTTCGATGCCGCCATCCAATAACCCACTATCCCACTGGATGAAGGGCGTGGCTCCGTTGAGCACGATGATATGTGACCCGCTGGAAAGGCCCAGCACTATTTCCTGTGCCGGGTCGCCGTCGAGATTGGCAACCTCCAGGCCAAGCGTCCCGCCGGAGCCCAGATCGGGGCCCTGCCATTCCAGCGCGCCGGTGAGGCCATCGTAGGTGCGCAGGGTTGGGTCGCTTCCAAATGCAGCAAGGACTTCGAGCTCGGGGTCGCCATCGAATTCCCCCAACTCCATGGATTCCAGATAGGCACCGAGTCCCGACGACGAGGTCGTCCACTCGACCTGGTGGGTCTGGCCGTCGTAGACGGTGATGCCGCGGGACCGGGTCGCGGAGACGATCTCCTCCGAGCCATCCAGATCGACATCTCCTACCTCGACCGCCGTGTATTCCTCCCACTCAGGGCTGACCCACTCGACAGCTTGGGCCTGCCAATCGCCCACGACCATGGCGTGTGCCGATGAGCTGGAACCCCACACGATTTCGATGGTGCCGTCGTCGTCCACATCGCCGAAGGTCAACCCCGCCAGGCCATGAGTGGAGTTGTGGATTGCCCACAAGGGTGTCCCGTCCTGGCCGTTGTAGCCACGCGCCCCGTCAAGGCCAATTGGCCCCGCAATGACGTCTGCCAGCCCATCGTGTTGGAGATCGGTCACCAGCACTTCGGTGGCCCTGGAGGTTTCGTGTCGTTGCCACTTGATGGCCTGGACATCGGCGTCATAGACGACGATGTCGTAGTCCCAATTCACCAGGAAGGCGATCTCCGCCATCGCGTCGCCATCCACGTCGCCGGCGGCCAGGTGCGGCCCAAAGCCACCGGCCCGTTCCCATTCTTGAACCTGAAGCGAGGCGTTGAGGATGTGGGCCGGGTTGCCGTTGACGAGGGTTTCGGGGTCAGGGTCACCGTCGATATTGGCGACAACCAGGAGGTTCCCGCCGAGCCCGGAGGCTTGCCACTCCAGCGCCAGTGACACCGCGTCGTAGAAAAGCGTGTCTTCGGCTCGCGTCACGATTACTTCGGGTATGGTGTCACCGTCGGCGTCGGCCACCAAGAGGTCGGCGGGCGCCGCCCCGTAGGGCAGGCTGATCGTTCCAAGCGTGGCGTGCGTGTCTGCGTCGACGACCTGGACGTGGCCGTCGGTGGTTGCGACGTAAAACTCGCCGACTCCTGTGCCGTCGCGATTTCCGGCTGCGACCCGACTGCACTTCGTCGGTCGGCTGTACCAGACGGGTTCGTAGGTGTCGAGCGACGTGTGGTTGAGTACGAGGATCTGGTCGTGGGCGCATGTGACCATGTCGGTCGCGCCATCCAGGTCGAAATCTCCGATTTCGATTTGACCCGGTGCCGCCCAATAGACGAGTCCTGTCGTCCAGACCTCCTCCAAGTCAAGCAGGTCGGGCGCGGCACCAGCCGCAGGGAGGTCGCGAGACGTGAAGAGAAGGAGACTGGAGATCAATAGAACGCCGACGGGCAGCAGGCGGGTTCCATGTTTCATCGGCCCCCCTCCCGTATGATGGAGCCTGTAGTTCGAATGCCTTCGGCAGGCAGTGGCCCGCGCTGCGCCAACGCGCGGACACTGGCCGCGGCGGCCGCCAGGCGGGCCGCCCCGAATGTCCCTGGCCGCAGGGCGCAAGGAGGTCACTCCCGTTGCCGGCGTGCACCCGCGGGCGCCGCCGCCCTCAGGGCGGCGAGGCGTCGCTTGTTCTCATACGGGCGAATGAAACACTCGTAATCGTCGTTCGGGACCGGCCGGCCGGTCTTCTCCAGAAGCTGGTCGTACGAGACGAGCCGCTGGCTCAGGCGCGCGCAGACATACTCGGCGCATTGGGCGCAGTTCTCAAGCCCTCTCTCGATGACACATGGGCGCACCGGACAAGCCGTATCGATCAGCCGCGAATTCTCGTTCAGGCAGCCGTCGCAGTGAATTTCGTCCGGGAGAATGCGGAAACCGAAGTACGCGTGCCAGCCGTCGCTCAGTTTCTGTTGGTTCGAGGGAGTGTGCGCAATATTGGGGGCATACGCCAGGCAGAGGTCGCAGCGATAGCCGCATCGGGTCAGAATGGCTTCGGCCACATCCCCCTCCTGCAATTCGTGCACAAAACGGCACGGATGCCAACTCGGGCACCAAGTGCCTGGACCGCTCTGATTGTATGGAGAATCCGGCTGCGACGCACCCGACAAAGGTCCCCTTCGGCCCGTGACCCGATACTGTCCCCCCGGGGAATCGCCCGCCTTTCTGGATTGCCCTAGGCGGATTTGGTAGAATCCCTGGCGAGGTATACGATTCGGGCTGTGGAGCCTGAATCCAGGAGAGGAAGGCCCGCGTGGCCGACAACTTAGAACGCTTTACTCAGCGCGCACGACGTGTGCTCAGCCTGGCCCATCAAGAGGCTGAGCGATTGCATCACCCGACCATCGGCACCGAGCACCTGTTGCTCGGCCTCATCCGCGAGGAAGGCGGTGTGGCCGGACGCGTGCTGCGCGAGCTGGGGTTGGAGCCCGAGCGCGTCCAGGAAATGGTCGAGCGCCAATCCGCGCCGGGCCGCACGACCCCCGAACGCATCGATCTCTCGCCCGATACCGAACAGGTGCTGCAACTGGCCATCGACGAGGCGCGCCGCCTCGGCCATCACTACATCGGCACCGAACACCTGTTGCTGGGCATTGTGCGCCAGCCGGAGGGCGTGGCCATCGACGTGCTGCGCCGCCTGGGCGTCAGCCCGGAACAGGTTCGCCGCCAGACGCGCCGCCTGCTGCAGGAAGCCCCGGCCCAGGCACGCCAGCCGGCCGCGGCCGGCGCCAAGGCCGACAAAGCCAAGACACCCCTCGTCGATCAACTGGCCACCGACCTGACCACGCTGGCTGAGGAGAACAAGCTCGACCCGGTCGTCGGACGCGAAACCGAAATCGAACGGGTCATTCAGATCCTCGCCCGCCGCACCAAGAACAACCCGGCCCTCATCGGCGAGCCCGGGGTGGGCAAGACGGCCATCGTGGAAGGCCTGGCACAGCGCATTGTCACCAACGATGTGCCCGCGCCGCTCATGGGCAAGCGCCTCTTGCAGCTCGACGTGGGTTCGCTGGTGGCCGGCACCATGTACCGCGGCCAATTCGAGGAACGCCTGAAGCGCGTCATCGACGAGCTGAAAGCCTCGGGCGCAATCCTCTTCATCGATGAGGTCCACATGCTGGTGGGCGCCGGCGCAGCCGGCTCGTCGGTGGATGCGGCCAACATTCTCAAGCCGGCCCTCTCGCGCGGCGAGCTGCAGGTGATCGGCGCGACCACCCTCACCGAATACCGCAAGCACATCGAGAGCGATGCGGCCCTCGAGCGCCGCTTCCAGCCGGTGATGGTCGAGGAGCCCTCGGTGGAGGAATCGATCCAGATCCTGCGCGGCGTGCGCCGCAATTACGAGGACCACCACCGCCTGCGGATCACGGACGAGGCGCTCGAAGCCGCCGCCCGCCTCTCCGGGCGCTACGTGCCCGATCGCTTCCTGCCGGATAAGGCTATCGACCTGATTGACGAAACGGCTTCGCGCGTGCGCATGTACAAGAGCCCGGAGGCCAAACGCCTGAAGGAGATCATGGGCGAGCTGCGCCGCCTGCGGGCCGAACGTGCCACAGCCGCCGAAGAAGGACGTTACGAGGCCGCCGAGGAAATCCAGGACCGGGAGAACGAGCTAGAGCGTTCTCGACAGGAACTGCAGGTGGTCATGGCCGACCGCGATAAGGGCCCGCGCGTGGTGCCCGAAGATATCGCCGAAGTGGTCTCGATGTGGACCGGCATCCCGGTGATGCAGCTCGCGGAAGCCGAGTCGGCACGCCTGATGAAGATGGAAGAAACGCTGCGCGGCCGCATCATTGGGCAGGATGAAGCCATCCTGGCTATCTCCAAGGCTGTACGCCGGGCGCGCGCCGGGCTCAAGGACCCGCGCCGCCCGATCGGCTCGTTCATCTTCCTCGGGCCGACCGGCGTAGGCAAGACCGAACTCACCAAGGCCCTGGCCGCCTTCATGTTCGGTTCGGAAGACGCGCTGGTGCAGCTCGACATGTCGGAGTTCATGGAGCGCCACACGGTGAGCCGCCTGGTCGGCGCGCCCCCGGGCTACGTGGGCTACGACGATGCTGGGCAGCTCACCGAAGCCCTGCGCCGGAGGCCGTATTCGATCATCGTCTTCGACGAGATCGAGAAGGCGCACCCCGAGGCGCACAACATGCTCCTGCAGATCATGGAAGAGGGGCACCTCTCGGATGCACGCGGCCACAAGGTCAACTTCCAGAACGCGATGATCGTCATGACCTCCAACGTGGGCGCCGAGACCATCCGCCGCCAGGCCGGGCTGGGCTTTGCCATCCAGCGCGATGAGACCCGCGGCGAGGTGGCACCCTACGACGAGATGCGCAAGAAGCTGCTCGAGGAGCTGCGCCGCGCCTTCCGCCCCGAGTTCCTCAACCGGGTCGATGCGGTGATCGTGTTCCGCGCGCTGAACAAGGACGACATCACCCAGATCGTCAACCTGGAGATCGCCAAAGTGGCACAGCGCCTGGTGGAGCATCACATCACCTTGAGCGCGACGCCCGAGGCCCAGGCACGTCTGGCGGATCTGGGCTACAACCCGGAGATGGGCGCCCGCCCGCTGCGGCGCGTCATCCAGACCGAAGTGGAGGATATGCTCTCGGAGGCCATGCTCGAAGGCCGCATCCACGACGATCAGACGGTGACCATCGCGCTGCGCGACGACAAACTGATGATCGAGCCTCAGGCGGCCGAGAGTGAGCCCTCGCCGCAACAGGAGGGCGAGCCGGAGGCGCTCGGTGCGGCGTGAGGCGGGCCGCAACGGCCCATGCGCCGCACACCCTGGCACGAGGAGGACCCAATGACATCCCACACCTTGCGCACCCTGGCGTTGACTGTGCTGGCTGCGTCGCTCGTGCTGGCCGGCTGCAGCACGGGCGCGCCTGCTGTCACCGAGGTGCCGCTGGCCACTCAGGCTGCGCAAACAGTTCAGGCCATGCTCACCCAGGTGTCGCTGGCCGCCACCTCCACTGCAACCGTGGCGCTGCCGCTGCCCACCGCAACCCTTCCGCCGCCCACCGCCACCCTGCTCGTGCCGCTGCTGCCGAGTGCCACGGCCTCGCTCATCTTCACCCCGGCCTTCTACGGCACGCCCGGTGTGCACCCGACCCTGACCACATTCTGCAACGCAGCCTTCTTCGTCGGCGATATCGGGCTCAAGGACGGCGCGCTGCTCCCCGCCGGCGAAACCTTCCGCAAGACGTGGGACGTGCGCAACATCGGCACCTGCACCTGGAGCCGCGAGTACCGCCTGGTCTTTAACGGCGGCAAACACATGGACGGCCCGAACTCCGCGCGCTTCCCGGAGATCGTCGAACCCGGCGACCATCTGTTCCTCTCAGTGACGATGATCACCCCGGCCAAGTCGGGCACCTACATCGGCTACTGGATGTTGCAGGCGCCCGACGGCAGCAAGTTCGGCGTGGGCGATAACGGCCTCACGCCGCTCACGGTGAAGATCGTGGTCCCCTGAGCCACGGCGCACAGCCTTTGCCTTTCCATCCCTCCCGATGACCACCGCGGGAGGGATTTCTTTTGGAGGAGGGGCGGCGGGGCATGACCGCTGCGAGCGTGCGGTGCGGTCATGCCTTGCCTGATGGTCCGCGAAGGGGCCTCGTGGCGTGCGGCAGAGGAGACCCCGGCACGTCTGGCGCACATTCGAATAGCTGCCGAAGGCGAGAGCGCGCGGTGTGGGTGGAAGACGTGCGAGGCGGGCCATGGAATGCGATGATCCATTCCACAGCGAATACCGTGGCGTAGCGCATGAGGGTGCAACGCGTGTGCGATATCCCGATTAAGCCCTGCCGATCACGATGGAGGAGGCAACCTGCCCGCGGATCAGACGAGCCGCGCTGAACCGGCGCCGGGAAGTCGCTCGCGGCTGGGTATAATCGCACACACACTTTGTGCTGCGTCGAGGCTCATGCCGATGCCATTCCATCATCGAACTCGCATTCTCCTCCCATTGACCGTGGCCGCGGCCGCGCTGCTGGCATGCAACTTGGCCGGCGTACTGCAGCGCGCGCCGGCTTCGCAGGCCACGCCTCCACCCGCGGCGGCACCGACGCGCTCGGAGGCAGGCACGCCGGCCGCGCTGCCCACTGCGCTTGCGGGGATGACGCCCGGGGTGAGCGAGCCGTCGGCCTCGGCGACTGCACCCAGCGAAACGCCGCAGGGTTCCGCCACCTATTCGCTGACGCGGGCACCCTACGGCACGCCGGGAACGAACCCTGCCGCACCGCTCGAGCAACTCTGCAACGCGGCCTACTTCGTCGGCTATGTGGGTCTGGGCGATGGTGCGCCGGTGGGTGTGGCGGAAACTTTTAAGAAAGTGTGGGACGTGCGCAACATCGGCACCTGCACCTGGACTCGGGACTACCGCCTGATCTTCTTCGGCGGCGAGCACATGAGCGGCGCCAACTGGGTGGCCTTCCCTAAAGAGGTACCGCCCGGCGATCACATGTTTATCGGCGCGATCATGATCGCTCCCTATGAGGGCGGGACCCATACCAGCTACTGGATGCTGCAGGCGCCGGATGGCAGCAAATTCGGAGTGGGCGAGCGTGGCGACAAGCCACTGCGCGGAAGCATCTTTGTTCCCTGAAGATGCCTCGGCTGTGGAGCAGCAATGCCAGCGGCGGCGCCTCGCGCGCCGCCGCTGGCATTCCGTGCGCAGATGGAATTCGCTGGTGTGCACGATACGGCTGGCGATGCGGGTATAATCCCTCGGGCATCACCCAAGAGAGAGATGATGACCGCCGTTGATGACATCAAGGCACGCCTCGACATCGTCGAGCTGGTGAGCGAGAGCGTCCGACTGCGGCGCACCGGCAAGAACTACATCGGCTTCTGTCCCTTTCACCCCAACGTTCACACCCCGGCCTTTGTGGTCTTCCCCGACAGTGGCACCTGGCGCTGCTTCGGCGCGTGCAACGAGGGCGGCGACCTCTTCAAGTTCGTCATGAAGAAAGAAGGCTGGGATTTCCCCGAGGCGCTGCGCCAGCTTGCGGCCCGCGCCGGTATCGAACTTCATCCGCGCTCGGCCGATGAGCAGCGGGCGGAGGAAACCTACGAGCATCTTCGCGGCCTCTTGGAACTGGCCGCCACCTACTACCGCAACTACTTGCTTACTTCCACCGCCGGTGCCACGGTGAGGGACTACCTGCACGGGCGCGGTCTCGCAGACGAGACCCTGGAAGCCTTCCAGGTTGGGCTGGCCCCGGCCGGGCGCGACCACGGTCTGTCCTATTTTCGCGGCAAGGGCTACACCGACGACGATCTCCAGCAGGCCGGGGTGGTGGTCACGCCCGAGGGAGGCGGGCTGCGCGACCGCTTCCACAACCGTATCACCATCCC
>Ga0209342_10002917_pt1 | contig 18182 bp, 12 predicted proteins | sample RifCSP16_2_FD_184023 | JGI IMG/M metagenome (GOLD analysis project Ga0209342, IMG submission 184023) | Soil microbial communities from Rifle, Colorado - Rifle CSP2_sed 16_2 (SPAdes) (version 2) | ecosystem: Environmental > Terrestrial > Deep subsurface > Rock core/Sediment | place: Rifle... | reverse complement strand
CCCTCCCGGACATCTGGATGGACACGGTCGTCTGGGAGGCCCGGAACCCCGCGACGCGGGACAAGAATATTGAGTCGCACGATCTGCGCTCAAACCGCACTGTCTCGCTGACCTCGGGCGACCGGCTTGACATCCTCCCCCACGTCGCCGGCCCTTTCGTCGGGTTCCTGGGTCACTGGCCCACGACCTGGTCGGACGCCTACGTCACCGACATGGACACGGGCGACGTCCTCCAGCTGACGAACACTCCCGTCTCCGATAGCTGGGTCGCCGTCTCGGAGCGCCACGTCGCGTGGTACACCTACGAGGACCCCCACGAAGTCGTCTACGTCGCCGACCTCTCCGTGGAACAGCCCGGACCGGACCTCGCGCTCCCCGTCATCGGGGTCGCGGTCGTCCTTGTCGTGGCGCTCGGGGCCGGCCTGGGGTACCGGCGACGCCGGAAGCGGGCGCGCCCGGACCTCGGTCCCGGTCCTCCCTGACATCGGCGGAGATGTCCGCAGCCTCGCCGCCCTCGGTGAGCACCCACGCCCCGCCGTGGTCCTCCGGGAGCTTCAGCGACCCGAGACGCATCCCTCCCCCGGATGCTTGAAATACCGATGCGGGCGTTCTCCGCCCAAGTCCACTCCGCCGCGTGGCGGGAACGGGGGGCGAATCCATGATCGGAGTGAGGAGTCGGATCGGCGTCGCCGTGGGCGTCGTGCTCGTGATGGTGTTCTCGGCGGTTGCCGGCGTGGCTAGGGCTCCGGGCATCCCGCCCGTCGTCGTCGCCAACGCGGACAGCGGCTTGACCGAGGGGACGGCGGTGCTCCCCGGGACCCCCATCCACTTCACCTCGACCGGTTCCTCGTTCGGGACCACGCTCACCTGGTTCTTCGGCGACAACACCCTCTCCGTGGAGGCCCCCGAGGCGGACCACGCCTTCGCCACGGACGGGATCTACGATGTCACCCTCGCCGGCCAGTCCCTCTCGGGCACGATGGCCGTGGACACGGTGCGCGTCTACGTCGCCTCCCCCGCCTACGGGACCGGCGGCCTCGTCGCAATCATCACCGCCACCCCCTCCGGCCCCGTGGACGAGGACCGCGTCATCCTCTTCGATTGCCGGGACTCCTGGCCCGCGGGCTACAGCGACGCCCTCCTCAGCTGCGCCTGGGACTTCGGGGACCACGCCGCGGCGAGCGGGCTGACAGCCATGCACGCCTACGGCTACGCGGGCACCTACACCGTGCGCCTCGTCGTCCGCGACGCTACGGGGAACGGGCACACCGCCACGACGGCGGTCACGGTCACGAACGCCGCCCCCCTGCCCCCCGCCACCCCGGCCCCCGCGTTCGGGATCACCCCCGCCACGCCTGCCGAGGACGAGACCGTCCTCTTCGACGCCTCCGGCTGGACGGACACCGCCACGGACGACACCGCCCTGGAGTTCGACTGGGACTTCGGGGACGGCACCGGAGGGGCGAGCGAGCAGGCCATCCACGCCTACTCCGCGGCGGGGACGTACACGGTCGGCCTCACCGTCCGCGACGACAACGGGGCGACCGCCACCGGCTCACGGACAATCACGATCACGAACCCCGCTCCAACCGCCAACGCGGGCAGCACAATCAGCGTCTCCGAGGCCCAGACCCTCCTCTACGCGGGCACGGGGGCGGACACCGCCAGCGACGCGGGGAGCCTAGCGTACTCCTGGACCGGCGGGACCGCCCCAACGATGGGTCCTGGTCGACAATGACTCTTGATACCGATGACTGGGGCAGGATAAACTTGCCAGCGTTCCGGGCAGGAGCGTGACACGAACAGATGTGGGATTACCGTTCGAAAGTACTCGCAGTCACTGCGGTGCTCGTCACAGCCTCCTTAGGGGCTTCTGCCTACTACGCACTCACCCAACCAGAACCACTCAGACCCGCCCGCGCCGATGATGTCATCATTCGCATCCTCCTAGACCGGACAAACCTGACACTGGGAGTAACTGAGGCGAACGCGACAGTTACGGTGACGAACATCCGAGACTTCAAGCTGTCCCTAGGATATGAGTACTATCTTAGTTACACCCATACCGCGAATTCCAGCCTCGTACGCGAGTTCCGCAATCAGTATTTCGATTCCCCATACATTGCGAGACCTGGATACGTCGAGCCCGTGGTCCAGGACAGACTCAACGAGACGAGCCTCTACGCTCTCTTCGGAGTGTCAGACCGCTACAGCCTGCTCGGGACCTACCGCATCGATTTCCGCTTCTCCAGTGACTTGGCGGCTCCGCCAGCCTACTTCACGGTCAGCACTTGATCGCCTCTCCGTTGGGGCCACGGGCCCTGGCCAGATTCCGCGTCGAAGTTGCCGTGACCTGGGATTTGGCGGGGAACCGTCTCCTCACCCGGATCCCGCCTCGCAGATCGGTAGTTGTAGGTAGCAACACATGTGGCGGCGTAAGGTAGCAACACATCTGTCGCCCCCGGCGGTGACCATCCATGGTCGGGGACGACATCCGGTTCAGGTTGCGCGCGGTCAAGCAGTATGTCGAGGGGAGCGCGCGGACAGCGGACCTCTGCCGGGTCTTCGGGATCTCCCCGAGGACCCTGCGGGAGTGGTCCCGGCGGTACCGCGAGGAGGGCGTGGCGGGCCTCCTCTACCGGTCCCGCCGGCCTGACCGGAGTCCCCGCCGGACCCCGACCCGGATCGAGGACCGCATCCTGCGGATGAAGCGGAGGCACCCGACCTGGGGAGGGAAGCGGATCCACGCCTACCTCCGGCGGGCGGGGGTGACGGTGTCCTGGCGGACGGTCCACCGCGTCCTGAAGCGGAACGGGCTGATGATCCGCATCCGGAGGGAGCCAAAGCTCTACCGCCGGTTCCAGCGGCACCACGTGGCTTCGTCCAAGAATTGGAGGAAGACGCCTTCTCCCTGGTTCTATGACCGAGGTCAGGTAGGCCGTAACTGAACGGCCTTCTCCTTTGTCGCATGTACTACAACAATGCTGCGAACCGTCGGCGGGGATCGGAAGCACCCCGGGGAGGGAATTGTTGGACGAAGCCGCACCACGTCGACTCGCTGTGGCAGGTCGACGTCTACGAGTTCCGCATCCATGGAGTGGGGAGGGTCTACGTGGTCACGATCGAGGACGACCGCTCGCGGTACCTCGTCATGGCGAAGGCGTACGTCCACAAGCAGGCCGCCGAGGCGGTCAACGCGCTGTGGTGGGCCCTCCGGAGCGGGAGGCGGCCGAGGGCGGTCTACGTGGACAACGGCCCCTGCTTCATCGCGGACGACTTCAAGGACTTCTGCGCGGAGCAGAGGATCCGGGTCATCTACGGGAGGCCGTACAACCCTCGCGGGCGCGGGAAGCTGGAGCGGTTCCACGGGACCCTCTACCAGGAGCTGATCTCCCAGGTGCGGTTCCTGTCCCTGGCCCACTTCCGGCGGGAGCTGTGGCTCTACCGGAGACGGTACAACAAACTGCGACTCCACGGCGGCATCGAGTGGAAGACGCCCGCCGAGGTCTACCATGACAGAAGGCTCATGAGGCGGGTCCGCATTCCTCGCGGATAGCGGCAGCATCTGTTGTCACCTCGCGCGGCAAGATGTCTTGTCACCCCACACCTACACTCTGCTCCGGCGAGCCGGTGCGGCGACGGACGGGCGATGACCCCGTGTGTCCACTGGCGGGACCCCGACGGGACCTGGAGCAACCTGAACGCGGACCTGGTCGAGAACGGGCTGGCGGCGTGGGCGGTGGACGGGGAGGAACCGGGAACCGCCCCCGAGGGGGTCCCGGGGAGGGATGTCGATGAGCGTACCGAGTAAATTCCTCTTCAGGTACAAGGCCAGGGTCGTGAACGTCGTGGACGGGGACACCCTGGACCTCGAGACGGACCTCGGGTTCCGGATCGCCTTCCTCCAGCGGTACCGGCTCTACGGCGTGGACACGCCGGAGATGAACGACCCGGACCCGGCGGTGCGGGAGAAGGCGGTGAGGGCGAAGGCGTTCGTTGAGGCGTCCGTCGGCGGGAAGGAGGTCGTGATCAACACGCACCGGGACCGCGCGGACAAGTACGGGCGGTGGCTGGCGGTGATCCACTTCAGGGACGCGGCGGGGGCGTGGGTGGACCTGAACGCGGATCTCCTGCGGCGGGGGCTGGCGCGCGAGGCGCCGTGGCGGTAGGGGCCAGCCCGGAGCGGCCAGCAATGCAGCCGGCGGTGGAATAGGCACCTGCCGCCGTGATTCCGATCGGTCTCTCGCGGAAAAAGGAGGTCCGCCGTTCGGATACGTATCTGTCCCCCTGTCCCCCCATATGGTTGAAATACCGAACGGGCGTTCCCCATGTACTCCCCTCCCGCAGCGTGGCGGGAACGGGGGGCGAATCCGTGATCGGAGTGAGGAGTCTGGAGGGGCGAGAAATAGCACTCGCCAGTCCAGATGTTTCTGGCACGGACCCGACGGAGCCGGACACGGAGGGGGACGGTTTGGACGACGACGAAGAGCTTTTCACCTACCACAGCGATCCTCGGCTCACGGACACGGACGGCGACGGCCTCAACGACCGGTGGGAGACCCGGGCGATCGCGGGCGCGCCGTTCTTCGATGGCACCGTGCTCCACGAGACGAACCCGAACTCCGCTACGTCTTCCTGAACGGCCTCCGCGTCGCGAAGATCACCTACCCCACCCCCGGAACGCCGGAGTACCACGCCTACGACGCCCTCGGGAACGCCCTCCCCTTGCGCTCGCTCGATGGGCGTACCGCAAAGGCTTAGCCCCCAGCCGGGATGGCGCGGCGGTTGAGGTCCCCATGGTAGCCCCAAGCGACGCCGTACGCACCGCCGCCACGTCCGCCAAGTCGCCTTCCGCCGCGATGATCGGCCTCGTCATGGTGCTCTCGTCCCTGACCCTCGTCGTCCTCGCCCCGCCCGCCAGTGCGGTGGACTTCTTCTATGACGGGTTCGAGGCGGGCCTCGGCCTCTGGACGGTCACGGGTACCGGACCACCGGTCGAGTGGCACCAGGCGAACGACACCGTGGATCTCTGCTTCGGGGCGCCCGGGCATCCCGCGGGCGCCTTCGCGGGCAACAGCACGGCCGCGTTCCACCGCGACGACGTCACCCCTCTGACCTGCACCTACGCGACCGCGGGGATCGTCCGCGGCGACCTCACGCTCACCACCCCTGTCGCGTTGCCCGTGACGACCCCCCTCCGCCTCCGGTTCGCCTCGTGGCACGACACGGAGGCCGACCTCTTCGACGACACCCTCCTCGCGTACGTGTCCAACGACTCGGGACTGAGCTGGATCGTCGTCTCGAACATCAAGGGGGACGGCCACCCGATGCAGACATGGAACGATGTCCAGGTGGGCCTCGACGCGTACGCCGGGGAAGCGGTCCAGGTCCGCTTCTCCTTCGACATGTTCGACAACACCGCCAACAACTTCGCGGGGTGGCATGTGGACGAGGTCCGCCTCGACGACCAGCCGGTGATGGCGGACACCATGACGGTGCTCCCCACGGTGCTGGCCCCCGCGTCCGTCGCCGCCGGGACCGGGGACGTTGCGATGCTCGGGCTCAACCTCACCGCCTTCCCGGGCACGGTCAACGTGGTGCGGGTCACCGTGCAGCTCAACGGCTCCCCGCCCGATCCGGCCGACATCCCCCTGATTGAGCTGTGGCGCGACACCGGGGACGGCCTCTTCGGGCTGGGCGACACGCTGCTCGCCTCCGGGACCTTCGGCGGGGGACCGCCCTGGGAGGCCTCCCTCCTCACCACACCGGTCGCTGTCGGCGCCGGCGGCATCACGCTCTTCGTCACCTTCGACATCGCCGCGTCCGCGGTCGACGCGCACTGGGTGGGGGCGCACCTCCCCGACGCGACGTACATCGGGGTGACCGGCGGGGCCGTCGCCCCCACAGGCTTCCCCATCGACTCGTACCAGCCGGGCATACGCACGGAGATCCTCGGGCTGCCTGGGCCGCCCGCCACGATCACATCCCCGGCCGACCAGATCTGGGTGAACGCGACCACCGTCTCGGCCTTGGGCACCGCGACGGACCTGGGCGCCGGGATCGGCCGCGTCGAGGTGAGCTGCAACGGCGGGACCTCCTGGAACACCGCGACCGGGACGACCGCGTGGAACTACACCTGCGCCGGGGCCACGGCCCTCGCGGAGGGGCCGAACAGTGTGCGTGCGCGCGCCTTCGACTCCGGCAACACAGAAGGGCCGACCCACGTCATCACCGTGAACGTCGACCTGACGCCGCCGACTGTGACGATTGCGTCGCCCGGGAACAACGCCTGGGTCAATGCGACCGCGGTGAACTTCTCCGGGAGCGCCGCCGACCTCCTGGGGAGCGGCCTGGACCGGGTCGAGGTCAGCTGCGACGATGGCGGGACATGGGTTCCCGCCAGCGGGACCTCCGCGTGGACGCGGCCCTGCGCCGCCCTCGTGGCGGGGGCGAATGTCGTGCACGCTCGCGCCCTCGATGTCGTGGGGTGGGAGTCGGCTCATGAGGTGATCACGGTCAACGTGGACCTGATCGACCCGACCGTCGCCATCACCTCGCACACGGAGGGGCAGGTCGTGTCGGGCGCCGCCCAGGACTTCTCTGGGACCGCGGCGGACCTCGGCGGAAGCGGGATCAATCGCACGGAGCTGAGCTGCGACGGCGGGAGCACCTGGGTGCTCGCCGCGGGGACGTCCGCGTGGTCGGCCCCCTGCGCCCTCGTGGCGGGAAGCAACGCGATCCACGCCCGGTCCTGGGACGACGCGGGACGGAGCTCGGCCCCGCACGTCCTGAACGTCACCCTCCAGGCGGTCGGCACCGCGCCGGTCCTCGGCCCGACGGGGCAGCCGAACTACGCCCTCGACGGGCTTCACCCGGAGTCGGGCGGCATCGGCACCCCCTTCGACTACCGCGTGAACTTCTCCGACGCAGAGGACGATGCCCCCACCGGCGGGGCGCCGCGCGTGCACGTCCTCCAGGGCGGGACGCCGCTCCCCGGCAGCCCGTTCTTGATGACGGCCATCGACGGGGGCGACACCACCTACACGGACGGGAAGTGGTACGAGCACACCGCCGTCCTGTCTGCCCCGGGGACGAACTACAGCTACTTCTTCACCGCCACGGACGCGGCCGGGAACCCGGCGGCGAGCTGGCCCTCGCCGCCCGCGGACGCCCCCGACGTGATGGGGTTCCTCCCGGTCACGGGGATCGAGGTGACCGTCCGCGACGCCGGCGCGCCTTTGGCCGGCGCCTTGGTGATCCTGAAGCGTAACAACGTCACCGTGGACAGTCGGACCACGACGTCCGACGGCATGGAGCTGTTCGCCAACCTCTCGGCGGGGATTTACGTGGTCGAGGTCTCCAAGCCAGGCTTCGAGGACGTCTCCCTGACCGTCGAGGTCACCGCGGGGCAGACGGCGACGCGCACCGTCTCCTTGGTCCGCCTCCCCGCCCCGGTCGACTACCTCCTCCCCGTCCTTCTCGTGCTGGTGGCGGTCATCGTGATGATGATCCTGTTCCTCGCGTGGAGGAGGAGGAAAAAGCCCGCCGAGGGGGAGACCGCCCCGGCCCCCGCGCCCCAAGGGGACGAGACGCGGCCCGCCTGAGGCCGGTCCTGGAGACGGGGTCCGCCCGAGTGGCTCCGTCAAACAATCGAGCCACACTCCTTAAGTAAGGGTTCACAGGAATGCCGGGGCATGAGGGGGAAATCCACGACGCGCGGCCCAGCCTTCGGGCTCGCGCTCGCCTTCATGATGACCGCCCTGGCGCTCCAGGGGGCACAGGCCGTTCCCGGCGCCGGCGGCGAGGCCGCGGCGACACCGCTGGCGGACCACCTTGCGCTTCCCATGGAGAGCGTCCCCGATCCCGGGACCGTCCGGCCCATCCCGCCGGACACCGTGCGCCTCCCGCTCCATGCCGGGACCTACCCGGTCCGACCGCCTCCGGGGCTGGAGGATCCCCGGGAACAGGCCCGCCAGGACCTCCGGATCAACGTCGACCGGGAGGGCCGCGTGCTGTCGGGGGACGACCGCCGACCCTCCGGGAGTCCCGCGGTGCCCCTGGGGAGCGGCGGGGGGCCCGAGCCGCTCGCGACGGTGGACCACGAGGGCGTCTTCCAGTACGAGGACCGCGAGCTAAACGAGGGGGGCTTCACCGGGACGACGTGGATGGCCCCGGTCCGTCGCGCCGATGTCGAGTTCTACGACATCGACAGCGGCACGGTCCTCGGCACGGCGTCCACCAACGACACCGGCTACTTCCGGATGCAGGTCACCGACACGGTCACTCGCAACGTCTCCTTCCGGGCGCTGACCACGACGCTGAACCGACCCGGGCTCTTCAACGCCTCCGTCACCCAGCTCCCTTCCCGCGGCGGGCAGCCGTACGCGCTCGTCTCCCCGACCTACGCGAACCACGACCCCGCCAACCCGATCAGCTTCGTCACGCAGCCGGTGAACGCCACGAGCGGCGGCGTCGGCGGCCCGTTCCACATCTTCGACCTCGCCGAGAGTGCGGAGCGGTACGTGCAGAACATGACCTCCGACTACCCCGACGTCAACCTGACCGTCTACTGGTCCTCGGGGTACAACGAGGGCAAGTACTACGACACCTTCGGCCACGTCTACCTTCCGGGCGGCGGCGGGGACGACGACTCCTACGACGACAACATCATCCTCCACGAGATCGGGCACTACATCACGATGAGCTACTCCACGGAGGCCGGGTTCTACGGCGCCCACGGCCTCGCCGGGATCGTGGACATCCGCCTCGCCTATGTGGAGGCGCTGGGCTCGTACTTCATGGGCGCGATCCGGAACTACCTTGGGGTGCCGCAGCCGCTGATCTACATCGAGACGGACGGGACGAGCCTCTCCTGGTTCGGGTTCTCGCTCTCCTACGACACGGACACCCCGTCCTCCTACAGCAACGGCGACTTCACGGACACGACGGCGGCGAACGAGGTCGCGGACGCCCACGCGATCTACGACGTGGTCGACGGGATCACCTCCCCGGACGGCACGGCGGGGACGGATGACGACGCGCTTGACCTCCCCTTCTTGGCCGGCGACCGGCTCGTGTGGGACGTCCTGATCTCCATCCGGGAGAACGCGAGCCTCTTCACGAAGGAGATCACGATGGAGACGTTCTTCGACCAGTGGCTCCTGGTCAACCCGGGGTACGCCTCCGAGTTCACCCAGATCCTGGTGGACGCGGGCATCGAGTACGCCGCGGACACGTTCGAGGACGATGACACCGCGCCGACCGCCGCAGGCGTCCTCCCCGACGGGACCCTCGGGCACCGCACGTTCTTCCCCGCGGGGGACGAGGACTGGGCCACCTTCCCCGCCGTCGCCGACGAGGAGTACGTGATCAAGACGCAGGACCTCCTCGATGGCGCGGACACCGTCCTCGAGCTCTACGATGCGGACGGCACGACCCTGCTCGCCGCGAACAACGACCGCGACGCGTCCACCAGGGCCTCCCTGCTCACCGTCACCGCGACGGCCCCGCAGCCGTACTTCGTGCGGGTGTACCGCTACGCGGAGACCCCGACCCCAATCGGCGAGTACGGAAAGTACAATCTCACCGTGTACATCCTCCCGAACCCAGACGTGCTCAGCGTCAACCCCTCGACCGGACCCGTGGCGGGAGGGACCGCGGTGACGATCACCGGGAGCAACTTCACCGCCGGGGCCACGGTGCTCTTCGGCGTGTACGAGGCCGTGGGCCTCGCCGTGCTCGATGCGAGCACGATCACCGCCACGACCCCCGCGAACGTCCCCGGGATCGTCGACGTCACGGTCGTGAGCCCGCCGAACCCAGACGCCCTCGTTCCCCGTGGAACCCTGACCGGGGGTTTCACCTACACCGGGAGCCCGCTCCCGCCGGGGGTCCGCAGCCTCACGCCGGACTTCGGCTCCTCCTCGCTGGCCACCGCGGTCACGGTGTCGGGGGACTACTTCCTCCCAGGGGCGATCCTGGAGTTCGACGCGATCCTGATCGCGAGCTACACCGTGGTGGATCCGAAGACCATCGCGGCGACGGTGCAGCCCCTCCCCGTGGCGGTGTACGATGTCACGGTCACGAACCCCGGCGGCCTGTCCGACACGCTCGCGAACGGGTACGAGAGCGCCTCCACCGCCTCCGCCTCCCCGGGCTCGACCTTCGTCTCCGGGAGCCCGCTCTCGACCTCCCTCTCCATCACCGACGACTACGAGATCATGGACCTCCACGTGTACGCGAACATCACGCACCCCCAGCAGGGCTGGCCCGGGGTCCGCATCGAGCTCCGGAGCCCCGGCGGGCGGACCGTGAAGGTCTTCGACCGGATCGAGGTCGCGGACGCCACCGGCACGGTGTGGCGGACGCACATCAACTCGACCTTCGGGTATGACGAGGCGCCCTCCGAGGTCCTGTGGCAGTTCCGCGGGGAGCGGACCGTCGGGACGTGGACCCTGAACCTCTCCTCGGTGCTCGACAGCGGCGTGCCCAGCACGCTGCACTCCTGGGCGCTCACCTTCTTCCGCTACCGCCACAAGGACATCTCGCGGATCGTCCTCACGGCGGGGCTGTACCGCAACTACGTCACGGGCTTCGACGAGGACACGGGGGAGCAGCTGTACCGCGTGCGTCTCCAGGCCAAGGACCCGGACTACTTCGCGCCGTACCCGAACCCCGTGGCGGTCACGCGGGACCGACGTCACGTGTGCGGCGCCGGGTTCTCCGACTACAACTCGACGCGCGCTGGCTGGACCGACAGCACGGTCACGTGCTTCGAGCTGATGACGGGGAAGGCCGTCCGGACGTTCTTCCTGAGCGGGAACCTCGGCATCGACGGACTCGAAGCGCCGAGGGATGCCGACCGGATGGTGGCGGCGACGAACGAGTTCATCTACCTCATCGACACGACCACGCTGCAGATCGTGGGCCAAGTGCCCACCGGGTTCCCCCCGGGGGCGGGCCCGCCCAGCCAGGGGATCACGCCCGACGGGCGGAAGGCCTACATCACGAACGCGAGCGGCCAGGAGGTCCTCGTCGTGGACCTGGACGCGCTGGGCTTCGTCGGGCAGATCGATGTCGCCGGGTACACGCCCCTCGACGTCGACGTCTCCGCCGACGGGACGTTCGGCCTCATCAGCACCGGGGCTCCGAGTGCGCTCCACCGGTTCGACGCGGCCACAGACACAATCATCGACCTCCTCCCGGTCGACGGCCTCCAGCCGTTCCAGACCGTCCTGACGCCCGACGGCACGAAGGCCTTCTATGGCATCTACCAGTACTACGCCGGGTTCGGCCGCACAGATCTGGTCTCGCAGGCCACGACCCGTTTCTTCCCCCATCCGGAATCGACGACGGAGGCCCTCGCCATCGGGGCGGACGGCACCCTCTACGTCGCGGACTGGTACGTCTCGCACATCTGGATCTACAGCAGCTCGACGGAGGTCCTCCTGAAGGACATCGTGGTCCCGGACCACCCGTACCTGACCGGGACCGACGTCGGCGAGGTCGTCGAGCGACCGGCGCTCTCCGCCTTTGGCGGCGACGCGTACGTTGACCTGACCTGGAGCACGCCCCCGAGCCTAGGAACTCCGGTGCAGGGGTACACGATCTACCGGGGGACATCCGCGGGTGAGGAGGAGCGGTACGCCGCGGTGGGCACCGTGAACAACTACGTGGACCTCGGGGTCGTGAACGGGCAGACCTATTACTATCGCATCGCGGCGTCCAACGTCGCCGGGCAGGGGGCGTGGTCCAACGAGGTGTCGGCCACCCCCAACGCCTACTTCCCGGTGATCTCGAACGTGGCCGCCGCCCCCGATCCGCAGTCCGTGGGCGGGCCCGTCAACCTCACCGCCACCGTCACGGACGTCCCGCCGCTCGCCGGGGTGTGGGTGAACGTCACGGACCCCCTGGCGGGGACGACGAACTCGAGCATGGCGCGCGTGGGCGCGACCGACGTGTTCTACTTCGAGGCCCCGTACGGGATGCTCGGCCCGCACAGCTTCGTCGTCGCCGCGGTCAATGTGGACGGCCACTGGAGCATGTCGGGGGCATCGACCTTCACGATCATCACGGACACCACGCCCCCGGAGATCACGGAGGTCCTCGCGGCCCCGGACCCGCAGTCCGTCGGCGGCGCCGTGAACATCACGGCCCGGGTCACCGACGACACAATTCCGGCGACGGTGTGGGCGAACGTGAGCCTCCCGGGCGGCGGCTTCTCGAACGGGACGATGGCGCGCGTGGGCGCCTCGGAGTATTTCTACCGCAACGCCACCTACGGCCTCCCCGGTATCCACACGTTCGCGGTCGGGGCGGACGACCTGGCGGGGAACACGAACTCCAGCTCGGGCCACTCCTTCCTCATCGTGGACGCCACCGTGCCTGTGATCGCGAACGTCCAGGACTCGCCGGACCCGCAGGAAGTCGGTGGCCCGGTGAACATCACCGCCACCGTGACGGATGACGTCGGCGTGGTGGAGGTCCGGGTGAACGTGACCCTCCCGGGCGGCGGCACCGCGAACACGAGCCTGACGCGCGTCGGGCTGACGGACGACTATTTCCACGAGCAGCCGTACGGCGCGCTCGGGACCCACACCTACCGTGTCGTCGCCACCGATGCCACCGGGAACTGGGCGGCGTCGCCACCCTTCACATTCGAGGTCATCGACTCGACACTCCCGGTGATCGTGAACGTCCTCGACACGCCGGACCCGCAAGGCGCGGGCGGCGCGGTCAACATCACCGCCACGGTGACCGACAACGTCCAGGTCGCCGAGGTGAGGGCAAACATCACCCTTCCCGGGGGCGGGACGACCAATCTCTCCATGACCCAGGTGGGGGCCACCGCCACCTACTTCCTGGACCAGTCCTACGGAGCCCTCGGCCTCTACGCCTATCTCGTCTGGGCGGTCGACACGAGCGCCAACGCGAACCTCAGCACCGGCCACGCCTTCCTCATCGTGGACGCCACGCCGCCCTCGATCACGGGCGTCCTGGACTCCCCGGACCCGCAGCAGATCGGAGGCGCCGTGAACATCACCGCCACCGTGACCGATGACGTCGGCGTGGTGGAGGTCCGGGTGAACGTCTCGTTGCCCGGGGGCGGGATCGCGGACACGCCCATGGTGCGCATCGGCCTGACGGACGACTACTATCTCGAGGCGACGTACGGGACCCTGGGGGGGCACGCGTACCGGGTCCTGGCCGCGGACGGCGGCGGGAACTGGGCGGCCTCGGCACCGTTCCTCTTCACCGTCGTCGACACCATCGCCCCCGGGATCGCGCTCGTCCTGGATGCGCCGGACCCGCAGGAGGTCGGCGGCCCGGTGAACGTCACCGCCACGGTGACCGACAGCGGCGGCGTGTCGGAGGTCTGGCTGGCCGTCACCCTGCCCGGCAGCGGGAGCACGAACACGAGCATGTCGCGCATCGGCCTGACCGACGTCTACTCGCTCGAGCAGCCCTATTACATCCTCGGTACGCACACGTACCGCGTCGTCGCCGCGGATGCCGGTGGGAACTGGGCCGCCTCGCCCTCGTTCACCTTCACCATGATCGATTCGACGCCGCCGGCCATCACGGGCGTCCTCGACACGCCGGACCCGCAGGCCCTCGGCGGTGCGGTGAACATCACCGCCACCGTGACGGACAACGTCCAAGTGACCGAGGTGCGGGCGAACATCACCCTGCCCGGCGGCGGGTTCGTGGATGCCCCCTTGACGCGAATCGGGCTCACGGACGGGTACTACCTGGAGCAGCCGTACACGGCGATCGGCACCTACGCCTACCTCGTCCTTGCCGTCGATTCGAGCGGGAACGTGGCCTCGAGCCCAGGACACTCCTTCGGGATCGTGGACATCGCACCGCCCGCGATCGCGAACGCCCAGGACTCCCCGGACCCGCAGGACGTGGGCAGTCCGGTCAACATCACCGCCACCGTGACCGACGACGTGGCCGTCACGGAGGTCTGGGTGAACCTGACCCACCCGGGCGGCGGGACCTCGAACCGGACGATGGCCAGGGTGGGCCTCACCACCGGGTACTTCCTGGATCAGACCTACGGGACGCTCGGGACCTATGCCTACACGGTGTGGGCCTCGGACGCCGCCGGGAACGCGGCGGCCGCGGAGGGCTCGTTCACGATTCTCGACCGCGAGGCTCCGAAGCTAGTGGGTCTCCAGGTCACACCGCCGATCCAGGAGTTGCCTGGAGGCGTGAACGTCTCCGTCGACGTCACCGACAACTACGCGCTCTTCCCGACGGTCTGGATCGAGATCATCGACCCTCTCGGAACGGGGACGAACCTGACGATGGTGCGCGGCGCCGGAGACCGCTGGTCCTTCGAGCAGACCTACTCGGCCCTGGGCATCCACACCTTCACCATCTGGGCCAGGGACGAAGCGGGCAACGGGAACTCGACCTCCGGGACCTTCGAGCTCCGTGACACCACGCCGCCGGTGGCAACGGCGGGTCCGGACCAGGCGGTGGAGATTGGAGACCTTGCCGTGTTCAACGGATCCGGTTCCACGGACGGCGCGGGGACGGGCCTGAACTTCACCTGGGTGATCTCCGGGGCCTCGACGACCGTGGCGGTAATCTACGGTCCGCTCGCGTCGTTCACGTTCCTGGAGGTCGGGACGTACACGGTGACACTGACGGTGACCGACGCCTCCGGGAACGCCGGGGAGGATGTGCTCGCGGTGGAGGTGCTCGCTCCTCCGGGCGATGGGGGGGGATGGCTCCTGTGGCTGATCCTGCTCGCAATCGGGGTCGCCGTCCTCCTCCTGCTGCTCTACTTGTATCGACGCCGGAAGCCGGCGCCATCGGAACCCCCGGCCACGACCGAGGGGACCGAGTCGGCGCCCGTAAACGAGCCGACGCCCGCCGTCGAGCCGGCCGAGGTGCCTTCGGAGGAAGAGGGGGTCGCCGACCCGAACTATCCCTCTCCGCCCGAGGCCTTCCCGTAGCCCGCGGGTCCGTTCGAAAGGGCTATGTCGCGGAACCCTCTCCTGGCCCCGTGGTCGGGCTCGCGTGAGCATGCTGTTCTCCGTGCGGAGGATCTCGGCGAAGGTGCTGGACCGCCTCCTGGCGGACCCCGCGCTGGCCGCGAGGCTCACGAACTCCGAGGACCCGGAGTTCGGCTGGTCGGGGGACTGGCCCGACTCCCCCGTGCTCGAGCTCGACAAGACCTGGAACGCGCTGCACTACGTGCTCACGGGGGACCCCTGGGAGGGAACCCCGCCGCTGGCCTACGTCGTGCTCGGGGGGACGTCGATCGGCCCGGACGTGGGCTACGGCCCCGCCTTGTACCTCACACCCAAGCAGACGGCGGAGACGGCGGCGGCCCTGCGCGCGCTAGACCCGTCGAGCCTGCGCCCCCGGGTGGACTTCGGCAAGTTCGAGTCGCTGGAGCTCTACCCGCACATGTGGCGGGAGGAGACTGCCGCGGCGCCGGCCCCGAACCCCGGGTTCTTCGGCAGGCTGCGGGGCAAGCCTGGGCCGGTCCCGCCCCGCCCCGAGGAGGCGTTCTTCCTGGAGGTCCTCGGATACACAAAGCAGCTCATGACGTTCTACGGGGAGGCGGCCCGCGAGGGGGACGCGGCGTTGAAGTGGATCTGGTAGACCCCGAGTGTGTTCGCCTAGTCCCCAGGTCAGTACACAATCCCACTTCATGAGTGTCCACCATGCTGTTAAGTGTCCCTTGTTCCATGGAGAACGCGATGCGAGCGACGCTCAAGGAGGTCGACAGCCGGGGCCGGCTCGTCCTCCCCGCCGCCTGGCGACGCAAACACCTCCACAGCAGCAAGGTCGTCCTCCGGGTGGGCGAGGGCATCATCGAGATCGTCCCCCACGTGGAGGTCGACCTCACGGCTTACTCCGACGCGGCCAAGGTGCCCGTGAAGTCCGACCTCGCGGACTGGCGACGCGTCCGGCGCGACCTGCGAAAGAGCTAGGATGACCGCGCGCTTAGCCGACGGGAGCGTCTTCGCCAATGCCTAGCGTCGACGGCTTCGGCAAACGTTTAAGCACGTACCGTCCGATGGAGGGGTGAGGGGTTTTCCATGAGGGGGATCGTCCTCGCCTCGCTCCTATTCACGGCCCTGCTGACGAGCGGGACGGCTTGGCTTTTCGCGGCCCCGGCCGACACCGAGGACTTGACGATCCCGGTCGATCCGGGGGTCACGTCCCACCCCGAACCGCCCGGCGGCGACATGCGGATCTGGGAGGCGAACTGGAAGGGGCTCGCCACGATTCACCAAGTCGCCGTGGAGGCGCCGCCCGGGAGCGGGTCCCTCAAGCCCATCGTGTACCGGGTGGAGAACGCCCATGACCGCGCCGTCGTCCTCGACGAGTACGTCTTGCTCCTCACCCCGCACCCCCTCTTCGGGGCCCTCGGCGGCGAGGTCACCCAGGACGGCGTCCTCGACCTCGGGTCCGTCCCCGCGTCCTTCCAGAAGGACTACTACTACGGCGAGTCCGTCCTTGGCGGGCCCTTCACCGGGGAGGCCGTCTGGTTCTGCGTGGAACCCTCGGGACCCCTCAACGCCGACGTCGAGGTCCGCCTCGGCGGGGAGATCCTCCCCTTCGCGATGGAGACCTACTTCCAGTACGGTCCAACGGACGGCTCGCAGGAGGCCATCTGGAACCACATCGGCACCGAGGCCACCATGGTAATCGGGAAGACGCCGCTGGTCCAGGGGCTCACGGGGCTGAAGAACGAGACCGTCCGCATCACCCTGTACGGCACGAACCTCTCACCGGCCTCGACGAACACCGGGACCCTCACGACCGTGATCGACACGGTGCCGGCGGGCTGGGAGTGGCGCAATCCCACCGAGCCACCGACGAGTGTCACGCCGAACCCGGACGGCTCCACGGAGCTGCGGTGGGAAGTGGACCTCTCGGCCATCGACATCACGGCACCGAACTCCTTCGGACCCGGGTTCCGCAGCGTGCGGATCGCGTACGACCTGGTGACGCCGGCGGGGCTGCACGGCGGGCGCCTCTACCTCCCGCGGGCCCAGCTCGACGTGACCGGGGACGGGGCGGTCGACGCGCACTCCGCGGAGCCGCTCCTGGAGATCACGAAGGACAACCACGCCCCGACCGTCAGGGCGACGGGGGTGGTCGCCCCGGAGGGGACCTCGGTCACCTTGACCGCCATGGGCGCCGACGAGGACGGCGACCCGCTCCTCTATCGGTGGGACCTCGACGGGGACGGCCTTTGGGACACGCCCTACGCTCCGGAGCCCTCCGTGGAGGCCCCCTGGGGAGACGACCACTTCACGGAGGTGACCGTCGCCGTCACCGATGGCGAGGACTTCGCGGCCGCGATGGCGGTCCTGCACGCTCAGAACGTGGCGCCTGGCTTGGAGGTCGCCGCCGACCTCACCGCCACTGCCCACCTCACGCTCCGCGTCGCCGGGGAGAAGTTCCACGACGTCACCGCCATCGTGCTCCGCAACGGGACGGCGGTGAGTGGCGGGAGTCTCGTCCGCATGCCCGGCAGCCCCGACGACCAGCTCCTCGACCTTGGCGTTGGAGTGGCGGAGGACGTCGTCGAGATCGTCTACACCCCGCTGGACGACCCCGTGAACGGGCGCGTCTGGGGCGCGACCCCCGCCTGGCTGATCCTGGAGCAAGGTGGGATGGAGAAGCGCCTCCACCACACCTTCAACGCCCGCCACGCCGACACCTGGGTGTGGAGCGTGGACCTCTCCCCGTCCCTCCGGCCCTCGGGCGTCGAACTCACCGCCACCGCCTCGGACCCGGGGAGCGACGACCTCACCGTGACCATCGACTGGGGCGACGGCACCGTGGAGACGCAGGTCTTCCCGAACGACGCGAGCGCGGGGCCCGACCCGGACCCGAGCCCCGAGGTGAACCCGCGGTCCATCACCATCACCGCCTTGCACGCCTACGCCGCGGCGGGGACGTACACGATCACGGTGACTGTGCAGGACGACGATGGCGGGAGCACCGCCGTCACGGTACTTGTGGCGGTGTAGCCCGCACTCCAGAGAGGCGGGTGCCCCGGTCCCCGCCGCGAGCCCTTTATCCGCCATCCCCCGCTATCGTTGTGATTGATCCGGAGCGGCCCCGCACCTGCACCGGAACCAGTCTGGTCATGGGATACGTATCGACAACAGGAAGGTATTTGACCTGGGGGGGGGGTTCAC
>Ga0209342_10002916_pt1 | contig 18182 bp, 17 predicted proteins | sample RifCSP16_2_FD_184023 | JGI IMG/M metagenome (GOLD analysis project Ga0209342, IMG submission 184023) | Soil microbial communities from Rifle, Colorado - Rifle CSP2_sed 16_2 (SPAdes) (version 2) | ecosystem: Environmental > Terrestrial > Deep subsurface > Rock core/Sediment | place: Rifle... | reverse complement strand
CCGGCCGTAAGCGCGACGGCCGCCGCCGCGGCGGACATGCCGAAGCCGACGCCCACCAGCAGCCGGATCGCGCCGAGACGCGGACCCACCGCGAGGCCGAAGCCCAGCCGGCCGAGGAACCCGCCGAACTGCGCGGCCGCGAGCAGCAGGCCGGCGGCGGCGAGCGAATAGCCGTGCTCGCCGACGAGATACGCGACGAGGAAGACGTTCATGCACGCCTGCATCGCGTGGAACACGAACGAGGCGGTCGCGAGGTCGCGCAGCGCGCGGTTGCGCAGCACGAACGCAAGCCGCCCCGGGCTCGCGCCCCTCGGGCGCGGCGGAGGCGCATGCGGCGCGAGCCGTGGACGCAGCGTCTCGAGCGCGAGGGCGTAGACGACCAGGAGCGCTGCAAGCGCCGCCATCGCGCCTCGCCAGCCGAGCCCCGCCAGCGCGGCGGGGAATGCGATACCCGCGAGGACGCCGCCGATCTGGACGCCGGTCTGCTTGAGCGAGAAGATGAACGTGCGTTGCTCCGGGGCGGCGAGCCGCGCCAGGATCTCCGAGCTCGCCGGCGTCTCGATGGCGCACGCCGCTCCGATCAGCGCCGGGGTCACCACGAGGCCGACGGTGGTCCCGGTCGCGCCGGCGGCGAGGCCCGCGGCGCAGAGGAGGAGCGACAGCTCGACCACGCGCGGTGCGCCCAGGCGCGCGATCAGGCCGCCGACCGTGCCCGAAGCGAGCGTCGCCGCCGACCACATCACGAACGAGTAGGCGCCGAGCAGCGACGCCGGCAGGCCGGTGTCGGCCGAGATCGCGGGCGCCATCACCGGCACGGCGAGCACCGACGCCATGCTGAGCGCCATGACGACGTTGAGGGCCGACGCCGCGAGGAGTGCCGGGTTCATCGCCCCCGGTGACAAGGGGGTAGCGCTACGCCCCGCCGCGGAAGCACGAGTAGCCCCAGGGCGTGACCTTCATCGGCAGGTGATAGTGGCTGTCGGGGTCGTCGATGCCGAAGCGGTAGCTGACGACGTCGAGGAACGGCACCTTGGGAAGCTGCAGCCCGACCGCGCGGTAGTAGGCGGCGACGTGAAAGACCGCCTCGTAGGGCCCCGGCGCGAGGCGCTGCGCGAACGCCGGCTCCTCGACGAGTCCCTTCGCGCTGACGATTCCGCTCGCGATCAGGCGGCGATCGGGCTGGAGCGCGTACAGCTCCACCCGCATCCACGCCGCCACGACGCCGCGCGAGACGTCGACGACGTGGACCGAAACGCCTCCGGTCATCGGGCCTCCTTCTGGTCCATCAGGCCGGCACGAACTCCGGCCCGCCGTAGGCGTCGGGAATCTTGATGCTCCCGGCGGCCATCTCCTGCGTCAGGCTCGTGACGCGCGACCGCACCGCTTCGGGCGCACCCGGCGCGATCGCGAGTCGCACCCCGTCCGGGGTGCGGACGCCGAAGCGCTTGACGAGCTCGCCCTGCCAGATGTTGTCGAAGAGATCGCGTCCGACCTGGAACACCGCGAAACCCGGGTCGGCCACCGCGCTTGCCACGAACACGTCCGGCATCAGTGCAACCCAGTCGCGCACGTCTCCGATCTGCTTCACGCCGCGCTCGCGGGAGGCCTCGATCGCGCCGCTGCGCCCGGCATCGATCGCGGTGTACAGGACGTCCGCACCGGCGTCGATCTCCGCCAGCGCGATGCGCTTCGCGACCGCGGGATCGTCCGGCGTGCCGGAGAAGCTGGTGAGGAGCCTCGCCTCGGCGTTCGTGTGCGCGAGCCCCGCGGCGAACGCGGCGCGCGCTTTCAGAGCCGACGGCACGCGCGGGCCCGACAGGTGGCCGACGACGTTCGACTTCGTGAGCAGCCCGGCCGCGGCGCCGGCGAGCCAGACCGACTGCTCCTGCAGCACCGCGTAGATCGCGAGGTTCGGGCGGGTGAGATCGCCCTGGATCACGGTGAACCGCTGTTCGGGGGACTCCCAGGCGACGCGCTGCACGGCCGCGCTTGCCTGCCCGCCATTCGCGATCACCATCTTCGCGTCCGACCCGGCGAGCTCGCGCAGCGCGTCCTTCATCGCCTCCTCGTCGGGCGATACCCCGTCCACGAACACGACCGGGATCCCGAGCTCGTCGCGGATGCGCAGCAACCCGCGGTACCCGGCCTCGTTGACCCCGCCGTCGTCGATGCGCCCGGGAAACATCGCGGCGATCGGGCCGTGCTCCGGAGCCGCCGACTTCCATCGCCCGCACGCCCCGAGCGTTGCCGCGGCCGCGCCGGCGAGCAGCAGGCGGCGGCGGGAAACAAGCGGCCTCACGCGCGCTCCGGGCTCTAGCTGCCGCGGTAGGTGCTGTAGCTCCACGGGGTGCAAAGAAGGGGGACATGATAGTGGCCGTCGCGGTCGGCGATCCCGAACCGCAGGGGCACGCCGTCCAGGAACGGCGGATCGGGGAGCCGGACGCCTTGCGCCCGAAAGTACTCGGCGACGTGGAAGATCAGCCGGAACTGGCCGGTGCGCATCGCGTCGCCCGCGAGCAGCGGCTCGTCGGTGCGGCCGTCCGCGTTGGCGCGTACCGCCTTGAGTACGGTCCAGCTGCTGCCCTCGAGGAGCGCCAGCTCGATGCGCATCCCGGTCGCCGGCCGGCCGTGCATCGTGTCGAGGACGTGCGTCGAGAGCCTGCCCATCGCGAACCCCTTTCAGCCGGAAATCAGCCCGTCGAGCCGCAGGCGGGTGATCGCGAACACCTGCGCGAGGCCGTTCGCGAGCTCGGTCTCCGGGTCGAGCTCGAGCCGTCGCTCGAACTCGCGGAGGATGCCGTCCTTCGTGTGCCGGCGCACCGCGATGATGAACGGAAACGCGAACTTCACGCGGTAGCGGCGGTTCAGCTCCGACACGCGCCCCAGCTCCTCGCGCGTCAGCGCGGTCAAGCCCGCGGCGGCCTGCTCTGCCTTCGAGTCCCGGGTGAGCTCGCCCGCCTGCGCCTCCTTGCCCGCGAGCTCGGGATGCGCGCGGAGGAGCGCGAGCTGGGCATCGCGCGCCGCGCCGCGAACCGCGTCCGACATCGCCGCGTGCAGCGCGTCGACGCCGCCGAACGGGCGCGCGGCGAACGCGCGCTCCGCGATCCACGGCGAGTGCTCGAACACACCGCCGAGCGCCCGCACGAACTCGTCGGCGGTCATGCGGTTCACTTCTGACATCGTGAGCGGCATTGGCGGTGCGCCAGTCTACCGAACGGGCGGCGGCGGCGTAAGGTGGACCGATATAATGACTGATGCCCGCAGCCGTCAGCGCCGAGCGGATCTGGGATCGCTGTGAGCAGCTCGCGCGCTGTTCCGAGCACCCCGAGAAGCTCACCCGCGTCTTCCTGAGCAAGGAGCAGGTCGAGGCGAGCCAGCTCGTGCTCGGCTGGATGCGCGAGGCTGGCATGGTCGCGCGCCTCGACGCGATCGGCAACGTCGTCGGGCGGTATGAAGGCAACCGGCCGGAACTCCCCTGCCTGATGCTCGGCTCGCATCTCGACACCGTACGGGACGCCGGCAAGTACGACGGAATGCTTGGCGTCGTGACCGCGATCGAGTGCGTGGCGAGACTCAGCGCGCGCGGGAGGCGGCTGCCGTTCGCCGTCGAGGTCGTCGGGTTCGCGGACGAGGAGGGCGTGCGCTTCGGGGCCACGCTGCTCGGCAGCCATGCGATCGCCGGGACGTTCGACCCGAAGGTCCTCGACGGCAGGGACCGCGCCGGCTCCAGCATGCGCCAGGCGCTCGAGGATGCCGGGCTCGACCCGGACCGCATCTCGACCGCGGCGCGCCGACGCGACGAGATCCTCGCGTACGGGGAGCTTCACATCGAGCAGGGCCCAGTGCTCGAAGCCGAAGGGCTGCCCGTGGGCGTGGTCACGGCGATCAACGGTTTCACTCGCTACGCCGTGGACGTGACGGGCGTCGCCGGGCACGCGGGGACGGTGCCCATGACCCTGCGGCGCGACGCGCTCGCCGGAGCCGCCGAGTGCGCGCTCGCGGTCGAGCGGATCTGCTCGCAGGTGCCCGACCTCGTCGGCACGGTCGGGCGGTGCGAGGTGCTCCCGGGCGCGGTGAACGTGATCCCCGGAAGCGTGAAGTTCACGCTCGACATCCGCTCGCCCCGGGACCCCGATCGGCTGACCGCCGTCCGGGACGTGCTCGCGGAGTGCCGCGCGGTCGGCGCGCGGCGCGGACTGAAGCTCGATGCCGCGCCGATCATGGAGCACGCGACGACGCCGTGCGCCCCGTGGCTCATGGACCAGATGGCGGCGGCGATCGATGCCGAGGGCGTGCGCCCGTATCGACTGCCGAGCGGCGCCGGGCACGACGGCATGGCGATGCAGGCGATCGCCGACGTGTGCATGGTGTTCGTCCGTTGCGAGAAGGGGATCAGCCACAATCCCGCCGAGGCGATCACGGTCGAGGACGCCGGCACCGGCGCCCGGGTGCTCGCGCGGTTCATCGAGGGTTTCCGCGGCCGGTGACGCACGCTGCCGCGCGCGGGAAGATCCGCGACTTCCTCGCCGGCGAGCGCCGCGGCGAGACCCAGTTCCTCGCGGAGCTGGTGAAGCTGCCTTCGGACAACCCGCCCGGGGACTGCGCGCCGCACGCCGAGCGCGCGGCGAGCCTGCTGGAGGGCCTCGGCTTGGAGGTGGAGCGCCACCCGGTGCCCGGGGACCTGGTCCGTGCGCGCGGCATGATCTCGTGCACCAACGTCGTCGTCCGCCAGCGCTTCGGCGCCGGCGGGCCGACCATCGCATGCAATACCCACGGCGACGTCGTACCGCCCGGGCTCGGTTGGACCGCGGACCCCTACGGCGCGGAGATCCGCGACGGCTGCATGTACGGCCGCGGCGTCGCGGTGTCGAAATCCGACTTCGCTACCTATGCCTGGGCGCTGCTCGCGCTGAAAGCTTGCGGGGCACCGCTCGCGGGCACGGTCGAGCTCCACTTCACCTATGACGAGGAAGCCGGCGGCGAGCTCGGCCCGAAGTGGCTGCTCGAGCGCGGGATCACCAAGCCCGACTTCGCGATCTGCGCCGGATTCTCGTACGGCATCACGACGGCGCACAACGGCTGTCTCCACCTCGAGGTCGAGGTGTTCGGTAAGAGCGGCCATGCGGCCGAGCCGGAGAAGGGCGAGGACGCGCTCGAAGCGGCGGCCGCGATCCTCAACGACCTCTACGCTTACCGCAAGGCGCTGACCGCGCTGCAATCGGCGATCCCGGGCATCGGCAGCCCGACGCTCGTCGTAGGGCTGATCCGGGGTGGAATCAACACCAACGTGGTGCCGGACTACGTCACCTTTCGCCTCGATCGCCGCATCATCCCGGACGAGACGCCGGGCGCCGCCGAGCGCTTTCTGACCGCCCTGATCAAGGAGTCGGTGCGAAGGATGCCGGGGATCCGCGTCGAGATCCGGCGGATCCTGCTCGCGCAGCCGTTCGTCCGCCGCCCGGGGCAGGAGCAAATGGTGCACGCGATCGGCAGCAACGCGCGGGAGGTGTTCGGCGTCGCGGTGGAGCCGCACGGCGTGCCGCTCTACACCGACGCCCGCCACTACGGCGAGGCGGGGATTCCGACGGTGCTGTACGGCGCGGGGCCGCGCACGCTCGAGGAAGCGAACGGCCACCGCGCCGACGAGAACCTGAAGCTCGACGATCTGTACAAGGCGACCGAGGTCGTGGCGCTCTCGCTTGCCGATATGCTTCGATCTTCCTGAGCAACTCGACCCCAGTATGGCAACCAAGCGCAAGTCGAAACGCCCCGCGGTGGCAAGCGCGTACCCGCGCGATCTGGTCGGCTACGGCAGGAACCCGCCCCATGCCGACTGGCCCGGCGGCGCGCGCGTCGCGGTCCAGTTCGTCCTCAACTACGAGGAGGGCGGCGAGACGAGCGTGCTGCACGGCGACCCGGCCTCGGAGATCTTCCTGTCGGAGATCATCGGCGCGCAGCCTTATCCGGCGCGCCACCTGAGCATGGAGTCGATCTACGAGTACGGCTCGCGGGTCGGCGTGTGGCGGATCCTGCGGGAATTCGAGCGCCGGGGGCTCCCGCTCACGGTGTTCGGCGTCTCCATGGCGCTCGAGCGTCACCCGGACGTGACCGCCGCGTTCGTCGAGCTCGGCCACGAGATCGCGTGCCACGGCTGGCGGTGGATCCACTATCAGCACGCGAGCCCCAGGCTCGAGGCCGAGCACATGCGGATCGGCACCGAGATCATCCGGCGCATGACCAAGGGCCGGTGGCCGCTCGGATGGTATACCGGGCGCGACAGCCCGAACACCCGGCGCCTGGTGGTCGAGCACGGGGGCTTCGAGTACGACGCCGACTACTACGGCGACGAGCTGCCGTTCTGGACCACCGTCGGGACCTCGAGCGGCCGCAAGGTCCAGCATCTCGTGGTGCCCTACACGCTCGACGCGAACGACATGCGGTTCGCGACCCCGCAGGGGTTCAACACCGCGGAGCAGTTCTTCACCTATCTCCGCGACAGCTTCGATGTCCTCTACGCGGAGGGCGCCGACCGGCCGAAGATGCTGTCGGTCGGCATTCACTGCCGGCTGCTCGGCCGGCCGGGCCGCTTCCGCGGTCTGCAGCGCTTCCTCGACCACGTCCAGGCGCACGACAAGGTGTGGGTCTGCCGGCGGATCGACATCGCGCGGCACTGGCGGAGTCGGTTCCCGCCGCGCGCCGTGCGGTAGCATACGCGGCGCCGATGAAGCCCGACCTGCCCAAGCTCGCCGAGCTCGACGACGAGGAGCGGATCCTCGACGACCTCAACCCCGCGCCCCGCCTCCTCATGGGCCCGGGGCCGATCAACGCCGACCCGCGCGTGCTGCGAGCGATGTCGGCGCAGCTCCTCGGCCAGTTCGATCCCCAGTTCCGCGGGTACATGAAAGAGACGATGGAGCTCTACCGTCGTGTCTTCGAAACGGCCAACCGCTGGACGCTCGTCATCGACGGCACGGCGCGCGCAGCGATCGAGGTCGCGATGGTGTCGCTCGTCGAGCCCGGCGACCGGGTGCTGGTGCTGTCGTTCGGCCGGTTCGGCCAGCTCAAGACCGAGATCGCGCGCCGGGTCGGCGCCGATGTCCGGGTGCTCGAGACCGGGTGGGGCACGGTGTTCCGGCCCGAGCAGGTCGAGGAGGCGCTCAAGTCGTTCTCCCCGAAGCTGGTAGCGACGTGCCAGGGCGACACGTCGACCACGATGGCGCAGCCGCTCGCGGAGATCGGCAAGCTCTGCCACCGCTACGGTGCGATGCTGCAGGTCGACGCGACCGCGACGCTCGGCGGCATGCCGCTGCCGGTCGATGCCTGGCAAATCGACTGCGCGACCGGCGGGCTGCAGAAATGCCTCGGCGGACCCTCCGGCTCGGGACCGATCACGCTCGGCGACCAGGCGGCCGCGGCGATCTACCGCCGCCGGCACATCGAGGAGGGCCTGCGCCCCAAGGACTACGTGCCGGGCGAGGGCCGGATCATTGCTTCGAACTCCTTCGACCTCGCGATGCTGATGGACTACTGGAGCGACCTCGCGCTCAACCATCACACCGAGGCGACTTCGATGCTCTACGCCGCGCGCGAGTGCGCGCGGATCTTCGTCAAGGAGGGGCGCGCGGCGGTATTCCGTCGCCACGCGCTCGCCGGCGAGGCCGTAGTCGCCGGCGTGGAAGCGATGGGGCTCAGGGTCTTCGGCGATAAGGCGAACAAGATGCCGAACGTGACGGGAGTCCACATCCCGGCCGGCATCTCCAGCGATCGCGTGCGGGTGGCGATGCTGACCGACTTCAACATCGAGATCGGCACGTCCTTCGGTCCGCTGCACGGCAAGGTCTGGCGCATCGGTGCCATGGGCTACAACGCGCGCAAGGATTGCGTGCTCGTCACGCTCGGCGCCCTCGAGACCGTGCTCGCCGCCGAAGGGCTGAAGCTCCCGCGCGGCGCGGCGGTCGATGCCGCGCTCGCGGTGTATCGCGCCGCCGGCGCCTGATCGCCCATCGGGCTTTTTCCGGAATACGGAATTTTGCTTCGCGGCGTGACACACACGGCGGGCGGGCCTATCGTCTCCGCATCGCATTTCGCGTGACGGAGAGGTCTCTCATGGGCACGACCTACAAAATTCTGATCCTGGGCGCCTCGTACGGGTCGCTGCTGGCGAGCAAGCTGCTGATGGCGGGGCACAGCGCAAGACTCGTGTGCCTTCCGGCCGAGGCGGAGCTGATCAACAAGGAAGGCTTCCGGGTGCGCCTGCCGATCAAGGGCCGGGACGGACTGGTCGAGATCGATTCGCGCAAGCTGCCGGGCACCGTGTCCGCCGGCGGGGCGGGAGGAATCAAGCCCGCCGACTACGATCTCGTCGCGTTGGCGATGCAGGAGCCCCAGTACCGCTCGCCGGGCGTGCGGGAGTTGATGGACGCAGTGGCGAAAGCCAGGGTGCCGTGCATGTCGATCATGAACATGCCGCCGCTCACCTACCTGAAGCGCATTCCCGGCCTCGACGCCGATGCCTGCCGGGACTGCTACACCGATCCGACCGTCTGGGACGCCTTCGACCCGGCGCTGATGACCTTGTGCAGCCCGGACCCGCAGGCGTTTCGCCCGCCCGAAGAAAAGGTCAACGTGCTGCAGGTCAGGCTGCCGACCAACTTCAAGGCGGCGCGGTTCGCCTCGGACGCCCACACCGCCGTGCTCCGCCGGCTGGAGTCGGACATCGAAGCGATCCGGTTCGACGCGCCGGAGGGGAAGATCGAGCTGCCGGTCAAGCTCAAGGTGCACGACTCCGTCTTCGTGCCGCTGGCGAAATGGGCGATGCTGCTCGCGGGGAACTATCGCTGCGTGCAGAAGGAGGGCATGCGGTCCATCAAGGAGGCCGTGCACGGCAACCTCGAGGAATCGCGGGCGGTCTACGAGTGGGTGGTCACGCTGTGCACTTCGCTGGGGGCGGATCGGAAGGACCTCGTGCCGTTCGAGAAGTACGCCAACGCGGCGCAATCGCTCGCCAGCCCGTCCTCCGCGGCGCGCGCCTTGGCTGCCGGCGCGACCAATATCGAGCGGACGGACCGGCTGGTGAAAACGATCGCGGCGCAGAAGGGCATGCGGTCCGCGGTGGTCGATCAGACCGTCGCGCTGGTCGACGGCTGGTTGGAGGCCAACCGCCGAAAAGCCGCCTAGCCGGCCGGTTCGTTTCTCCCTCGCCACCAGCGGTGGGCGAGGAATCCGAGGCTTACGGCAATGCCGAGCCACGCGACGGCGCGCACGCCATTCGCCATCGCGACATTTTGCAGCAGCAGCCCCCAGCGCGACAGGATCAGGTTCCAGTCGTGCAGGGCGTGGTCGCCGAAGCTCGCCAGCGGCAGCTGCATGGCGCGCGCGTCGGCCATGTAGCGGGCCACGTTCAGGAGGCTCTGCCCGAACCAGATGCCGCAGAGCGCGTACGAGATGGTCCAGCGCCGGCGCCAGAACTCGAGCATGCAGACGGCCGGAAACAGGAGCTGGGCCAGAGTGCCGCCGTAGACCGCAAGCCGCGCGCTGAACAGCCCCGCGAGCGGATGGCCGGCCTCGTGAACGGCAAAGTTGGCGTCGTCGACCAGCGGGACCCAGCCGTCGCCCGACAGCGTCCAATAGGCGATGTAGACGACGAACGCCGCCGAACCCAGCAGACCGAACGATGAAGCCGGCTTCCAGGGCTCGCGGTTGGTCCAGGCGATGGTGTCGAGGAGCTGCATGACCGGCGCCGTGGGCTAGCGCGCTCGATGCGCAACGGACGTCACCCGCCCGGCCGGCCGCACCACCAGCCAGAACGCGCCGAACGTGAGCAGCGCCCCCAGCGCGATCGCGGTCGTCATGGGCCGCTGCGTGCCGTCGTAGGCGAGACCGACGGCGAGCGCCCAGCTGGACGCGATCACGAACTGGCAGAACGAAATGAGCGAGGTCGCCGCGCCGGCGATCTTCGGGAACGGCGTCAACGCGCCGGCCGTTGCCTGCGGCATCGACGACGTGAACGACACCATGAACACGAACATCGGCCCGACGACCGCGGCCGGGTGATCCACGCCGGCCCACGCGAGCGCGGCGAGCACCACGCCGGAGACGAGCATCACCGCGGTCGAGATCCGCAGCAGTCCATCGATGCCGAGGCGCAGCACCGTGCGGCTGGCGAGGAACCCGCCGAGGAGGCTGCCGATCATCACCACCCCGAACAGCACCCCGAACCCCCGCTCCCCGGCGCCCATCACCGAGACGAACACGAACGAGCTGCCGGCGAGGAACGCGAACAGGCTCCCCAGGGAGAACGACGCCACCAGCAGGTAACCGAGAAAGGCCCGGGAGCGTACGAGGGTCGCGAAGCTCGCCGCCATGGCCCGCGGATCGAGCGCGGCGGGGTCGGGCGTCTTGAGCGTCTCCGGCAGCCGCACCGCCGAGTACGCGAGGGCGGCCGCGGCATAAGCGGCGACGAACACGAAGTTCGCCTGCCACCCCAGCCACACGTGCAGATAGGCGCCGAGGAGCGGCGCGACGATCGGCGCGACGCTGAGGATCATGCCCATCACCGACAGCATCTGCCCCGCCCGCTCGGCGGCGTGGAGATCGCGCACGACCGCGCGGGGCACGACGAACGCCGCCGATACGCCGACCGCCTGGAAGAAGCGCGCCGCGATCAGCGTGTGCACGTCCTGCGCCAGCGCACACGCCCCCGAGGCCAGCACGAAGAGCGCGAGGCCCCAGAGGAGCACCGGCCGGCGCCCCCAGCGGTCCGACGCCGGCCCGACCACGAGCTGGGCGAAGCCCCACCCGAACATGTACACCGACAGCGTGAGCTGGACCTCCGCGGCGCTCGCGCCAAGCGCCGCGGTCATCGACGGCATCGAGACGAGATAGATGTCCATCGTGAGCGGCGCGAGCGTGACGAGCGCGCCGAGGAGCCAGGTCATCGCGGGGCTGTTGGGACGCAGCATGGATCAGCGCATCCGGGCGATCACGCGGCGCCCGCCGGCAACGAACCACGCGTGCGGCATCGAGCCCCCGCGAAGCACGACGCCGATGCCGGCGCGGCGGTCGAGCGCGATGGCGCCCACGCTTTCGCCGCGCTCGAGCGGCAGCCGCTGCAGCGTCTCCCGCGCAGCGCGGCCCGCGCTGCGGCCGGCGGCGACGCGATCGCACAGCGACTTCGTGACCGCGTGGCGCAGGATGAGCTCGCCGCGGCCGGTGGCCGAGGCCGCGGCAGACCGGGTGGCGTAGTTGCCCGCCCCGGGGACCGGCGAGTCGCCGACGCGGCCGGGGAGCTTGAGGCCCGTACCGCCGGTCGAGGTCGCGGCCGCGAGTCGGCCCTCCGCGTCGAGCGCCACGGCGCCGACCGTGCCGCCCGCGGCCTTGGCAGCGCTGCGAAAGCGCACGCGGCTCTCGCGGGTGATGGGGTCGTAGTCCCGAAACCCCTGGCGGCGCGCAAACGCGGTCGCGCCGCGTCCGGCGAGGAGCACGTGCGGGGTCTCCTCCATCACCCGGCGCGCGACGAGGACCGGATTCCTCACCCGGCGGATCGCCGCGACGCCGCCGCAGCGGAGCTCGTCCCCGACCATCACCGACGCGTCCATCTCCGCGTCCCCGTCGCGATTCAGCGTGGAACCGGTCCCGGCGTTGAACAGTGGGTCGTCCTCGAGAACGACGACCGCGGCGCAGACCGCGTCGAGCGCCGACCCGCCGCCGGCGAGGACGCGGCGGGCCGCTTCGACCGCGGCGCGCACACCTCGCAAGGCGGCGCGCGTGTCGCGACCGTCCCAGCGGCCGCAGCCGCCGTGGACGGCGATGGCGTAGCGCATCGTCAATTGAGCGGGGCGCCGGCGGCGAGCCATGCGCCCAGGAGCCGCCGTTCCTCGTCCGTCATCTTGGTCAGGTTGCCGATCGGCATGGCCGGCGTGGCGATGGTCTGCTGGTGGATGCGCTGGGCGGCGGCCTTGATCCGCTCGGGCGTGTCGAGCAGCAGGCCGCCGGGCGGCTGCTGAAAGCCGGCGAAGGTCGGTTTCTCGGCGTGGCACACCGTGCAGCGCTCCTGGATGATCGGCTGCACGCGCGCGAAGGTCGCCGGCGTGGTCGCGCTCGTCGCGCTCGGCGACGGCGCGATCGCGATCGCCACGCCGATCAGCAGCGCCGCCGCCACCGCCGGCAGCGCGACCGGGTTCTGCCCCGAGTGCCGCAGCACGAAGTACTGGCGGATGAGGGCGCCCGCCAGCATGATCACCGCCAGCACCGCCCAGGCGTGACGGTGGCCGTAGGTCATCGGGTAGTGGATGCTCATCATGGTGAACAGCACCGGCAGGGTGAAGTAGGTGTTGTGCACCGAGCGCTGCTTGCCGATGAGCCCGTAGCGGAGCTCGGGCTCCCGGCCGGCGCGGATCGCCTCCACCATCTTCCGCTGCCCGGGGATGATGTGGAAGAAGACGTTCCACACCATGATCGTCCCGATCATCGCGCCGACGTGGATGTACGCCGCGCGCGGACCGAACACCTGCGCATAGCCCCACGCCGCGGCGACGGTGAGCAGGAAGAGGGCGACCGCCAGGGCGAGCTCGCTCTTCACCACCCGGCACACGGCGTCGTAGACGAGCCAGCCGGCGACCAGCGATCCGGCGGAGATCGCGATCGCCGCGGGCACCGAAAGCTCCAGCACGGAACGGTCGATCAGGTACGCGTTCGCGCCCCACCAGTAGACGATCGCGAGCATGCCCATGCCCGAGAGCCAGGTCGTGTACGCCTCCCACTTGAACCAGTGGAGGCTCGCGCTGAGCGGCTCGCCTGTCGGGCCGAGGAGGTACTTCTGCGCGCGATAGAACCCGCCGCCGTGCACCGCCCACACTTCGCCGCTGACCCCGCGGAGCCGGTCGTTCGAGTCGCGGGGCGGGGCGAGATGGTCGTCGAGCCAGACGAAGTAGAACGAGGCGCCGATCCAGGCGATGCCGGCGATCAGGTGCAACCAGCGCATGCCCAGGTTCAGCCAGTCGACGACGTAGGTTTCCATCTAGACCTCGACCACGAGATCGGGAACGAATGCGGTGTCCTCGCCGGGATAGCCGCGGGCGTTGCAGACGACGCGGGTGCCGCGCACCGTGTAGTCGAGCGCGAAGTGCGTGTGGCCGTGGATCCAGAGCCGCGCCCGACCCATCAGGTCCTCGAGGTTGCTGACGAACGCCGGGTTCAGCGGGTGAGTCGCGAACTTGGGCGCGATGCTGCCGGGGTGGGGCGGGTGGTGGGTGACGACGACCGTCGGTCCCGGAAAATGCGCGACCAGCCGCGATGTGAGCCACGCACGGTGGGCGTCGTGAAGCGCGACCGAGTCGTCGGCCGCGAACATCCGGTCGCACCAGCGGATCGCCCGGAAATCGACCAGCCACCCGCCATACTTCTCCAGGGCGAGCTTGCGGCCGGCCTCGCCGTTCAGCGCGAAGTCGGTCCACAGCGTGCAGCCCAGAAAGCGGACGCCGCCCAGCACGACCGCTTCGCAATCCAGGAACCGGATGCCGGTGCGGCCGGCGGCGGCGCGGAGCGCGGCCTGCGTGGCATGGAACTCGCCGTCGTAGGGCTCGTGATTGCCGGCGACGTAGAGCACCGGTGCGTCGAACCGCCCGTTTGCCCACTCGATCCCGGTCGCGCCGTTGTCGATGTCGCCCGCCAGCACCACGACGTCCGCCGGTGCGGGCGGGGGATCGAACGGCGCCGCCTCGAGATGCAGATCGGAGAGGATGCGGATCTTCATGGGTTCACGCCGGCCGTCGCGATCACCGCCGCGTGGCCGACGAAAGTGGGCATGCGGCGCTAGCGGCGGCGGCGGCGCAGATTGGCCGACCGTTTGGATCGCAGACGAGCTGCGATGCGCATCCGCAGTGCGTTCAGCTTGATGAAGCCGGCCGCGTCCACCTGGTCGTAGGCGCCGCGGTCCTCCTCGAACGTGGAAATCGCGGGATCGAACAGCGAGTCGGTCTTCGAGGCCCGGCCGACCGTCATCACGGTGCCCTTGTAGAGCTTGACGCGCACCTTGCCGTTGACCGAGGCCTGCGAACCGTCGATCAGCGCCTGCAGCAGGCGCCGCTCCGGGCTGAACCAGTAGCCGTTGTAGATGAGGCGCGCGTACCGCGGCATCAGGTCGTCCTTGAGCGCGAGCACCTCGCGGTCGAGCGTGATCGACTCCATCGCCCGGTGCGCCTTGAGCATGATCGTCCCGCCGGGGGTCTCGTAGCAGCCCCGCGACTTCATGCCGACGTAGCGATTCTCGACGATGTCGAGCCGGCCGACGCCATGCCGGCCGCCGAGCCGGTTGAGCGCGGCGAGGACTTTCGCCGGGCTCATGCGCTTGCCGTCGATCGCCACGATGTCGCCGCGCGCGTAGGTGAGCTCGACGTGCTGCGGCCGCCGCGGCGCCTTCTCGGGCGATACGGTGATGCGCCACATCGACTCCTCCGGCTCGTAGTCCGGGTCCTCGAGGATGCCGCCCTCGTAGGAGATGTGCAGCAGGTTCGCGTCCATCGAGTAGGGCGCGCCGCCGCCCTTGCGCCGCTTGTGCTCCACCGGGATGCGGTGTCGCTCCGCGTACCTGAGGAGCTTCTCGCGCGAGGTGAGATCCCACTCACGCCAGGGCGCGATGATGCGCACGTCGGGCATCAGGGCGTAGGCCCCGAGCTCGAAGCGGACCTGGTCGTTGCCCTTGCCGGTGGCGCCGTGCGAGATCGCGTCTGCCCGGGTCCGCCGCGCGATCGCGACGAGGTGCTTGGCGATCAGCGGGCGTGCGATCGACGTGCCGAGCAGGTACTCGCCTTCGTAGACCGCGTTCGCCCGGAACATCGGGTACACGAAGTCGCGCACGAACTCCTCGCGCAGATCCTCGACGAAGATCTCCTTCACGCCGAGGAGGCGCGCCTTCTTCCGCGCCGGCTCGAGCTCCCCGCCCTGGCCGATGTCGGCGGTGAAGGTCACGACCTCGCAGCCGTAGGTGTCCTGCAGCCACTTGAGGATGACCGAGGTGTCGAGCCCGCCGGAGTACGCGAGCACGACTTTCCTGACGCCGTGGCTACTTTTCACTCTTCACCCGCCCCAGCACGAGATACTCCATCAGCGCTTTCTGCGCGTGCAGCCGGTTCTCGGCCTCGTCCCAGACGACGCTCTGCGGCCCGTCGATCACCTCGGAGGAGACCTCCTCGCCGCGGTGCGCCGGCAGGCAGTGCATGAAGAGCGCGTCCGGCTTTGCCTGCTTCATCATCCTGGCGTCGACCTGCCAGTCCGCGAACGCCCGCTTCCGCTCGTCGGCCTCGTCCTCGAAGCCCATGCTCGTCCAGACGTCGGTGGTGACGAGGTCGGCGCCGCGAACCGCCTGCATCGGGTCGGCGAACGCCTCGAAGTGGCCGGTGCCGGGCAGCCCGGCGCGCTCCGGCTCGACCTCGTAGCCCGGCGGGGTCGAGACGTGCAGGTTGAAGTCGAGCACTTCCGCCGCCTGCAGCCAGGTGTTGCAGACGTTGTTCGAGTCGCCGATCCAGGCCACCGTCCGCCCGCGGATCGAGCCGCGATGCTCGATGTAGGTGTAGAGGTCGGCGAGGATCTGGCACGGGTGGTACTCGTCCGTGAGGCCGTTGATCACCGGCACGCGCGAGTGGCCCGCGAAGCGCTCGACGATCGCCTGGTCGAAGGTCCGGATCATGACGACGTCGCACATGCGCGAGATCACCTGCGCCGCGTCCTCGACCGGCTCGCCGCGCCCGAGCTGCGAGTCGCGGGTCGAGAGGAAGATCGCCGCGCCGCCGAGCTGGTGCATGCCGGCCTCGAACGAGAGCCGCGTCCGCGTCGACTGCTTCTCGAAGATCATGACCAGCGTGCGATCGGCGAGCGGCCAGTACTGCTCGTAGCGCTTGAACTTCTCCTTGATCCAGCGGCTGCGCGCGAACAGGTACTCGAACTCGTCGCGCGCGAGGTCCTTGAACTGCAGGAAGTGCCTGGGCGTCGCCACGCCAACCCCTCAAGGCCCGGCGAGAAACTGCCTGACGAGCGGCGCGAGCCGCTCGACGACGAGCTTCGCCTCCGCCTCCCGGATCACAAGCGGCGGCAGCAGGCGGATCACCCGCTCGGCGGTGACGTTGATCAGCAGCCCGGCGTCGAGCGCGCGCTTCACGAGGTCGCCGCAGGGGCGGTCGAGCTCGATCCCGATCATGAGCCCCCGGCCGCGGATCTCCACGACCCCGGCCACGCCGGCGAGCGCGTCGCGGAACCCGGCGCGGATCAGCTCGCCCACGCGGCTTGCGTGCTCGACGAGCGCTTCATCCTCCATGACCGCGAACGTGGCGAGTGCCGCGGCGCACGCGAGCGGTCCGCCGCCGAACGTCGAGCCGTGGTTGCCGGGCTTGAAGACGCGCGCCGCGCGCCCGGCCGCCACGCAGGCACCGATCGGCAGACCCGAGGCGAGGCCCTTCGCGAGCAGCATCACGTCCGGGGCCACGTCGGCGTGCTGGAACGCGAACCACTTGCCGGTGCGGCCGAGGCCGCTCTGGACCTCGTCGATCATCAGCAGCCACTTCCGCTCGTCGCAGAGCTGGCGGAGAAAGCGCACGTAGTCGCGGTCGGCGACGTTGATGCCGCCTTCGCCCTGCAGGACCTCGACGAGCACTGCGACGATGTTGCGGCTCGCCTCCGCGGCGTGGCGCACCGCCTGCTCGTCGTTGTAGGGCACCCGGATGAACCCCGGGACGAGCGGTTCGAACCCCGCCTGCGCCTTGCGGCTGCCGGTCGCGGAGAGCGTCGCGAGCGTGCGCCCGTGCCAGGCGTGCTCCATGACGATGATGGCCGCGCTCGACACGCTGTTCTGGTGACCGTAGAGCCGCGCGAGCTTGATCGCCGTCTCGTTCGCCTCCGAGCCGGAGTTGCAGAAGAACACCTCCTCCATGCCGGAAAGCGCGCAGATCCGGTCGGCGAGGGCGCTCTGGAGCGGGATCTCGTAGAGGTTCGAGGTGTGGATGACCTTGGCCGCCTGGTCGGCGATCGCGCTCACGAGGCGCGGGTGGGCGTGGCCGAGGCCCGAGACCGCGATGCCGGCGAGGGCGTCGAGGTACTGCTTGCCGTCCTCACCCCACAGCCACACCCCCTCGCCGCGCGCGAAAGCGACCGGTAGGCGGGCGTACGTGTTCATGAGGTGCGAGGCCATGCGGGACCTGACGAATGCAAAACGGCGGCCCTCGCCGCCGTAACCCATTGATCCGGGGCGATGTTAGCACAGCGGGTCCGGTCCCCTCTGGGCGGGCTGCGGTGCGTGGGCGGGCTATCATTCATTCAACCGCCACCCCTGCAGCGAGCGTCAATGCCAGCGTTCAGATGGGCGATGCCGCGGACGTCGATCCGCTGGATTGTCTATGGCATGGTGCTCGCCCTCGCGTTGATCGGCATTCGGGTTGCCGACCGGCCCGATGGTCGGGCTGCACTTCCGCCTGCGCCAGCGCGGGTCCAGGCCCGCGAAGGCGCCGTAGCTCGCGTTCCCGAGCTGGCGCTCGAGCGATTTGGCGAGCGCACGCAACGGGGAACGGAGGGGGATCCCTTCAATGCACTCGTTGCTGAAGAGATGCGCCGCGCCGCCCCGCTGCCCGCGCCTCCGCCAGCGCCGCAGGCCCCTCCGTTGCCGTTTGCGTTCCTGGGCAAGTTGATCGACGCGGACAACGTCACCGTGTTCCTCACCAGGGGGGACCGAAACTGGGTCGTCCGCTCGGGCGACACGATCGACGGTACTTATCGCGTCGAGGCCATCGGGGACCGGACGATGACGTTCACCTACCTGGCGCTTGACATCCGGCAAGAGCTGGCGATCGGTGCCGCGTCGGGACAGCTTCAGCCAGTCGCCGGATCGCCGATGTCGGAGGCGCTGCCGGTTGCGGTCTCGTCTCCAAGTGTTCCGCTGCCGGGCGAGACGCGCCTGCTGCTCGCGGCGCCCTCGCGGGTGGCGGCAGGGAACGAGCTCATCGTGAGCGTTGGGCTGACGCCAGCCGGCGCGGTGCGCGATGCGCGGGTCGAGCTCGCGTACGACCCGAAAGTGCTCGCGGCGGTCGGCGCTCCGGCGGGGGGTGCCGGGCGAGTGAGTGTTGCCTTGGCGGGGGCCGCCGGTCCGCTGGCTCAGGCGCGATTCAAGGTGATCGCGCAGTCACCGACGAGTACGCAGA
>Ga0209342_10002915_pt1 | contig 18185 bp, 15 predicted proteins | sample RifCSP16_2_FD_184023 | JGI IMG/M metagenome (GOLD analysis project Ga0209342, IMG submission 184023) | Soil microbial communities from Rifle, Colorado - Rifle CSP2_sed 16_2 (SPAdes) (version 2) | ecosystem: Environmental > Terrestrial > Deep subsurface > Rock core/Sediment | place: Rifle... | reverse complement strand
CGCGAGCCGCAGCGCCCAGCGCAGCGCCTCGGGGTCGGAGGCAACCGTCTCGTCGCCGGCCTGCGCCTCGATCGTGAGGGATCCGTCCGCGTGCGGCGCGTAAAAGGCGGCCCGCTCGTAGCCCAGGTCGCGCTGCACGCGCTTCACCGTGAGCTCGAGCAGGCGCGCACGGCCCGACACTGCGGCCATGTCGCCGACGAGCGCCGCCAGCCGCTCGAAGCGCGCGGCCTGGCGGCGCTTCTGGTCGAAGATCTGGCGGCTCCTGAGAAACGTCGCCACCGGGCCCGCGAAGGTCGACAGGATCTGCACGTCGCCCTCGCTGAAGCCGCCCGGCTTGTCGGCGGCGCCCAGCAGGCCGATCAGCTCGCCCTCGGCCAGCAGTGGCACGAGCACGACCGATTCCGCCTCGGCCATGAGCCCGATCTCCTGCGCCAGGCGCGGGTCGATCCCGGGCTGGTTGCTGACGTAGGGCCGGCCGCTGCGCGGACTCCAGAGGCTGCGGTACTCGGGTCGCGCCACGTAGCGGAAGCTCTTCGCCCGCTCGTCGGAAAGGCCGTGCACGGGCAGCGCCGCCTCCATCGTCCGCGTCGCGGGATCGTGGAGTGCTATGCCCACGATCTCGGCCCCGATCAGGCCCGCCAGGCGCTGCGTGAGCATGCGGTTGAACTCGAAGGGCTCGGCGATCAGCGACCAGTCGCGGCCGATCTCGTGCAACCGCGCCAGGTCGCGCGCGCGCGCCTGCGCCTGCTCGCGGCTGCGCGCGAGCTCGTCGTGCGTCGACTTGAGGCGCAAGAAGGCGCGCACCTTCAGGATCAGCGCGGGGGTGTCGATCGGCTTGTGCAGGAAGTCGTCGGCGCCGGCCTCGTAGCCGCGGCGCACCGCGACCGGGTCCCCGAAGGCCGTCATCATGATCACGGGCAGGTGCGGCCCGTGCAGCTCGCGGATGCGCGAGCAAGTCTCGAACCCGCTCATCCCGGGCAGCCGCAGGTCGAGCAGCACCAGGTCGAATCCGCCCGTCGAGAGCTCCTCGATGCCCCGCTCGCCCGACTCCGCGCGGGTCGCGGGGAAGCCGTGCAGGCCGAGCAGGTCCACGAGCGTCTTGCCGATCAGGGGGTCGTCGTCGACGACGAGGACCTGGGCCATGGGTGGGAAGGCAGTTTGGCCCCCGCCGCCGCGGGCGTCAAGACGGCACGCTATACTAACGGCCCAGAAAGCTACGATGGCACAGCAGTCGCCACGCTCCGGCGGGCTCGCCCTTCTCGCGGAAGCGTTTCGCTCGAAGCGCACGGGTCTGCTCGTCGCCGGGGACGGCGAGGCGGCTCTGCGCGTGAGGCTCGAGGCCGGCCAGATCGCGGCGCTCGGCCCCGTGCCCGCGCAAGCCACGCTGGCGACGCCGATGCCGAAGCCGAACGACTCGGTGCGGCTGCGCCTCGAGCGTGTGCTCTCGGAGATCGGCATGCGCAAGTCGCAGCCGACCGCCGACGCGTCGCCCGAAGCTGCACCCGCACCTGCGCCCGGGACCTTGCGCGACCGGCTGATCGAGCGCCTGGCCGACGATTCGGAGGCTCGCTTCGAGGAAGGCAGCGAGGCAGCGCAGAACCTGGTGGCGGTGGCGGTCGCGACCGAGCCGCTGATCCTCGAAGCCGTGCGGCAGATGCGCCACGACGACGCGGTGCGCGCGGCGCTCGGCGACCTCGACGAGCGGCTGGTGGCCACGACGGCACTCGCCGACGAGCGCACGCTCACGCTGACCGAGGGCTACCTGCTCTCGAGGATCGACGGGCTGCTCTCCGCCCGCCAGGTGCTGCAGCTCGTGCCACTCGACCCGCACGAGACGGAGCGCACCCTGCTCGGGCTGATGCTGACCGGCCGCGTCCAGCGCCGACCCGCTCCGGACCGGAGGCAGGCCGCGAAGGCCGCGAAGGCGGTTCCGCCGCCGCAACCTGCCGCGGATGCGGAGCCCGTCGCCGTGGCACCACCAGCCGTGGAATCGGCGCCCCTCGCTCGGGCAGCGCCCGCCGCAGAGTCGACGCCGACGGCGGACGCGGTGTCCACAGCGGACGCTGTGCCGGCGGCCGAGGCGGCGCCGGCTGCGGAAGCCGCGCCTGAGCCAATGGCCTCGTCGCCGGCCGACACGCTGTCGGAGGAGGCCGTGGCGGAGCGTGCCGACGACCCGATCGTCGAAGCGATACCCGACGACGAGCCGAAGGAAACCGACGCTGCGGACGCCCCAACCGCTCCCCTGCCTGTGCAGGCAGCCCCCCTGCCGCAGGATGCGGCCACGATCGGGAGGCGGCGCGACATCCTCGAGTTCTTCCAGTCCCTCCCGCTCAAGAACCACTTCGAGGTGCTCGGCGTCCAGCCTGGCTGCGCCGACGCCGACGTCAGGAAAGCCTACGTGACGCTCGTCAAGCGCTACCACCCCGACTCGCAGCGCGACCGGCGTCTCGAGGACCTGCACGACATCCTGGAGGCCATCACGATCCGGGTGGGCGAGGCGTGGGAAGTGCTCGGCGAAGCGCGCAGCCGCGCTTCCTACGAATCCCGCTCGGGGATCGTGCGGCGCGCGCCCACGACGACGCAGCGGCTGCCCGCGCCCTCGCTGCCCGCTTCCCCCGCGGCACCAGCGACCTCGGAGCCGGCCGAGTACGTCCCGCCCGAGGAGATCCTCTTCAGGGCGCGACGCCTGCTGGCCCAGGCGCGCTACTGGGACGCCATCCAGGTGCTCGAGTCCGCGCTGCCCGGGATGGAGCCGCGCAGCCAGCAGCACCGCGGGCGGCTGCTGCTCGCCCGCGCGTACTCGAAGAACCCCAACTGGCTCCGGCGTGCGGAGGAGATGCTGCAGGAGCTGATGCGCGAGGATCCGACGAACGCCGACGTCCACTACGAGCTCGGCCTGCTCTACAAGACCGGCGGCTTCGCCGCGCGCGCCCAGGGCATGTTCCGTCGCGCCCTTGAGCTGCGGCCTGGGCACAAGGAAGCCTCGGCCGAGCTCGGGATCCAGGAGGCGCCCGCAGGCAGCGGAGGCGGCCTCCTGAAACGGCTGTTCAAGCGAGGCAAGGCCTCTTGAGCAAGAGGGGGGCCGCCCGCCTCCTGCTGCTGCTCCTGGCCGTCGCCCTCACCGCCCTGGCGCTCGGCGCGCCGCGCTTCACCTGGGCGAACGACGGTGTCGTCGTCGACCACCCGCGCACCCAGCCCGCGGCTGCGCTCGCCGCGGCGCTGGCGCTGGGCGCAGCGGCGTTCGGCGTGCGCCCGCGCTTCTCCGTGGTCGCGGCGGGGCTGGGGTCCGCCGCGCTCGTTGGCTTGGGCGCCCGCCAGCTCGCCTTCCGCCTCGACGCGGTCGAGGTCGGGCTGCATCAAAGGTCGCTCGGCGGGGTGGTCCAGCTCCGCTGGAGCGACATCGAAGCGGTCGAGCCCCGCGACGGCAGCGTCACGCTGCGCGCCCGCGGCGGCCAGAAGCTGGTGATCGGCACGACCCGCTTCGCCCCCGACGAGCGGGTCCGCCTCGAGCGCACCATCGCCCGCCGCGTAACCGAAGCCGCGCTCAAATAAACAGGTGCTCGTCGTCCTCGTGGCTGCGGCGGCGCGGCGGCGGCGGTCCGCCCGGCGCGCTCCGGCCGGCGTGGCCTCCGAGCTGGAGGTAGACCTCCATGCCCCGCTGCACGCCCTTCAGGAAGGCGACGATCCCGCCGACCGGCTTGAGCGGACGAACCACGAACTGCTGGATCACGCCCGTGGTCTCCTCGATCTTCTCGATCGTGTCCGCGAGCACCAGGTCGAGCCTGCGCGCCTGCAGCGTCGCCAGGTCCGAGATCTCGGCGGCCGCACGGCTCACGCGCGTGAAGTTCTCGAGCGCTGGCGTGATGTCCTTGTCGAGCCGTGACTGCAGCGCGTCGATGCGCCGCGCCAGGCGCAGACCGAACACCACGAGGCCGATCAGGAAGCCCGCCTGAACCACGGAGGCGAGCGCGATCACGCCAAGGAAGAAGATCCCCCAGGGCTCCATGCGGAGTTACATCTTTTCCTTCTCGTCGCGGTAGGCCTGTCGGCCGGCCTCGACCGCCGATGCGAGGCGGTCGCGCCGCTTCTCGAGCGCTTCACGCTGGCGTTCCAGGTAGCTGGCGGCGTCCTCGGCGGTCTCGCGTCCCCGTTCGAGCGCCTTCTCGCCCGCGCGCCGGCCGCGCTCGGTCGTCTCGCGCAGCTTCTCGCCGAGGAGCTCCCGCGTCTCGCGCCCCGAGCGGGGCGCGAAGAGCACGGCGAGCGCGGCCCCCGAAAGCGCACCGGCCAGGAAAGAGAGGACGAAGCCCGACGTCCCGCCGCTCCGATCGTCAGCACTCATGGCCACCTCCCGGCCCTTGCAGCTTAGTCCAGCCAAAGCCGCGACTGCAAGGTGCCGAAGGCTCAGCCGTCCAGCGGCCCCGCCGCCTCGGCCGCGCTCCAGTCCAGGATCCGCAGCGTCGCCCCCGCGACGATCGCGAGGAAGTCCGTCGCCATCTCGAAGCTGTCCTCGAAGAGATCCACCAGCACGTCCGTCTGGGCCTGCAGCGCCACCACCGGCGTGAGCGCGCGCGCCGCGTACCAGCGCGGCACCTGCCCCACCGCTTCGAGCGCGCCGAGCGCGAAGCCGGGGCCGGCCCGAAACTGCACGCCGCCCGAGCCCGTCGCCTGGACGCCGCCGCTCGACAGCAACAGGATCCCCTGCGACGGCTCGCCCTCGTGCCACAGCACGGTGCCCGGCTCGAAGCGCACGCTCGCGAGCGTGCGCGCGAGCTCCGCGAGCGCCGTCACCGAGCTCCGCTCGAACACCGGCATCCGGCGCAGCAGCAGCAGGCGGTCGACGAGGTCGAGCCCGCCCGAGCCGACGAGGTCGCGCGGCGGGTCCGAGAACACGTGGCTCGGGTCGAGCCGGTGGCGGCGCAGCAGCTCGAGCGCCTGGCGGTTCACCTCGCGCAGCAGGTACTGCAGGATCGGAAAGCGGTCCTCCAGCACCTCGGCCACCGCGTCCGCGTCGATCTCGAGCGTGAGCGTGTCTTCCTCGGCCACGACACGCGATCCCATGGCACCGCGGGCGAGCACGGCCATCCCGCCGATGCCGCCCCCGGGCCGGTCGACGCCCACCCGGATGCCGCGCCGGAAATTTCCGAGCGCACCCTCGGCGACGAAGTGCATGGCGCTCGCCTCGTCCCCCTCGCGGAACAGCACGGCTCCCTTGCGGAAGAAGCGCTCCTCGGCGGCGTCTGCGAGGACCGCCACCTCGGAGGCCGGCAGCCCCGACAGCAGCGGCACCCGCTTGAGGTGCAGCAGCCGCTGGAGCGGCGGGACGGCGCGCGCGAGCTCAGGCATGCACCGCCCCCGGGGCGCGCGACAGCGTCGCGAGGGTGCGCTCGAGCACGCGCGAGAGGAAGAACCCGGCCCCGGCCCCGGCGAGCCTCTCGAGCCGGGGGCGTAGGGCGGCGAGGTCGAGCTCGCCGATGTGGTGGACCGCGATGCAGCGCAACGACTCCCCGCCCTCGTCGAGGATGCGCTCGAGCACCGCCTGGTAGCCGAGGCTGTCGGGCTTGTAGAGCGTGCCCGCGCCGGAGAGCCGCGCCGGGTCGCTCGCTTCGCTCACGATCGCCAGGATCGGGTTGCGCAGCGGCGGCCGCAGCAGGTTCTCGAGCAGCTCGCGGCTGCTCGCGCGCTGCCGCGCATCCCGCGAGCGCAGCCCGCGGTAGATGTCGCGGAAGTCCTCGCCCCGGTGCTGCAGCGCCAGCAGCCGCAGCAGCCGCTCGATCCCCTGCGCCTCCTTGTCCTTCAGCAGCTGCACCAGCAGCTCGTGGCCCGGGGTGGCCCGTGACGGCCGCTCTCTGGCGCCGCTCTCGAGGACGCCGCGCCAGTGCAGCACGCGGAACACACCCTCGGCGGTCGCGCGCGTCGCCTCGCCCAGCAGCTCCGCGTCGAGCGCCACGTCGGACGCCGCAGCGATCCGGTTGAGGCCCCGCAGCATCCGGTAGCGCAGGCCGCCCACGCGCTCCTGGAGCAGCCGGCGTTGAAGCAGCGCCGCCGCCGCCGCGGGCTCGAAGAGAGCGACGGTGCGCGGCAGGTGTCGGCGCAGCTCGAGCGGGAGCGCCTCGTCCGAGAGAGCCTCGGCCAGGAACGCGAGCCCCTCGGGAGCGTGGGCCACGAGCGCCGTTCGCGCCTCGGCCCTCACCTCGCGCTGGGCGAGCATGCCGAGCAACACCGGCAGGAAGCGCGGGCTGGGTAGCTCGCCCATCGCTCTCGCCACCTGCACCTGCAGTGCGGCGCTTCCCCGCTCGGCGAGCCGCAGCAGCGTGTCTTCGAAGACGGGCAGCGCCTGCGCGGCGATCGCGCGCGCGAGCGCGATCTTGGTCTGCTCGTCCCCGCTACGCACGAGCTCCTCGAGCGCCGGCCGCGCCCGCTCGCCCTCGGAGCCAGAGGCCACGCGGCCCACGGTCGCCGTCGCCCGCACCAGCGGGCTCGGGTCGGCGCACGCGGCGCGCAGCAGCTCCTGGTCGGGCTGCACCCGCGTGCGCGCCCGCAGCGCCGCGGCGCGGATCTCCGGATCCGGGTTCTGCAGCAGGCGGTCGGCCACCGGCAGGAAGTCGGTTCGGCCCTCGCGAGCGAACAGCTGCAGCACCTTCAGCACGACGGCCTGCGACGGGTGGTAGAGCAGGAGCGCCGGGACCAGCCGGGCGCGGCCCTCGACCCGCAACAGGTCGATCGCGGCCAGCACCTCGTGGTCGTCGGCGCTGTTGAGCGCGCCGATCAGCGTCTCGAGCGAGGCCAGGTCGACCGGCGGCAGATCGAGGGCGGGCCGCAGCGTCCCCTCGCGCAGCGCCACGCGGAACACGTCGAGGTAGAGACCCTTCAGGTCCGCCACCAGCGCGATCCAGACGAGCGCCATCGCGGCGGCCGCCGCGGCGAGCACCACGTCGCCACGGGCGAGAACGCTCTCGGAGAGGATCAGCACCGACGCGAGCGCCTGGCCGCCGCGCTGCCCGACGATGTCGACGAGCGGCTTCGCCCGCGCGCGCACGCTCGGGGCGAGCGGCACGAACAGCAGCTCGGTGCCGGTGCGGTGCAGCGAGTTCCTGAGCGAGCCGTCGAAGCCCTTCAGCAGCAGCGCCGCGGCGAGCCCGCCGCCGAGCGCCAGCCCCGCGGCGCCCATGAACAGGAGCGACGGCAGCAGCCACAGCGCGCGGTGCAGGCCGATCGCCTGGAACAGCCAGCCGCCGAGCAGGAGCTGGGCGCCGAGCGAGAGCAGGTTGAGCACGGTGTAGAAGCCGCCGAAGAAGGCACCGAGCTCCTCGGGCGGGATCGAGCGCGCGACCGTGCTCTTGAAGACGTAGTCCGCGAGCGTGAGCGCAATGGTCGAGACCAGCACCAGCACCGCGAGCCCGCGCACGTAGGCGTCGCGGCGCAGCACCGTGAGCCCCTCGCCGAGCGAGGCGGCGACACGCGGCCGCGCGACCGAGTGACGCGCGGCCCGGCCGAGCGCGAGCGCGGGACCGAGCGCCGTGACGGCGAGCACGACGGCCGCGGCCAGGACCAGCGTGCTCGCGGGGCCACGCTCGGCCAGCATGCGGGCGGTCGCGGCCCCGGCGGTGGCTCCGAGCAGGCTGCCGGTCCACACCCGGCTGTAGAGCCGCTTCGCCTCGCCGAGGGTGTAGAGGTCTCCGAGCACCATCCAGAACTGCAGCACGGCCAGGCTGCCGAGGAGCCCCGTCCACACGTAGAGGGCGTAGATCTCGAGCGGGCTCTCTCCGCGCAGCAGCAGCCAGAACAGCAAGGTGACGACGGCCCCGGCCGCGAGCAGCAGGCTCAGCCCGTACGGGCCGCTCCCGCGCCTTCGGCCCCAGGGGACCTGAGCGACACCGACGGCGGCAGCGGCAATCGCGAGGTACACGAACGCGAGATGTGACGCGGGCAGCCGCGCCAGGAACAGCGCGTCGCGGGCCGTCTCGAGCAGCGTGTGCCCCGCGAGCGTCCCGAAGATCGTGAGGAACGCAGCGAGGGTGCCGTGGCGCTGCTCGGGGCGGACCTCCGGCAGACGCATCAGCGCCTCCCGCCTCGTTTCATCGGCATCGCGCTCCCCTGGTCCCTGAAGCGATCATTATCGCTATACTGTCTGACCGATGCCGCAGGTGCTCGCGCTCGTGGACGACCTGCTGTTCCTGAGCCGGATCCGCGAGGCCGCTCGTGCCGCAGGAATCGAGGTGCGCGCCGTGCGCGGCGCCTCGGAGCTGCTGGGTGCCGCCCGTCAGGACGGCCGCCTGGTGCTCGTGGACGCAGACAGCGAGCGGCTGCCCTGGGAGGCGGCCGTCGCGGCACTGCGGGCCGAGCCCGGGACGGCTGCCCTCCCCGTAATCGCGTTCGTGAGCCACGTGCGCGCGGACCGTGCGGAGGCGGCGCGCGCCGCGGGGGCGAGCCGCGTGCTGGCGCGTTCGGCGTTCGTCAACCAACTCCCCGAGCTCGTCGCTCAGGCCATGGAACCCCGCGCGGAGGAACCCGTCCCGTGAAGAAGACCCTGAAGCTCGCATCACTCCTCGTGGCCGCCGGCTGCCTCGCTTGTGGCGGCTCCCCCGCCCCGCGAGCCGGCGCGTCCGCCGCTCCGGCGGAATCCGGAGATCTGAAGCCGATCGGCACGCGCGAGGCGCCCGCGCCCCAGGCCGCCGGCATGCCGCCCGGCCAGGGCGACTTGGCGAGCTTGCCGCCCGGCCATCCGCCGATCGGCCCCGCAGCCGCGGGTGGGCCCGCGTCGGATCGCTCCGCGGCCCACGTCGCAGGGACGGTGCAGCTCTCGCCAAAGCTTGTCGCCGGTCCCGGCGACGTCCTCTATCTGATCGCGAAGAAAGGGCCCACGACGCTGGCCGTCCGGCGCATTGAGAAGCCGGCGTTCCCCCTGGATTTTGAGGTCACCGGCGCCGACGCGATGGTGAGCGGCGTCCCGTTCGAGGGACCCGTGGACCTCGTCGCGCGCTTGTCCCGCAGCGGCGACGCGATTCCCACCAAGGGCGATCTCGAGGGGGTCACGAAGGACGTTGCGGTGCCCGCGTCGGGCGTCAAGGTCACGATCGACACGACTCGGCCCTAGGGCATGAGTAGCATCGATGCCCGGCGCCCGAGCCAGTAACCCTGTCACTATTGACAGTCTTCCCGTCAAAGGCACCAATGTGGTAGCCTCGCGGCGGGGTGGGGCATCCCTGCCCTCCCCGCCATTGGTATTTCATTTGTGACGCCCGGACGGGCCCAGAAAGCTCGGCTCTGGCAGTCGCCCGTGCCACCGGAGGACGAATCATGAGCAGGAAGTTCACGGCCAGCCTCGCCGCTGCCCTCACCCTGGGCTTCTTTGCGGTCAGCGTGGACGCCCAGCAGCACAGGGCGACACGGCTCGGGAACCCAGCGACCCGATTCGCGAAGCCGCTCAAGAAAGCCGACGATCTGCGCGTGCTCTTGCGCGCCGAGAAGATGAAGGCGGACATCGCGGTTGTGCTCGCCGAGGTGGGCTGGGCCGGCGACCAGGCCGACCTCGATCGCGCCGCGGCGGCAGCCGAGATCACCACGATCCCGGTCGCGCCGGGCACGCGGCTGCCGTTCATGGCGGCCCGCAAGAATGGCAAGCCCTACGCGATGAGAGACGTGCTTTGGGCCGGCAGGCAGCCGATCGACGCGTTCGGCTTCGAGTTCACGTCGAAGTGCGTCCGCTACCGGCTGGTGACGCCGAAGGCCTGCAGCAACTTCTGGGTCGAGGAAATCGGCAAGGATACGAGCGATCCCAAGTGCGCGCCGCCGCCGCCGCCGGTCGTGAGCGTGAGCGGCGCCCGCGAGACCTGCGTCACGCAGCCGGTCGAGTTCGCCGTGACCGTGCAGAATCCCCCGGCGGACAACGGGGTCAAGCTTTACGTGAACGGCAAGGAGCTCGTCTCCGACCGGCTCACGAACGGCTCGTTCCGCTTCACCTTCACGGGCGCCGCCACGCCGGGCAACTACGAGGTCAAGGCCGTCTCGGGCGGCCAGAGCGCCACGACGACCGTTGCGGTCAAGGCCTGCGAGCCTGTCTGCAGCATCACCGCCAGCCCGCTTCCGGCCAAGGCCGGCAAGCCCTTCACCGTGGACCTCACCGGCTCTCGCGTCGCCGCCGGCGTCAAGGGCGGCGTCAAGTCGGCGAAGGTCGAGGTGCTGGACTCCAAGGGCACCGTCGTCGACACCTTCGAGCTGGGCAGCGGCACGCTGAGCCGCAGCGACGTCGTGATCAAGAAGGGCGGCATCCACACGCTGCGCGCCGTGGTCACGGACGAGGCCAGCCAGCTGTCGACGAACGCCTGCACTGCGCAGGTGGACGTCAAGGGTGGCATCCCGATCTTCGTGGGCGGCTACTTCGGCAAGGAGCGCCTGACCCACGACGAGGTCGCAGACCACGACGAGCTCATCCCATTCGCGCCTTTCTCGCGCTGCGCCCCGCTCGCCGGCCTGCAGATCGGCTTCCAGCCCATGATCGGCGACAACGCGCAGTTCGAGGCGGCGCTCGGCGTCAAGTTCCCGTTCGACGACGACTCGCACACCACGATGTTCGCCGACGCGGCCGTCAACCGCCTGCTCGACGGCGGCTTCTTCGGCGGCGGCGTGAGCTTCTGGGACATCGGCAAGGACTCGTCGGGCGTCGGCCTGCTGCTCCAGGGCGGCTTCGATCTCGACAAGGACGGCAAGTGGCAGATCGTCGGCCAGACGCGAGTGCCGTTCTTCAACCAGTTCGACAACATCGAGAACAACTACCAGTTCTGGGGCGGCCTCCGCTTCCGCCCGAACAGCTGGAAGTAGCCGACCTGTAGTCAATCGGGCCACGCGGCCCGAACTCGCCCTTGCCGGCCGGACCGCCGGCAAGGGCGTTTTTCTTTGGAGTCAGGTCTTGAGTGGCTCGCTCCGCCTCGGCGCTTCAGCCCAGGCGCCTCTGGGGCCCGGCCCGGCTTCAGGCCGAGATCGCCTTCTCGCGCGGTGACTGCGTGGCCTGATCCGGAAGCCCGCACAAGCCGCTGGCGGTCGGCCTTCAGTCGTCGTCGCGATGGACCGTGCCCGGCGAGAACGCGGGCACGCAGACGGCCACGTACTCGGCTCCGCCCACGTGGGGCGTGCTGTAGCGCACCCACTCGCCGCCCGATGCCACCACGGCCTGGCCCGCCCGGACCTCCAGCGTGCCGTCCTTCGTCTCGACGCGCAGCGTGCCCCGGAGCACCAGCGTGAACTCGTCGAACTCCGGCGCCTGCCCGGGCTCGACCCAGCCCGTCGGGCTCGTCATCCGCGCGACACTCACGGCTGCCGTGCGAGAGTTGACGAGCCCGACGAACTCCTCGATCCGCTTCGGCCTGTTGCCAGCCGCCTGGACGACAGTCGGCTTCTCGATCAGCCGGGCCATCGCGACGCTAGCCGTTGAAGTAGAGGTACGCCACCAGGATCAACACCAGCGTCACGCCGGACCAGGCGACCTCGCTCATGCCCCAGCTCGCCCGCGACTCGCGCCGGTGCTCCTCGGTGAGCGTCGCGAAGGTGAGGTCGGTGAGCCTGTCCTCCGCGGGCGGCTCGCTCATGAGGCTCACGATCACCATCGTCGCAGCCGACACCAGGAAGATCAGCAGGCTGTAGTACTGGAAGTAGATGTTGTTGACGATCCAGAGGAAGCAGCCCTCGGCGTAGCCGTTTTCGTACCCGGCCATGCCGAGCGTGAGCGGCGTGTCGACGGCGAGGCGGAAAAGACCCATCGCAAAGCCCACGCCGAGCGCCGCGAGCGCGCCCTTGGCATTCATGCGCTTGAACAGCACGCCCAGGAAGAAGACGGTGAAGATGGGCGGAGCCAGGTATCCCTGCATCGCCTGCAGGTAGTAGTAGAGGCCCTGCGCGCCCCGGATCACGGGGATCCAGCCGATCGCGACCAGCACCATCACGCTGGTGGCGATGCGCCCGATCCAGACCAGCTGGTGCTGCGTGGCCCCGGGTCGCAGCTTGTTGTAGAGGTCCATGGTGAAGAGCGTCGAGCAGGCGTTGAAGGCGCCCGCGAGCGAGCTCATCAACGCCGCGAGCAGCCCGGCCACCACGAGGCCGCGGATCCCCACCGGCAGCAGGTGCTGCACCATCAGCGGGAACGCGGCCTGGGCCTGGACGTTGATCACCTGGCCGTTCGCGTCGAGCAGCGCCTGCTGCAGGGCCGGGATCTTCCCCGTCTGCGCGAGCGCGAGCGCCAGCATGCCGGGGATGATGAAGATGAAGACCGGCAGCAGCTTGAGCAGCGACGCGAAGATCGTGCCGCGGCGCGCCTCGCGCTCGTCGGGAGCGCCGAGCGTGCGCTGGACGATGTACTGGTCTGTGCACCAGTACCAGAGGCCGATGATCGGCGCGCAGAACAGCATCCCCAACCAGGGGAAGTTGCCGTTGAAGTACCAGGCGATCCGGCCCGTCTCCTTCACGGGCGCCCAGGTGCCCTCCATGCCGGCGGGGACCAGCGGCTTCCAGAGGTTGAACATGTCCGAAGGCAGCGCCGCGCGGAAGCCGCTCCAGCCGCCGATCGCCTCGAGCCCGTACCAGCTGAGCACCGCCGAGCCCAGCACCAGGACCGCCGTCTGCACCGCCTCGGTGTAGGCGACCGCGCGCATCCCGCCGAGCACCGTGTAGAGCCCGGTCAGGATCACGACCGCGAGCGACCCGATCCAGAAGCTGTCGAGCTCGACGCCGCCGATCGAGAGGCGCAGCTCCGGGATCAGCGTGCCCGACACGATGCCGCCGGCGAAGATCCCGACCGCGAGCTTCGTGAGCACGTACGCCACCAGCGAGATGATCGAGAGCACCCAGCGCGCGGTTGCCGAGAAGCGGCGCTCCAGGAACTCGGGCATCGTGAAGACGCGCGAGCGCATGTAGAACGGCACCATCACCCAGCCGAGCACCAGCAGGCACCAGGCGTGCAGCTCGTAGTGCGCGAGCGCCACCCCGCTCGTGGCGCCCGACCCCGCGAGGCCCACGAGGTGCTCCGAGCCGATGTTGGAGGCGAAGATCGAGGCGCCGATCACGAACCAGCTCAGGCTGCGGCCCGAGAGGAAGTAGTCCTCTGCGGTGTCCTTCCCCTTGAGGATGACCCACCAGGCGAGGCCCAGCAGGCCCGCGAAGTACGCCGCGATCACGACCCAGTCGAGTGTGGCCATGGTCTCCCTTCCCTCAGGCTGCGGCCTTCGGCTCGCGCTTGCCCCCGTCGAAGAAGAAGGCGAACAGCAGGATGATCACGAACGCCATCGACGCCGGCCAGAGCCAGATCGCCGTCCAGTCGTGCACGACGGCCTCGCCGGCCTGCCGCGCGTAGCGGTCCACCACCGGGCCCGAGACCCAGGACCCGATCAGCATCCCGACCCCGTAGGTGACGAGCGTGATGAAGCCCTGGGCGCTCGCCTGGATCGACTTGGGAGCGGTCTTGTCGACGTAGATCTGGCCGGTGACGAAGAAGAAGTCGTAGCAGATCCCGTGCAGCAGAATGCCCAGGTAGTACATGAACACGAGCTCCGACGCGTTGCCGAAGGCGAACAGCAGGTAGCGGGTCGCCCACGCCGCCATGCCCGCGATCAGCATCCACTTCACGCCGAGTCGCCTGAAGAAGAACGGCATCACGAGCATGAACAGGACCTCGGACATCTGCCCCAGGCTCTGCTTCGCGGCAGCGTTCTCCATCCCGCGCTCGTTGAGGAACGGGTTCGTGAAGTTGTAGTAGAAGGCGAGCGGGATGCAGATGAGCAGCGAGCCGAGCACGAAGATCGCGAACGAGCGGTCCTTCATCAACGAGAGCGCGTCGAGCCCGAGCACGTCGCGCACCGTCACCTTGTGCCCGAGCGACTTGGGAGGCGTGTGCGGCAGGACGAAGGCGAACAGCCCGAACGCCACCGAAGCCCCGGTCGCGATCAGGATCGGGGTGGCCGTCGCCTCCACCTTCAGCCAGCCCACGATCAGGCCAGCCACGATCCAGCCGATCGTGCCGAAAAGGCGCACCGCCGGGAACTGCTTCTCGGGGCTCGCCATCTGGTTGAACGCGATCGCGTTCACGAGCGCGAGCGTCGGGTTATAGCACAGCGCATAGAGCAGCAGCACCCAGAAGAAGGCCCCGGGCGTCGTGACGGTCGACACCCAGTAGAGCAGCGCCGCACCGACGAGGTGCAGGACACCGAGCAGCTTCTCGGCGGCGAAGAAGCGATCGGCGATCATGCCGATGACGAAGGGGGCGACGATCGCGCCCCAGGGCATCGTGCTGTAGGCGATCGCGGTCTCGGTCCCGGTGAAGTGCAGCCCCTGGAGCAGGTAGGTGCCCATCGTCACGAAGTAGGCGCCCCACACGAAGAACTGCAGGAACATCATCGCGGACAGCTTCCCGCGCACGGTGGGCGACAGGGTCGGGCTCATTTCAGAACCGCCTCCTCCATTAGCGCCTGCGATTGCAGCTGAGCTGCCGCGGCCGGACTGGCGCACGGCGATGGGCGAGAACTTACCACAAGCCGGCCCCCCCCCCCGCGCCGCTCCCGGCCTTGCCCAGGACCAAGCTCCGGCACTAGCATCCAGGCGGAGGAGATCATCATGCAGAGCCGTCGTGCCGTCCTCGTCGCATCGCTCGCACTCGCATTCCTCTTCGCTGTACAGCCAGCCGCCGCCGCCGAGCCGCCGCCGGGGTTCACCTCGCTCTTCAACGGGCGCGACCTCTCCGGCTGGGAAGTGCCCGCTGGGGACAACGGCCACTGGAAGGTGGTGGACGGCGTCATCGACTACGACGCGATGAGCGAGGCCACCGGCGACAAGAGCCTGTGGACGCAGAAGGACTACGCCGACTTCGTGCTGCGCCTCGAGTGGCGGATCAAGGAGACGCCGTACGTCAACCCGAACGTCCCGATCATCCGAAACGACGGCACGCACAAGAAGGGGCCGGACGGCAAGGAGATCAAGCTCTCGGTGCCCGACTCCGACTCGGGCCTGTACCTGCGCGGCTCGAGCAAGTCGCAGGTCAACATCTGGTGCTGGCCGACGGGCTCGGGCGAGGTCTACGGCTACCGCATGGACACCAAGCTGCCGGCCGCGGTGCGGGCGGGCGTCACGCCCCGCGCCAACGCCGACAAGGACGTGGGCGAGTGGAACGCCTTCGAGATCACGATGAAGGGCGACCGCCTGAGCGTCGTGCTGAACGGCATCACCGTCCTCGAGGGGGCCGAGCTTCCGGAGGTCCCGGCGAAGGGACCGATCGGCCTCCAGCACCACGGCGCGAAGAAGGACGGCGTCTGGACGAGCCCCCCCGCGCTCGTCCAGTTCCGCAACATCTCCATCCAGGAGCTGAAGTAGTCAGAAAGGAAGAGCGAAGCTCTCTGGTTCAGCGACACCTACGTTCGCACCACGGACGGATGGCGTTATGCGTTCGGCCAGGCTTCGCTGGCCCTGCCCCCGGCTCCGTGAAGGGAGAGGCCCAGGGGCAGAGCTGGGCTACCCGGTCGACCTGGCCCCTGAGGGTGTCGAGGATCTGCCCCCCGCGCTCGTCTAGTTCCGCAACATCTCGGTCCAGGAGCTGAAGTGGATCAGCGCACCTGGGCGGGCGCTTTCGGCGCCCGCCCAGGCCAGAGCGCTGGCACCTCCGCGACGTAGCGAACGAACTCGTCCCCGAACTCCCGCAGCAGCAGCCCCTCCTCGGTCCGCAGCCGCAGCTGGGTGCCGGCAATGTAGAGCGCAGCCGCCGGCGCGTGCACGAGCCAAGGCGTCGCGTTCAACCCCGTCCCGACCAGCAGGCCCAGCATGGCGGCGTAGATCGGATGCCGCACGTGGGCGTAGGGCCCCTCGCGCACCAGCCGGTGCCCGGGCAGGAGCCTGGCCTGCAGGCTCCAGTGCCGGCCGAGCACACGGATCGCCCCGATCGCCACCCCCGGCGGAGGCCCAGGCGAGAAGCACACCCCCCCAACGCAGCATCGCCTCGGCGAGCGAGGGCCCCCGGTCGAGTTCGCGGTGGATCGCGAACACCATCGTGGCCGCGAGCGACTGGATCCCCAGGCCGACCAGCGAACGCGGGTCGCGACGGGCCGCCGGGCCCGATTCCCGCGTGCGAAAGACCGCCATGCCGATCCCGAGCGCGACCCAGGCCAGCAGGCACAGCAGGAGCGGCGTGTTCGGCTCGAGCGTGAACAAGCGAAGGGCTTACGGGCAAAGCTGAGCGACGCGGTCGACCTGGGCCTTGAGAGTGTCGAGGATCTGCTGGCTCGCGGCCGCGCGTGCGTTCTTCTTCGCCTCGTCGATCTGCCGATACGCCTCGGGCACGAGCGGCTTCGCCACGGCGCAGTCGGTCGCGTTGCGCACGACCTCGTTCGCGGCGGCCGAGGCGACCTTCATGACCTCCTGGTCGTGGGCCAGGTTCTCCATCGCCTTCTGCTTCTCTTCGCAGGCGAGGCACGCCAGCGAGACGACTATTACACCCAGGGCCCGCTTCATGTTTCCCCCCAGTCGACAGGCCGAGGATACTCGACTCTCGTAGACCGCGGGCTCCCCTGACTCTTGACCCGGCGGCCGCTCGCCCCGAGACTCTCCCAGCATGAGGAGCCTGCTGCTGCCTGCGCTGGCGCTGCTGCTCAGCACTGGCGAATCGTTCCACTTCACTGACGTGACCGCCGAATCGAGGCTCGATTTCGTACACCTGAACGGCGAAAAGTACCAAAAAAACTACATCTTCGAGGCCAAGGGGGGCGGCGTCGCCGCGCTCGACCTCGACAACGACGGCTGGATGGACGTCGTCTTCGCCCAGGGCTCGACGCTCGAGCGGTTCCGCAAGGGTGAGAACCCCGCCCCCGCGGTCTACCGCAACCGCGGCGACGGCACGTTCGAGGACGTCACGGGCCGGGCCGGGCTCACCGCGCGCGGCTGGGGCATGGGCGTCACGGCGGCCGATTTCGACAACGACGGCTTCGCCGACCTCTACCTCACCAACCTCGGCCCGGACGTGCTTTACCGCAACGACGGTGACGGGACGTTCACCGACGTCACCGCGCGCGCCGGCGTGGACGTGCTGGGCTGGAGCGCCTCGGCGGCGTTCTTCGACGCGGACAACGACGGCTTTCTCGATTTCTACGTGGCGCGCTACCTCGACGCGGGGCCCGACAAGCTGCCCGAGGAGCGCGGCGGCGGCAGCTGCCACTACCTGGGCGCCCCCGTGCTGTGCGGCCCGCGCGGGATCCCGGGGGCGCCCGACGCCTTCTACCGCAACCGCGGCGACGGCACGTTCGAGGAGCGGAGCGAGACGTCGGGTGCGATCGACCGCGAACGCTACTTCGGCCTCGGCGTCGTGGCCGCCGACCTCGACGGCGACCGGGACGCGGACCTCTACGTCGGCAACGACGCCACCCCCAACCTGCTGTTCGTGAACCGCGGCGGCGGGCGCTTCGACGAGCGCGGCTTCCCGAGCGGCCTCGCGGTGAGCGGCGACGGCAACGAGCAGGCGAGCATGGGGGTGGAAGCGGCCGACTACGATAACGACGGCCGCCTCGACGTCTACGCCACCCATTTCGCGAACGACTACTCGACGCTCTACCGCAACCTCGGCGGGATGGAGTTCGAGGACGTGACGGCGCGCGCCCATATCCGCGACACTGCGTGGGTGAGCTGGGGCACCCGCTTCGTGGACCTCGACCACGACGGCTGGAAGGACCTCGTCAAGGTCAACGGGCACGTCTACCCGCACCTGCGCGGGGCCACGAGCGGCGAGAGCTACGAGCAGCCCGCGCTCACCGTGTACCTCAACAACCGCGACGGCACGTTCCGGCAGGCGCTCGCGGAAGCCGGCTCCGCGGCCGCGAAGCCGGTGGTGGGCCGAGGCGCGGCCTTCGCCGACTTCGACAACGACGGCGACGTGGACGTGCTCGTGGCCTGCCTGGACTCACGCCCGCTGCTGCTGCGCAACGACCAGTCCGGGGAACGGCACTGGCTGATGCTGCGCACGGTCGGCCGGCGCTGCAACCGCGACGGCATCGGCGCCCGCGTGAGCGTCCGCACCGGCCCGCTCGAGCAGGTGTGGGAGGTCAAGCGCAGCGTCGGGATCTTCTCGGCGAGCGATCCGCGCGCACACTTCGGGCTGGGCGCCGCGGCGAGGGTTGACGTGCTTCGGGTCGCGTGGCCGAGCGGGAAACTGGACGAGTTTCGCGATG
>Ga0209342_10002914_pt1 | contig 18186 bp, 13 predicted proteins | sample RifCSP16_2_FD_184023 | JGI IMG/M metagenome (GOLD analysis project Ga0209342, IMG submission 184023) | Soil microbial communities from Rifle, Colorado - Rifle CSP2_sed 16_2 (SPAdes) (version 2) | ecosystem: Environmental > Terrestrial > Deep subsurface > Rock core/Sediment | place: Rifle... | reverse complement strand
CGTGAGCCACCTGGGTCGCCATCCGCCCGAGCGCGGTCAGCGCTCCGCTCCGGAGTCGTGAGAGATCGTTGGCAGTCTTCACGGAGACCGCGGCCTGGGCCGCGAAGAGCGCCAGGACCGAAAGGTCCTCGTCAGTCACACGGTAATGTTGGGGGAGCCCGATGACGAGCGCGCCGACCGGGCGCTCGTCCACGAGCAAGGGGGCCCCGACGAGCACCCCGTTGAGATCGGAAGCCCGCGCCAGCGGGCTGAGCGCCGACATTGTCTCCTCTGCGACCTGAGTGAACGCGGCGGGCGGCTCAGACCAGGGACCGCGATGCGCGGTGGGACGAAGCACGCCGTTTTCCGCGAGGAGCAAGGCCGCGCCCTGAGCATCGGTCGCTTCCAGCGCGGCCTCGATGATCGCCCGGAGGATCGTTTCGGGCGCGCCCGTTGAGGCGAGCAGGCGCCCCATCGCGCGGAAGCGCTCCATGTCGCGGGTGAGACGCCGCTCCGCGAGCGCTCGGTTCACGCGCGTGGTCAGCTCTTCGGTCCGGAACGGCTTGGAGAGGTAGTCGAAGGCGCCGCGCTTCATGGCGGCCACCGCGTTGTCGATCGTGCCATGAGCGGTCATGATCAGCACCGGCAAACGCGGCTGGATCTGGTGGGCCGCCTCCATGAGCTCCATCCCGTCCATTTCCGGCATCATAAGATCGACCAGCGCCAGATCAAAGGTCCGCTCCTTCAGATAGCCCAACGCATCGCGCGGATCTCTGACCGCGGTCACGCCGCACCCCATCGCCTCTAACCGCATCTCAAGCACGGAGAGGATCGCGTGATCGTCATCGACAATCAGCACACTCGCGGTCATACGCCACCGGTTCGCCGCATCATCGTCGGCGTGGCCGCTCCATCTCGATGTCGATCTTCTTCAGCCGCTCGATGTCCTGCTTGAGCCGCTCGGTTTCCTCTGTTCGGGCGAGGTAGACCGAGAGGAGGCCTCGCCACGCGCGAGCATCCGGGGCGTAGACACTGTCGGGGTGCTCCCGGACCAGGCGATCAAAGTAGAGGTGGGCTTGGCGATAATCGCGTCCGCCGTTATCGGGAATGACAAGGGTGCGGGCGAGACCGTAGAGCGCTCGATCGTGAGCCGGAGAATTGGGAAAGCGTTTGATGGCCTCCTCAAACAGCCGCGCCGCGGCGGGGTACTCGCCGTTCCTCACCTGGTCTTCAGCCTCTTTCACCATCCGGTCGGCCTCACCGCGCCTGATCGCATCCGGCGCGGCCGAAAACAGGCTACACGCCGATAGCGCCATGGAGACGAAGAGCCAGATCGCGCGCCTCGGCCGTGTCCCCATCAGTATGGTATTGAAAAACTCGTATTTCATTTCACGCCGTCGCTTGTCCGGTTCGAGCCGGGGCTTTTCCTAGCTTCGTCCCTCTACGGGAATGGAGAACGCAAAGCAACTCCCACGCCCCTGTTCCGACTCCACCCAGACCCTTCCGCCATGGGCTTCCGCGAATCCCTTCACCAGCGCAAGGCCGATCCCGGTGCCGCCGCGGCCCTTGTGAACCTGCTCGTAACGGTCAAAGATCTTCGGCACGAGGTGGGGGGCGATCCCGACCCCGGTATCGGCCACCCTCACCACGGCGAGGCCCGCGTCGATACGGACGTCCACCGTGATCGTCCCGCCGGCCTGAGTAAACTTTACAGAGTTCCCGAGCAAGTTCAAGAGCACCTGGGTGAGTCGCTCTTCGTCGGCCATGATCTTTGGAATGCTCTCAGGGATCGAAATCTCGAGCTTGAGCTTTCCGTCTTCCGCCAACGGCCGGATCTCTTCCACCGCGGTCTCCACCACGCGACGGAGATCGGTCTGGCGAAGATCCAATCGGAGCTTTCCGGCCCTCAGTGAGCCCAGGTCGAGGATCTGGTTGACCAGACGCAGCAGGCGGTTCGAGCTCGCCTGAGTGATCTCGACCAGCCGCGCCTGCTTTGGAGTGAGCGGGCCGGGCACCCCTTCGTGGAGCATGTTCGCGGCCATATTGATCGCGGTCAGCGGCGTGCGAAGCTCGTGAGAGATTGAAGAGAAGAACTGTTCCTTCAGGTCGTCGAGCTCTCGAAGCTTGGCGGCCATCTGGTTGAATGCCTGAGTCAGCTCGGCCACCTCATCGTTCCCTCGAACCGGGATCGGCTGATAGAACTCGCGCTCCGCCACCTCTTGCGTGGCTTTCCGAAGCTGACGCAGTGGCCGCGCGATCCTGAGGGCCGCAAAGGCCGAGATCAGACAGCCCACAAGCACGCTGGCGATCAGACTGAGGATGCCGACGAATCGCGCCTGCTCATTCAGCGCTTGGGCGGCCTCCTGGCGACGGCGCAGCTCGGCCTCCGACTTCGAGTAAAGCTGCTCCAGCGCGGCATCGAGTTGATCAGCCGATCGTCCCCCCGGTTGCGAGGGCGCCCGACGACTTTCGACGAGCTTCTGATACTCGCTCAGCCGGTCCTCCGCTTGTCGCAACGCCTCTCGCTCTTCCCGGGTCGAGAGCAGCGTATCGAGCCGGAGGAAATCGGCAGCCATGGCGCGAGCTCGCTCATCGAAGAGCGCAAGATACGCGGGGTCTCGCAAGACCGCATAGCGCGCCTCCAGGCGGCGGAGCGCGGAGGCCGCGTCCCGGAGCATCACCTCCAGGCGCACCGCGGGAATCGCTTCCTGGACGATCGCGCGGTTCTGGGCCGCCAGGCGCTCGGTCGCAATGAGGTTCCAAATGACCAGCGAAACCACCACCACGATGACCATCGTGAAGGCGAGAAAAAGCTTCTGGCTGAGACGCAGGGAAGGCATGGCGGCTCGTAAAAAACCGAGTTTAGCCTAACACAGGTCCACTGGAGCGACCAAAGCTCTTCCCGCGCCGTGGCGACATTTGCCAGTGGATGGCGGCGCGCGCGCGGCGCGGGAGGACGGCCCCCTCAACGGGGCGCGAGCCCCTTCAGGAGTCGCTGGAGAGCGCTCTCCACCTCTTTGACACTCTTCGTTGACGGCCGGATGGACGGCGACTGGGCCGGGCCAACGATTTTCGCCCGCATTTTCCCACGGCCGGTCTCCCCAACCACGTCGAAATCGAGATACTGGTCCGGCAACCGATAACTGCCAGCGCCTCGAACTCGGAGCTGGCGGCTCAGATAGGTGAGGTCCTGGGTGGTGATGGTGCCGTCCTTGATGGCGTACGTCGCGCTGATCTCCTCAAAAGAGAGCGACGGCGGCGGTGCAAGCGCGCTCAGCGATTCAGCGCTCAGGCCCGAGGAGAGCACGCCACCGATCTGGATGAGCGCGCTGAACAGCGAGACCGCGGCAGGCCCGGTGACCTTCCCCGCGCCGATCTTGAGCTGTCCGCTTCCATTGAGCTGTTTCAGGAACAGGCCCTCAGCCAGCGGCCCGCTGAGATCTCCCTTCAGGCCCAGCGGCGCGTCCACGGCATACCCCTGGCAGAGATAGCCGGAGAGGATTGGCGCGAGGCCGACCTTCTCGACCGCAATCTCGCGCAAAGTGAGCGTGAGGGCGGGCTGCCACGCCAGCGTCCCGGCAAGCGAGATGGTTCCGCCGGCTACACGGAGCGCCATGGGTTGGCTCACCGCGCGACCGGGCGCCACAACCAGTGGAATGCTCACACGCTCCACGGTGAGTGAGCGGACCTCAGGCGGCGGGCAACCTTTCCGCGGCGCTTTTGCTGTAATGCTTGCGCTCTCGATCTTCCCGTTTCCTTCGAGCTTGCCGAGCGTGCCCGACAGGGCGAGTGAGCCTCTGAACGCGCCGTTGAGCGTGGGGTGATCGCCCAGAACGGCCCGCGAGAGCGGGGTGAGATCGTTCGCCTCAATCGAGACCTCGCCCTTGACCTTCGAATGGAGCACGCTGCTGGCTCCATTCGGTCCGACTTCGGCGCGCACCTTCAGCCCCATGTCCCCCGGGCGCACGGTGCCGCTGCCACTGACGGTGAGTGTCCGGCTCCCCAACCCGTTGACATCGAGCGAGAGGCCAACCACTTCGTAGCGCCCGGTTGAACGGTTCGAGCGGTCGCGCGTCTCGTATTCGAGCGCCGCATTTCGAATCCGAATCTCCGAGATCGCGATCGTCGCCGCGCCCGCGCTCCTCGCGCCGTCCCCGCTCCTCCTCGGGCTTCCCGGAGGGGGGGCCGCGGCGCCGAGTGTCGACAGGCTATTCTCCCCTTTGGCGTCATTGACGATTCGAATATTCGGACGCTCAACCCGGACCTCGCTGAACTCCACATGACCGGAGAGGAGCTTTCGGAGCTTCAAGCGCAGACGGATCTTATCTGCGGTGAGAAACGGCGCGGGACCAAACCGAGGGTCTTCAGCGACCGTCAGCTTCTGAATCTCGACAGCGGGAAGCGGAAAGAGGGAAACGGAGAGCGAGTCGAAGCGAACGGGACGCCCGAGCGCTCGCCCGGCTTCCTGGGCGATGAGCTGACGGACCCTCGGGAGATCCACGAGATAGGGCAGGGCGAGCGCGCCCGCCACGATCAGAAGGACAATCGCGCCCGCCGCAATAATCAGCCAACGCCACATCACGATACGTGAAGCGTGAAGCGTGAAGTGTGAAAAGTGATAAGCGAAAACTGGGAATTGGGTTGTGAAAAGCTAAGCGCCACATGTACTCCCGTCTTTTTCATCGTGAAGTGCTCTTTCTGCTCTTCACTCTTCACTCTTCACGCCTTGAGGAGGGTCCGAATCTCATCGACCGTGGCCTGCCGCCATTCCTCTCCGTGCTGCTGGCGGAGCGCCTGCCGGAGCTCTCGAATCTTCTTCTCAATGAGCTCGGTGACCACTGGAGGCCGCTCGATGAATCGGGAGAGCTCATTCATATTTTCGTCGAAGAACGCGAAGACCGGGATCGAGCGATAGATCCCCTGGTTCAGGTACTGATCCATGAGGTCCGGGTTCTGATCGCGCAGGAAGACCCGCATCTCGACGTTGGGAAGTCCATCCACGAGCTTCGCCATCACCGGAACATTTTGGAGCGCATCCCCGCACCAGTCTTCCGTGATGACCAGGACTTTGAGCGGTTTCCCAAACCGCTTCAGCGCCTCGCGATCCTCGGGGCGGATCTTGATTTCTTGAAGAAGCTGGAGGAAGCGCTCTTTGTTCGTCGTCATCTGGTCCAGATACTGCTGAAACGTCATCCCCTTCTGAAACCGCTCCTTCGTCACCATTAAGAACCTCCTGTTGTTCGGTTCGGGGGGCAGGGGTCCGGGGTCCGCATCGGTCTCAGATTTGCTGTGTCGATCGAGTCCCGAGCCCCGGTCCCCGAGCCCCCAGGAGTTAGCGCATCGTCGCGAGATTCACTTGAAACCGGCTCACTTCCTCTCCCTCAAAACTCCTGACCACCAGAGCGACCGAGCCGCGCGGATTCACCTCATTCACTGGAAACGCGTAGAGACACCGCGCGAGATATCGCCCGTTCTCCATGGCGAGCGCGGTGCGCTCGTTCTGGACGAAGCTCGGCTTCACCTCTTTACCGTCAACCACGAGCGCCGGCCGGTAGGTTTTCGCAAAATCGGCCCGGGTCCCCTGAAACGATACCCAGAAGAGCAGGCGGTCCTGGCTGGATTTGAGCAGTTTACCGATCTCGGACTTATCCGGCTCTTCTCCCTTGAACGCGGCCAGTCGCGCGAGGAGCGCCACCCGATAAAATGGCGTCTGGACGATCAGCTCGTCCCCGGATGGGTTGGCCCGTCGCCATTCAGCCCCGAATTCGTCTTGGATCAGACTCTGCCTTCCGGTCCTGATGGCGTCCTCGATCTCCTTCGGGCTGAGCTGAAAAGACGCGGCCGAAAGCGACACCGCGCCAAGACAGGCCGAGGTCAGCACGACGAATCCTGTCCGAAAAGGAGTCACACCCTTGAGCAATCCCACGGCAGGCTCCGCAACTGAAAGGCAATGATGGAACGCGGCTATTGTATCACGGGGACGGCTTCTCGGGGCTGAAGCCGGACTTCTTGAGGTCGCCCACCACGACGAGGGACATCGCGGCGGGATCCAGGTACTGCCGGGCCGCGCGCTGGACGTCCGCAGCGGTCACGGATTCGATCCGCTTCTTGAACGTCTCCGGATAATCCAGCCCAAGCTGCTCCTCTTCAATCGTCAAGAGCAGGCCAGTGACCTTCCGGTTGGTATCCATCCGAAGCGGAAAGCTCCCGGTCAGATACGCCTTCGCCAACGCCAGCTCCTCGCCGCTGACCGGCTCTCGGCTGAGCCGTGTGAGCTCTTGACGGATGACGGAGAGCGATTCCTGCACGCCCTCGTTCCTCGTCTGCAGGTTTACCACAAACGAGCCCCCATACTTCCCCGGGGTGAGATAACTTCCCACAAAATACACCAGCCCTTTTTGCTCGCGCAGGTGGCGATAGAGCCGCGAGGCAGACCCGCCGCCCAGAATGTAGCTCGTCACCTGCAGGACGTAGTAGTCCGGATGGTTCCGCCGAATCGCTGGCCGGCCGAGGATCATCGTGGTCTGCGTGAGGTCGCGTTGGATGGAGTCGGTCTTGATTGGGGAATTCAGGGGCGCTTCTCTGGGAAGCGTGAGTGGGCCGGACGGCTTCGCCCAGCCGCCGAGGCGCCGTCGCAGCTCCTGGCGGATTTCGTCCAGCTTCACATCGCCAACGACCGCGATCACACTCCCATCGGGGCGGTAGTGCCCGCGGTAAAAGGCCTCCACCTCATCGCGGCGAATCGTCTTGAGGGAGTCAGCGCTGCCGATCACGGGGTGGCCATAGGGATGCCCGGGAAAGAGCAATGGCGCCATCGCCCGGCCGGCCACGCTCTCGGGATCCTGCTCTTGACGCCTGATAACGCCCTGAAGCTCTCTCACTTTTCGCTGCAGCTCGTCAGAGGGAAATGTAGGATTCAAAAGCACGTCGGCAAGCAGATCGAGGCCGAGGCCGAGGTCCCTCTTGAGAACTGAGAGCGACACCGTCACGCCGTCGCGCGATGCGTCGGCTTCGAGGCTCCCGCCCACAAACTCGATCGCTTCGTCAATCTCGCTGCCGGTTCGCTTCTGTGTCCCCCGTGTCAGCAGCTCCGCGGTGAGATTGGCCAGGCCAGGGCGATCCGCCGGATCGAACGCGGCGCCGGCTCTCACATACACCAGGAGCGTGACGATAGGAATGCTGGGGCGCTCGGCCACCAATAGCCTGAGCCCATTCGGCCACACCTCCCGCTGGGCCAGCGGTGCCGCGACCGCCTGGGAGACAAAGAGAACTACGAGGAGCAGCACCATCAGCCCAGGACGGAATTTCATGGGCGACATCGAGGTCCTCCTCCTGAAGTTGTGACTCATCATACCGGCTGCCGCGCCCTCAGTTCAAGGGATGAGCGCCTCATAGCCTCAAGCGCGCTTCGGACAACCAGATGAAGCTTGCAGGGTTCGCGCTAGGGCTGTTGGATCGCGCTGAGCTTCCACCCCTGGCCGCCGATGGGCCTCACGAACGTCCAGTACTCCTCGAACTTCACCGGCTCGCTCTTGCTCCCTTCGACGACAGTCCCACTCGATTCGTCAACCGTATAGTCGAGGAGGCTCGCCAGGAATCGGACCGTCACATAGTTCTGGCCTGACTCCTGCCATGCCTCGGTCACCTCGACCGAGCGTACCGCGATGTTTTCGAGCCGGTTGATCTTTCGCCCGGCCTTGAGCCGATCGGCGTCCCTCTGGAGGATCGAGAGCATCTCGCTCGTGAGAAGCGCACTCGCGCCGCTCATGTCGCGGCTCGCCCAGGCCGCCTGGACCTTGAAAAAGAGATCAGAGGCTGTCTCCTGGAACCGGATGGGGTCGAAGCTCGGGTCCATCTGGCGAATGTGGCTGATCCCCCGCTCGAGATCGGAGACTTCCGACGGGGCTTCCGCTACCGCCACGCCCGCGCTGGGAGCGTCCTGCCACGACGACCTGTACGCGCCGCTGTGGGCAAGCGCCGGTTCTTCACGACGGCGCTTCATGTACGACATCAAGAGGAGGATGCCGCCACCGATCAGGACGATCTCCACGAGGCCGATGCCGCCGAAGAGTCCCCCGCCGAATCCTCCAAACAGCATGCTCCCGATCAGCCCGCCCAGAAGCAGCCCGCCGATTCCTCCCATGAGGCCTCCGAAGAAGCCGGGACGCTGAGGCTGGGAGGGCGACGTGGGCGCTGCTGCCTGGCGGCTCGGGGCGGACGGCGCGACCGGGCTCGGCTGCGCCGGGGACCTGTAACTCCGCGAGCCTCGGCTGCCGCCCGACGACCCGCCCCCGGCACGGGCCCAGGCTTCCAGTGGCCAGAGACTCATCGCCGCCAACGCAAGCACAACTGCCAAGATTTTCATTGAGTGTTTCATCATTTCTCCTTTTGACGCGTGTCGCTGGGCTTTCGTGGTGCGGCTGTAAGCCGTGGTGGTCGGGGAGGGCACCTCAACCACAAGCAATGGAACCCCTTCATTACCCCGTTTTGAGACATGGGAGGGATTCGTCACAAGAACCACGTCCGGCTGAACCTCGGCCGGGGCCGTGAAGTGATCCGAAAGCGTGCGCGCGAGCCTGAGCACGACCCGTTGATGGAGCGGGCTTGGCGCCGGCGCCACGTGGACCTTCCCATCGATCAGCTCGTACCGCTTGCCGTCCGCGGCGATCCCGCAGTAGTCGTCGTAGACCAGTCTCGTCTTGAGTTCGGTCGCCACTATTCCGTCACCTCTTTGGGAGTATACTCCACCGCGAAGGAATGAGCACAATGAACGTCGCCCGGTGCATGAAGATGGGGCTTGCGGCGCCGGGTAAACCCCGCGATAATTCAAGCACCTCATTGTCGAAGGCCCCATCGTCGATGTGTTCGAGCTTGACTGAATTTGTGAGAAGGATTATCGTGTCCCCCGCTCGGCGCGACCGCCGGGCGGCGCGACTAGGGAACGCGCGCGAGCAGCGAAGGGCTGAATGACTGAACGGACAAAGGGGGAACGATGAAGCAGAAAGAGATCTACATCAGGAACCTGGAGAAGGAAGACCTTTCCGCCATCGTCAACATCGAGGAGCGACTGACGGGCGTCGCCCGGAAGGATTACTGGGAGAAGCGGATCGAGATCTCGGAGGCCATACGCCCGCACTGGGCTTCCCTCGTCGCCGAATTGGACAACCGCGCGGTCGGTTTCGTCCTGGGGCGGGCGGGGGAGCTGGAGTTTGGGTTACCCGGAACCGTGGCCTGGATCGAGATCATCGGCGTGGACCCGGCCTACCGGGGCCAGGGGGTGGCGCGAGCCCTCATGGAGCGGTTCACGGCCTCTGCTGAGGATCACGGCATCAAGAACGTTTTCACCCTGGTGGACCGGAACAACCCCCAGATGGAGCAGTTCTTCTCCCGGCTGGGGTTCATTCAGGGGAGGATGCTGCACTTCCAGAAAGAGATCAAGTAAGCAACTCTGCTCCATACGCTTGTTTGGCCGAACGGCGCGGACTTTGATCCCGCGATACTCCACAACTGGCCCGAGTCGGGCTCTGCACTTAAGGTTTTGGCTGAGAAGTGGAGTTCAAATCGGGGCCCCGCAGGAGTCGCCACATAAACCGCCGCTTAAGCCAGCGGACCTTCATCGAATCGATTTTAATCCCCGAGCAGTTCGGCTTCTTCCTCCTCGCCCTCCGCAACCGCTTCCGCCACTAATCTTCCACTTCGCACTTGAATCCGGCGGCTTCCGAAAGTTTAACCTCTCCGGGAGAGCCATGGGCTATTGGGTTTTCCGTTTGCAGATTCTCGCTCGGCCATGGTATCTATCTCTCAGGGGTTGAGAGGAATGCCTACGACCGTCGCTGCCGTGTTCAGGAACGGAGTGTTAAAGCCCACCCGCAAACTCAAACTGCGTCCCAACGAGAAGGTGAAGCTACAGATTCTTCGTCAACGCAAGGAGCCAGCGGCCAAGAAACTTGGCGCGCTAGCTGGTGCCTTCTCCGAGCTTGCAGCGCTGAGTGAAAGAGACCTGGCGGCCGCCAAACGGCTCTGGACCCGCAGCCTCAATAAACAGATTCGGCCTCTCCCCCGCAAAGGTCCTCGGCGCTGAGGACTTACGTCACCGATACCCACAGTCTTGTCTGGTACCTTGGCGCCCCGGCGCGTCTCGGACCTCGGGCGCAGCAAGCTTTCGCAGAGGCAGCCGACGGTCACGCCAGAATTATCGTCCCCGTTATCGTCCTCGCGGAGATTCTCTTTGCAATCGAACGTAAACGGATTCAGGCGGACTTTCTCGAGATTGTCCGCAGCATCCGCTCTCTGCGCTATTTCCGGATAGTCCCACTTCGATTGGAGCTCGTTCTTCGGCTTCGGACGCTGGCCGGAATCCCCGAGATGCATGACCGAATCCTCGTCGCCGAAGCCCTCTCGCGGAGGGCAAGTCTCCTTAGGCGCGATGAAGCCGTCACCAAGTCCGGCGTGGTAGGGACCGTCTGGTAGCAAAGTTCAGTCGAGCGACTTTCCCGGTATGTATCTATAGCCGGTCGATCGGACACTGGGCGAGACTTGAGACTGGTCTTAAGCCGTGAAATAGACCGCGGGCCAATAGTAAGATAGGCTGGCAGAGCGGAAGTATTTCCTGGTCAGACAGTGCTTGACAGGTTATTCCCAACGGAGAGATATTGCGGACAATTCTACTCCAAAGGGACCACTAGGGCTGCCGGGATAGGCCGCCGAAATAATCGCGCCTGCCGCAGCCCATTTTAATAGTTTGGCGTAAGGGATCACGGTGGCGACGAAGAAGGCGATTCTCGAAGGCGCACCAAACGGAGGCGTGGCGGCGGCTGTGTCCGCCGCCGTCGCGGTACTGTTCGACCGTGACGCCTTTCTGTTCCAGGTCGACGCCAACGAGCGATCCATCACGCATCGCCTCGCCGTCCATCTGGCGCCGCGCTTTCCCGACTGGCATGTGGACTGCGAGTACAACCGGGATGGCTTCGATCCCAAGATGCTTTACTGGGCTGGGGACGGTGATGACCCGAGCGAGACCGACGGTAGCCGTGTCTATCCGGACATCATTGTGCACCACCGTGGAAAGCCGGAAAACCTGCTTGTGATCGAGGTCAAGAAGTCCACGTCCAACAGGTCGGATGAGGCGGACCTCACGAAGCTCCAGGCTCTCCGTCAGCAACTCGGCTACCAGTATGCCCTGTTCCTCCGCTTCGGGTGTGGAGCCGTAACCCCGACGCTTGAGAAGGTCGTATGGAGCTGACGCGCTGCCTCACGCGAACCCCATGCTGGCGAACGTTAGACTACAACTCAGGTCGATGATTTACAGGGATTGGCTAACGGCGCGAATACGCACAAGCGTGTCCCTATAGAGATCACATGGCGATGCCAGCGCAACGCTTCTCCCCCAAGGAGTTCTTGAAGGGCAGGCGTCCGGAGCGGTTCTCCGACTCTGTCGGTCAGGACTCCCCGGTCCTTGACCGCTCGCTCCTCGAGTACCATCTGGACACTCTCACCAACCGAAGCGAAGAACTGCAATTCGAAACCTTCGCTCGCCGGTTGCTGGAGCACACGGTTTGCCCGAACCTCCTACCGCACACGGGCCCGACAGGAGGCGGAGATAGCAAGGTCGACACGGAGACCTATCCCGTCGCGGAGGCCCTTGCGATGGGGTGGTACATCGGCATAGGGGACCAGGCCGCGACCCAGCGCTGGGCGTTCGCCTTCAGTGCCAAGAAAGACTGGCGCCCGAAGCTGAAATCGGACATCGCCAAGATCGTCAGCACGCGCCGCGGATACACAAAGGCGTTCTTTGTCAGCAACCAGTACGTCCGGGACAAAGAGCGCGCTGAGATCGAGGATGAACTGTGGAAGGAACACGGCCTAGAGGTCCGTGTGTTCGACCGCACGTGGCTACTCGACAAAGTATTTGGTGGACGCCTCGAACAGTTGGCGATCGACGAACTCGGATTAAAGACTTCGGTCCGTCGTGAGATTCGGAAAGGACCGCTCGATACGGAGCGTGAACAAGCTCTTGAAAGCGTCGAGGCCCACATCGCGGGGGCGCTCCAGGAGAACCGCCACACTTCGGGTCTCGTCGAGGACTGCCTTGAGGCCGCGGACCTCGCACGGAGCCTTGAGCGACCACGCACAGAAGTGGAAGGTCTCTATGCGCGTGCCGACCGGCTTGCGAAGCAATTCGGCACACCTCATCAAAGGGTGCGCAGTGCATACGATCGTGCGTGGACAGCCTTCTGGTGGCATGAGGACTATCACCGTTTCATCGAGCTATATGCCGACGTCGAAGCGCGCGCGCGTGGGAGCCCTAACGCTTATGACCTCGAACTGTGGACCAATCTCTTCTTTGTGCTGCACGGGGCGGTCAGTCGCGGAGAGTTGCACGCGGATAAGGTCGATATGCACGGTCGAGCGACGGCCCTAATCGCAGAGCTCGACCGATTGGCGCTGGAGCAGGAGCGCCCGAGCACCGCTCTACAGGCCCGCACGCTGCGGCTCATCGTGAGACTCATCTTGGCGCAGCCAAATGCGATTGATTCCATCCTCCGCGAGCTGGTCGCTGTCATCCACGACTCTGAGTCGCTCGTCGGCTATCCGTTCGAACCACTAGTACAGATCCTTACCGAGTTGGGCAGGGTCCTTGGCAGCCGCCCAACCTATGAGGAGGTTTTCGAGACTTTGGTGCAAACGGCCGCTCGCCGCGAAGGTGAAGTATCGGCAGCCCGGATGCTCCTAGCGCGCGGGGCGCAGCAACTTGACGTCAATCACCCTTACGAAGCGATCCGTACGCTTGGCCGCGCGCTCGGCCGGTTGTACAAACACGAGAGCCGTCATGACGCGGTGCGGTCGTTGTATCTTTGCGCTCGGGCGTACGAGCAGGTCGGTCTTCTTTGGGCCGCGCGGGGCACAATGCTCTCGGCTGCGTCGATCTCGATGAATGAGTTCTGGACATATGACAAGGCGACGCCACAGCAGGCGGTCTGCTACAACCGCATTAAGTGGATCGAGCTTCGCCTCGGTCGCCTACCGCATCTCCTGGCGTGGCATGAACTCGACCGCATCATCCGCGCCGTGGTTACCGATCGAGGCTATAGCATGGAACGGCTCTCCAAGTATGATCAGACCTTCGATCCCATCCTCGGCATCCTGCTTCTCCGAGCTGACCTCTCGGAACTTCAGGAGTTGGCCGTGCTACCGGAGGTGCTTGATCGCCTCGATCTGCCTGGGGCGGCCTTCGCGCTCATGTACGCGCTTGGCTACGAAGATGAGGTACCTGCAGAACTTCTTGAGGGGCCGACGAGCGCCGACTCCAAGCGCGAGCTGTTTCGGAAGTGGCGCGACCAGCCGGCGGCGAAGGATCTCCCGCCGAAGCCGCTACTCTGTACGACCCGGACCGTGACATTGAGTTCGAATGTGCTCGGGTGCCAGATCACTGTGGACTGCTGGAATAAGTCCCCCTGCTTGGAGCTTGCGGAATCCGCGCTCGCCGCCATCGAAGGCCTCCTCGCAACGGGTCTACTCGATCGTATGGTCGCGCGCGAGCCTACCTTGACGATCAAAGTGCGACTGTCCGATTTCGCGGAGGCGCCCTTTACATTCGAGCTGCGAGACTATGACGGCAGGCCACACGTCGACATTCGCTGCCGGTCGTTCGAACCACACACGCTATCTCAGGACGATCAACGTCGCCTCAAGAAGCGGCTCTTCGATTTCGTGGTGCACGTGATCGCCCGGGTGTTTGTCATGTGCGAGCCGGAACCACTGCTGACAAAGTTATTCCGCGATGAACTCGCACCCCAGCGCGCGCTCGATTTCACCACAAGTTTCGTCGTTGTGGGGAATGTGCTCGGCAACGAACCGAAGACGACGCTCGAGTCATGGACCGGGGGAGCCTCTAAGGCGTTCCCCCTAACCAGAGAGAAAGTATGGGACGGCGAGGATCGCCAGCAGACGCCAGGGCTCAATGGCGGGAAGCGCCCCACGCTGGCCGACCCAGGAGTGGAACCGCCAGACGAACTCGCCGACCCAAGCAGTACCGCACACAATCAAATGCAGACGATCTCCCTCATTCGCGAAACGCTGTGGATTGAGGCGTCCTGGTCTGGCACTGTGTTCGCGACCGTCTCGCACAACGTCTTACCGCCGGTCCTGGCGTTGCTGTTCAAGAACCGCATGCCGGCAGCAAAGATATTTGCACTCTGGCGCTCCGAACTTGGCTCCCGCGATGATGATAACAAGCTGCGAGTCGCCATCATCCGCGGGGTGAGCAAGGCTAGTCCGCACGCATACCGCGTGGTGCTTGGCTCGGACCCTGTTGTAAGCTTTACGCAGTCGACCATCACGCACGCCGTGATGGTCGCGAGGATCAACACGATGGAGCCGTCCTCAAGCGAGAACCTGAAGCGGTTCCTCGACAGCTACGAGGTATGCAAGAGCTACATCCTGACCTTCGCCTTTCAGGTGGGCCAGCAAATAACTATAGGACGGGATAACCAGTTGCTCAAACAACAGCTCGTTGTGCGTGAAGCATGGGAGGTTGGGCCGTATGACATTGACGTCGTGGCCATTCAGGAGGACGATGACCCCATTGTCCCGGACGAGCAGAGGAACGCTCCAGTACTAGGGACGCTGAAGAGACTTCGCGCGAGGCCTTAAGATCATCGACGAACACTACTCTCGTCGTTCGCGGGAGCCCTTTTCTCCTCGAGATCTGACGAGCACTTGCAGCGGCCTCAGACGAGAAGCCAGCAACGATAGGTGCTTCGCACTCGTTGAGGTCGCTCAAAAAGGTCCAGATGCTAGGCGGCGAAGGTTGGGAGGACTGAGGCATACGCCGTTGTATGTCGCAGGGAGGCACAGCCGAGCCAACGCCGCCGCAGATGGGCCTTTTTCAGCAGCCTCTCTAGTTCCAATGCCGCGTTGAGAAGCGAGCAGCCCAAGGCCCGAGGAAGGAGGGATCCCGAGGCGTACGCCTGGTACGTTGAGGGGTTCCGACGACCGAGAACGACGGGATGCGACGCTTATCGACGCGGCTGCATGGCTTTGAGGCCGATCAAAAAGGTCCAGATGCAAGGCGGCGAAGGTTGGGACGACTGAGGCATACCGGTTGTATGTCGCAGGGAGGCACAACCGAGCCAACGCCGCAGATAGGCCTTTTTCAGCGGCCTCAGTCGAGGGATTTGCGGAATCTGAGGACGCTGAGTGTAAAGATCACCGCGCCGAAGATGAGCAGCGGAATGACCTGGCCCCAGAGGTAATCGATGCCCACGCCCTTCAAAATGATGCCGCGGACGATCCTGAGGTAGTAGGTGAGCGGGATCACGGCTGAGAGCCACTGCGCGGGCTCGGGCATCCCTTCGATGGGAAAGAGCAGCCCGGAGAGGTAGATGGACGGCAGCACGGCGAGGAAGGAGAGCTGCATCGCCTGCGGGATGGTGCGGGACATCGTCGAGATAAAAATCCCGATCCCCAACGTGCCGGTCATGAAGAGCAGGGACAAGAGGTAAAGGAGCAGCAGGCTGCCGCGAATCGGAACGTGGAAGATGTAGTAAGCGACGACGAGCGCCAGCGTCATCTGCCCATAGGCGACCAGAAGATTGGGGAGGATCTTTCCGAGGATCAGCTCCCACCGCCTGATCGGACTGACCACCAGCGCCTCAAGCGTGCCGCGCTCCCGCTCACGGACAATGGCAGCCGCCATCACGGTGATGGTGGTCTGCATGAGGAGGGCGCCAATCAGGCCCGGCACGATGAAGATCGCGCTTTCGAGATCCGGGTTGTACCACGCCCGGACCCTCACGTCGAGCGGCGGGGTGGCCCTGATCGAGCTTCGCCCGACATTCTCGATCAGAATCTCGAGCGAACGCGCCTGACCGAGCGCGTTGGCGGAATTGACCGCCGAGGTCGCCACCATCGGGTCAGAGGCGTCCACCACCACCTGGATCGCTGGAGCCTGGCGGTTCGCCAACCGCTGAGCGAAATCCGGGGGGATCACGATCCCCACTTTCGCCTTGCCGCGGTCGAGAAACCCGCTGATCTCGGCGAACGAGCGCGCGCGATACTTCAGGTCAAAATACTGGCTGTTGCTGAAGGCCTCCAGCAGCTTGGCGGTCTCGACATCCCCTGACTGATCCCAGACCGCGGTGGGAATGTGCTTCACGTCCGTGTTGATGGCGTAGCCGAAGATGAAGAGCATCACCACAGGAACAAAGAGCGCCAGCGTGAGCGCGAGCGCGTCGCGCCTGAGGTGAATGAACTCCTTCCGAATGATTCCAAGCAGCCTTCCCATCTGCTCACCCGCGAGGTTCGGGCCGTGACGAGAAGCGAGCAGATCGAGGCCCGAGGGAGGAGCCAACCGGAGCGTACGCCGGGTACGTGAGGATTGGCGACGACCGAGAACGAAGAGATGCGACGCTTATCGTCATGGCCCCACCGCGCGAAGCTGCTCCCTCAGCCGCGTCTTCCTTTCCCGATCCACGAACGAGACGAAGAGATCTTCGATCGACGCGGGCACGGCTTCTGCGCTCGCTTCGACCCCCCGCCCGTTGAGCCACGCGTCGACATCCGCCGCGGTCAACTGCTCGTCGGTGAGGATGATTCTGAGCCGATCCCCGACCCTGACAACCTCTTCAACCGCCTCCCACTGCTCCAGCAGATCAGCCGTCTTCCTGAGGTTGGGGGTGGAAAGCTCAAGCACTGGTTTTCGGAATGCCGTGGTCTTGATCTCCAACGGGGACCCCTCCGCGATGAGCTTCCCCTGATAGAGAAACCCGAGCCGATCGCAATGCTCGACCTCGTCCATGTAGTGCGTGGTCACCATAATCGTGATTCCCTCATCGGCGAGACGTCGAACGATCGCCCAGAAATTCCGTCGTGAGACCGGGTCCACCCCCGCGGTCGGCTCATCGAGAAAGACGAGCTTGGGAGCGTGAACCAGCGCGCACGCCAGAGCCAGCCGCTGACGATACCCGCCCGAGAGCTGGCCCGCCTCCTTTCGCTCCTGGCCGGTGAGATCGGCGAGCCTCACCATCTGACTGAGGCGGCTCTCCCGCTGTTTCCGAGGCACCCCGTAGACGGAGGCGTAGAAGTTGAGATTTTCCCACGCGGTCAGATCATCGTAGAGGGAGAAGCGCTGCGACATGTATCCGATCGATGCCTTCACCAGCTCAGCCTGGCGAAGAACGTCGTAGCCAAGGACCGTGCCGCGCCCCTCTGTCGGAGCAAGAATCCCGCACAGCATGCGGAGGGTGGTGGTCTTCCCGGAGCCGTTCGGGCCGAGGAAGCCGTACAGCTCTCCTGCGCGCACTCGCAGGGAGAGATGGTCAACGGCCGTTACCCGCCCGAACCGCTTCGTAAGATCCTCAGTGACCACCGCGTCCATTAGTTTTCAGCGGTGAAGCGTGAAGCGCATGAGGACCACGAAGGACTTGTTACTCTTCACTCTTCACTCTTCACTCTTCACTCTTCACTCACTCCGCCAAAAGGATTTCGGCGTCAGCGGGGAGGCCGGGCTTGAGGAGGCCTTCAGGGTTGTCAATCCTGATCTTGACACGGAAGACCAGATTGACGCGCTCCTTCTGAGTCTGAACATTTTTCGGCGTGAACTCGGCCTCCGAGGCGATCTCGCTCAGCCGCGCATCGAAGTGACGACTCGGGAACGCATCGATCTTGAGCCGCGCGCGCTGCCCGATCTTGATCCGTCCCACGTCGACCTCGGGGACATAGGCGCGGAGCCACAGATCGGTGGGATCGATCAGCGTGAGAATCGGAACCCCTGGGTTCGCGGTCTCCCCGACCTCGAGATTCTTTCTGAGCACGACCCCTGAGATCGGCGCCACGATCCGCATCTCACGGCGACGGGCCTCGGCCTGCTGGAGCGCCGCGGCCGCTTCGTTCACCTGAGCCCGCGCGGCCTCCACCTGCTGGGGCCGGGGCCCGGCCAGGAGGAGTTCCAGGCGATCCTGAGTGGCCTTGAGCTGCGCTCGCGCCGCCTCCACCTGATTCACGCGCGGGCCGGCCTCAAGGAGCCTGAGCTGCTCGCGGGCGCTCTGCTCTTGCCCTAGAGCCACCGCGTACGCCTGACGGGCCCGGTCGCGGTCCGCCATGGCGATCAAACCCTTCGCCAGTAGCTCCTCGAATCGGCGAAGATCAGCCTCGGCCCACTCGCGCGTGGCTGTGGCGGCTCTCAGCGAGCTGCGCGCCTGCTCGAGC
>Ga0209342_10002912_pt1 | contig 18191 bp, 17 predicted proteins | sample RifCSP16_2_FD_184023 | JGI IMG/M metagenome (GOLD analysis project Ga0209342, IMG submission 184023) | Soil microbial communities from Rifle, Colorado - Rifle CSP2_sed 16_2 (SPAdes) (version 2) | ecosystem: Environmental > Terrestrial > Deep subsurface > Rock core/Sediment | place: Rifle... | reverse complement strand
TAGGGTTTCGCCTACGCCTCGTTGAGGCGCTTCTCGAGCTCCCCCATGTCGTTGTGCGCGTAGACGGTGCGCTCGGCGCGCGAGAGCCGCACGCCGTCGATGATCGAGCCGTGGTTCAGTTCGTCGGAGATGATCACGTCCCCCTCGCCGGCAAGCTGGGGGATGAGCCCCGCGTTCGTAGCGAACCCCGACTGGTAGACGAGCGCGGCCTCCGCGCGCTTGAAGCCTGCGATGGTGGCCTCGAGCTCTTCGTGGAGGTCCATCGTCCCCGCGATCGGCCGCACGCTCCCCGAGCCGGCCCCGTGCGTGCGCACCGCCCTTGCGGCCGCCGCCTTCACCTTGGGGTGAGTCGCAAGCCCGAGGTAGTTGTTCGAGCACAGCACGATGACGTTCGGCTTGCCGGCCACGTTCGAGCGGGGCGCCGAAGGGCCGATGAGGGGCTTGATGCGCCAGTCGAGGTCTTGGGTGACAAGGCTGTCGTACTCTTGGCGGAGGAAGCCGACGGGGTCGCGGGGCGCCATGGGGTCACGTTCCTGCTGCTATCATGATAGGGAGGTTCACCAATGAAGGGTTACTTTGCCGCAGTCGCCGCTTTTCATAGCGGCTATGGCCTCGTCGAACTTGTCGAACGGGAAGTCGTGGGTGAAGACGGCGTCGATGTCGAGCTTACCCGAAAGCAGCAGGCCCTGCATGCGGGTCCAGGTGTCGAACACGCGCCGCCCGTGGATGCCGTGGACGTTCAGGCCCTTGAAGACGATCTCGTTCATGTCGACCGGCACGGCACCCCCGTAGATGCCGAGGATGTGGATGCCCCCCGCGGGCTTCGCGAGCTGGAGGGCGAGTTCGAGGAGTTTCGGGTGCCCGCTCATCTCATAGACGTCGTCGGCGCCGGCGCCGCCGGTCATGGCGCGCACGTCCGCGAGGGCCTTGGCGCCGTCGTCGAAGGCGTGGGTCGCGCCGAGCTTCTTGGCCAGCGCGAGGCGGAAGGGGTTCTTCTCGACCGCGATGATGTCCCGGGCGCCCGCAGCCTTTGCAACCGCAATCGACATGAGCCCGATGGGCCCGCAGCCGAGGACCGCGACGGTGTGGCCGCTCGGCCGCCCGGAGAAGGCCGTATGGACGGCGTTGCCGAGGGGGTCCTGGACGGCGGCGACGCGGAGGGGGATCCGCGCGTCGTTGTGGATCACGTTCGTGGCTGGAAGCTTCACGTACTCCGCGAAGATCCCGTCGAGGTCGACGCCGAGGACGCGCAGGTTCTGGCAGACGTGCGCGTTTCCCGTGCGGCACGCGTTGCACCGCCAGCAGACGACGTGCCCTTCGCCGGACACGAAGTCGCCCCTCGCGACGCCCTGCGCGCTGCGGCCGACCTTCTCGACCGTGCCGGCAAACTCGTGGCCGTAGACCAAGGGGGGCTTGATCCGGTTCTGGCTCCACGGGTCCCAGGTGTAAATGTGGAGGTCCGTGCCGCAGATGCCGGCCTTGTCGACCCGGATGAGCACCTCGTCGTCGCAGAGCTCGGGCACCGGGACCTCGCGCAGTTCCGTGCCGTTTGGCTCGCCCCGGGCCTTCACGATTGCTCGCATCATTTCGGCCACGGCGAACCCGCCTCTGGGCACTCGCGGAAACGGCAGTTTGCCTAATTAAAGCGCACTTGGCGAAAGGGCGCGAAAGGATCGTAGGACGCGAGCGGTGGCGCTCAAAGCACCGCGCAAACACAAACCGTGGGGCCTCGCCTTCCACGGGAAATCGAGGTGAGAGCTTTCGCTCACCCCCCTCTCGCGTTTATTACCTCCTGGGGTATCGAAGGGGACAGCCCGAGGAGGGCCCTCAGATGATGAGCAAGGAACAACTTGCACCCCACATCGATGAAATCGCACGGGTGCTCGGAGAAGACAAAGTGAACAGGGAGGAGCTCGCCCGCGAGCTCTTGGAGTATGTGAACACCTACAGGCTTCCCTTGGCCATGGCCAAGCGGAAGCTCGTGGAGAAGATGGGCGGGGACGCCAACCTCGTCCAGCGCACGGCCGTGAAGTCGCTGGACGTGCTGCTGCCCGGCGAGCGCTCGGTGGACTTCGCCGCGCGCGTGGTCTTCGTCCAGGAGAAGGAGATCACCTCAAGCGGCGCAAAGAAGAAGATCAAGTCCGGGATCCTCGGCGACCACACGAAGACGATCCCCTTCACCGCGTGGAACCACTCGGCCTTCCCCTTCGAGAAGGGGGAGACGGTCGTCGTCCGGAACGCCTACACGAAGCAGTTCCGCGACGAAGTCGAGGTCCACATCGGCGACCGCGCCACGGTCACGAAGGCGGAGGACTCGCTGGTCCCGCCGTTTGACCGCAAGGCGCACTCGAAGCCCTTTGCGCTGAAGGACATGAAGGACGGCCTTTCGAATGTCGAAGTCACCTTCCGAATCCTCTCGGTCGAGGACCGCGAGGTCGATGTGAAAGGCGTAAAGAAGCACGTGTTCTCCGGAATTGCCGCCGACGAGACGGGCCGCTGCCAGTTCTCGTGCTGGACCGATGTCGGCCTGCGCGAGGGCGACGTGGTCAAGGTGCGCGGCGCCTACGTGAAGGCGTGGCGGGGCGTCCCCCGGATCACCTTCGACGAGCGATCGGCCATCGAGAAGCTGGCTTCCACGGCGCTGCCGCCGGTCGAGGAGCTGGCCAAGCCCGTGCCCACGAGCGTCTTGGACCTCGAGAAGCGCGGCGGGGGCTCCGACGTGCTCGTCCGCGGCTTCGTCGTCGACGTGCGCGAGGGCTCCGGCCTGATCTTCCGGTGCCCGGAGTGCCGGCGCGCGATCCAGAAGGGCGCCTGCTCGGTCCACGGCAAGGTAAAGGGCGAAGCGGACCTGCGCATCAAGGCCGTCCTCGACGACGGCACGGGGGGCCTCTCGTTCGTCGCCGACCGCACGATCACCGAGAAGGTCCTTGGCAAGACGCTCGACGCGTGCGTCGAGACGACCCGTGAGACCATGGACTCGGAGTGGGTGCGCCTCGAGCTCAAGGACGCGCTCTTCGCGCGGCCCTTCGAGCTCTCGGGGAACGTGCTCGCAGACGACTTCGGGCTCCAGCTCATCGCCAAGGCCCTTTCGCCGATGGCGGTCGACGCGAAGAAAGAGGTCGAGCGCTACCTCACCGCGCTGGAGGCCTGATCCCCTTGGCCAACAAGCGGGAAGTCGCCTGGCGCCTCTTTGCCGGCGAGTTCAACGAGAGCAAGCTCGAGATCCGGGGCGAGGGCGAGTATGCGCCCTCGTATGTCGTCACGCCGCTCGGCGCGATGGTCAACCGCGTCTTCGTGGTGGGCGTCCTCACCGATGTGGAGAACATCGGCCAGGCCGAGGAGCCGCTCTACCGCGCGCGCGTGGAGGACCCGACTGGGACTTTCTACGTCTCGGCGGGCCAGTACCAGCCCGAGGCGGCCAAGAAGCTTGCGACCATGAAGACGCCCGCGATCGTGGCGGTGGTCGGCAAGATTCGGACCTACACGCCCGAGACGGGCGTGGTCTACGTGTCGCTTCGCCCGGAGGACATCGCGGAGGTGAGCCCCGAGATCCGCGACTGGTGGATCGTCGAGACGGCGCGCCTCACGCGCGGCCGGATCGACGCGATGCGGGAGACCCTCGAGGTCGACAAGCCGACCGAGGAGGGCCTCGTGAAGGCGGGCTACGGGCTCCAGCTGGCCCGAGGGCTCGTGAAAGCCGTGGACTTCTACGGGGAGGTCGACGTCGACCACTTCGCGAAAGTCGCCGACGAGGCCGTGCGCTCGATCGTGGACGACGAGGCGCGCGAGCGGCTCGCTTCGATGCGCCGCCAGACCGCGCACGCGCCCACCGCGCGCGCATCGGCCCATGCGCCCACGGAGGCGCGCCTCGAGGTCCAGGTGGCCGCGGGCGGCGCCCCCCAGGAGGTTGTTGTGACCGCGACGGAGGGGGCAGACGTCTCCGAGGACCAGGAAGCCATCGTTTTCCAGGTCGTCAAGGAGCTCGACAAAGGGCCCAAGGGTGCGGCCTACGACGAGATTGTCGACCGGTGCGTCAAGAAGGGCGTGGCGCGCGAAGCCTTCGACGACCTTGTGAACAGCCTTCTCGACAAGGGGAAGGTCTACGAGCCCGTGCTCGGGCAGCTCAAGGTCATTTGAACGGCGGTTCGCTTTTCCGGGGCCGCGAAACCGGCCCGGCATTCTTTTCTCCCTGCCGCGGCGCCGTGGGGCGCCCCGCGCCTTTTATCTTGCAGGCGCATCGGGGCTCGTGGCCGATTCCGAGAGCACACGGATCGGCTTCCTCGTGAACCCGATCGCCGGGATGGGCGGCCGTGTGGCCCTCAAGGGCACGGACGGTACGGCGCTCGAAGAGGCAATCGCGCGGGGCGCCGCGCCTCGGGCCCCGCAGCGGGCTGCCGAATTTGCCGCCGCGCTCGCGCAAGCCGGCGTGCCAGCCTTGTGGCTCACTTGCGGGGGGCCCATGGGGGAGAACGTTTTGAGGGGCGCGTCCGTGCCCCACGAGGTCGTCTCGATGCCCAGGGATGCCGTGACCCTCGCGTCCGACACGAAGGCGGCGGCGGAGGCCTTCGAAGCCCGAGGCGCGAAGCTCATCGTCTTCGTGGGCGGCGACGGCACGGCCAAAGACATCTTCGAGGTCGTGGGGGACCGCGTCCCCATCCTCGGGGTCCCCTCGGGGGTGAAAATGCACTCGGGCGTCTTCGCGATCAACCCGCAGGCCGCCGCCGAGGTCGTTGGGGATTTCTGCAGGGGCAGAACCCGCCTTCGCGAAGGCGAGGTCGTCGACGAAGACGAGGAGGCCTTGCGGCAGGGGCGCATCGAGGTCAAGCTCAAGGGGATGGCTAGGGTCGCCGCTTCGGAGGGGCTCGTCCAGCCCTCGAAGGTCGAGTACGGCGGCGACATTGAAGAGGTCTCGAAGAAGGGGATCGCGGACAACCTGCTCGAGCGCTGGGACGAATCTACGCTCTACATCATCGGCCCCGGCACGACGACCGGGGCCGTCATGGAGGCGCTCGGCCTTGCCCACACGACGCTCGGCGTTGACATCGTGAAGGGCAGGAAGCTTACGAAGGCCGACGCGACGGAGGCCGAGATCCGGGCCGCGCTCGCCGCGCATGAGGGCCCCGCCGAGATCTTGGCGAGCGTTATCGGGAACCAAGGCTTCGTCTTCGGCCGGGGGAACCTCCAGGTCACGCCCGAGGTCATCCGCTCCGTGGGCAAGGCGCACATCACCGTGCTTGCCGCCGAGGGGAAGGTCGAAAAGCTCAAGGAGCTCCTCGTGGACACCGGCGACCCGGCGCTCGACCGCGAGCTTGCCGGGCACTGGCGGGTCCTTTGCGGCTACCGATGGAGTGTGCTCCTGCCGATGCGCGTGTACGCGCCCCCGAATGTTTGATGTAGCCTCGCCGCTTGCCTTGCGCCCGTGCCCCGCCACACGCTCGTGTGCGCAGCCTGGCCCTACGCCAACGCGGTCATGCACCTCGGGCACCCCGCCGGGTACCTCCTGCCGGCCGACATCTTCGCGCGCTACAGGCGCATGGCGGGCGACGACGTCCTCTTCGTCTCGGGCTCCGACGAGCACGGCACTCCCATCATGCTCCAAGCCGAAGCGCTCGGCCTGGCACCCGCGGAGGTCGCTGAAAAATTCCACAAGCTCAACAGCGAGCTCATGGCCAAGTACCAGATCTCCTTCGACCTCTTCTCCCGCACGAGCTCGGCGCAGCACAAGGAGGTCGTGGCTGAGGTCTTCAGGGCGCTCATCGAGCGCGGCCACATCTACAAGGCGCAGACCAAGGGCATGTACTGCGCGAAGGAATCGACGTTCCGCGCGGACCGGTACGTGGAAGGGATTTGCCCGCACTGCGCCGCCCCCGAAGCGCGCGGCGACCAGTGTGACAACTGCGGGAAGATCCTCGACCCCACGGACCTCAAGGAGCCGCGCTGCAAGCTCTGCAAGGGGCCCCTCGAGATCCGAGGGACGGAGCACTTCTTCTTCGCGCTCTCGCGCTTCCAGGAGTCCCTCGATGTCTGGCTTTCGAGCCGGCGCGGCTGGCGCCCGCAGGTCGTGAACTTCACGCGCAGCTTCGTGAAGGGCGGCCTCAAGGACCGGGCGGTCACCCGCGACATCCCGTGGGGGATCGACTTCCCGCTGCAGGGCTACGAGGGAAAGAAGATCTACGTCTGGTTCGAGGCGGTCCTCGGCTACCTGTCCGCGTCGAGGGAGGCCTGCCGGCTCCAGGGCCGGCCCGACGACTGGCACCTGTTCTGGCAAAACCTGGAGTCCGAGAGCTACTTCTTCCTCGGCAAGGACAACGTCCCCTTCCACACGGTGATCCTGCCCGCCGTGCTCATGGGGCTTGGAGGTTACAACCTCCCCACGAACGTCCCCGCAAACGAATACCTGCTCTTCGAGGGTGCCAAGTTCTCGAAGAGCAAGGGCGTCGGGATGAACATGCAGGAATACCTCGAGCTCGGCGAGGTCGCGGCTTTGCGCTACTACCTCACGGTGACGATGCCCGAGCTCAAGGACGTCGAGGCCGACTGGGACGACTTCGTGGCCAAGAACAACACGGAGCTCCTCGGGAACGTGGGGAACTTCGTGAACCGGACGCTCACGCTCGTCCACCGGGAATACGGGGCGATCCCCGAGGTCCCCCTCGACTCGCGCACCGACGAGGTCGACGCCGAGGTCGAGAGGCGCATCGAGGATGCGGTCAAGAAGACCGCGGCGTTCCTGGACGCCTGCGAGTTCAAGAGCGCGATCAAGGAAGTCCTGGCGCTCTCGCAGTTCGGCAACCTCTACATCGACCGCAAGGCCCCCTGGAAGCTCGCCAAGGAAGACCCGAAAGCCCTCTCAAGGGCCCTTTACAACGGCGCGCGGATCGTGCGGTCGATCGCCGTGCTCCTCGCCCCGTTCGTGCCCGACAAGGCTCAGCTGATGTGGCTTGCCGTCGGCGAGGAGGGCGAGGTCTCGAAAGCGCGCTGGGACGCGGCCCGGGGCGAGCCCGGGGTCGGGCGCAGGATCCCCGCGCCCTACCCGATCATCAAGCCGATCGACCCCGCGTCGTTTTCCCCGGCGGCCAAGGCGCAGGGGCCCTCCCCGCTCGCGCCGCTCGACCTTCGGGCCGCGCGCATCGTGAGCGTGCGCGAGCACCCGAAGGCCGACCGCCTCTACCTCGTGGCTGTGGACCTCGGGGACGAGACTCGGCAGGTCGTCGCGGGCCTGCGCGCGCACTACAAGCCGACCGAGCTCGAAGGGAAGACCGGCATCGTCGTGACGAACCTCGAGCCCGCGAAGCTTCGCGGCGAGGTCTCGCAGGGGATGCTCCTGGCGGCGGAGGGCGGGGGGGTCGTATCCGTGCTGGTCGCGCCGGCTGCAGCGCCCGGCGCGAGCGTGCACGGCTGCACGCGCGGCGCGCCGACTCTCAACATCGAGGGGTTCCAGCAGGTGGCGCTTGCCACCTGCCTTGACGAGGCGGGCGGGGCCGCAGCGGGCGTGACGACGCCCTCGGGCGCCCTCCCCCTCAAGGTGGCCGACGAAGTCGTCCGGCTCGACAGGCCCGTGCCCGAAGGCTCGAAAATCAAGTGACGGCGACCTACAAATAGCGCGCGTGCCGCTGGACGGCCAGGGCAAGGATCCCTTGAGGGCCGACCTCCACATCCACTCGCGGCACTCGCCGGACAGCTCGCTCGAGCCCCGCGAGATCGCGAAGCTCGCGAAGAGCCGCGGCCTTGCCGCCGTCGCGCTCACGGACCACAACAGCGTCGGCGGCCACGGCGCGATGCGCGAGGCGTGCGCCGCTGAAGGGCTCCTTTTCCTGCCGGGGGTCGAGGTCACGTCGCAGGATGGGCACATCTTGGCCTATGGGGTGAGCCAGGCGCCCCGGCAGGGCCGCAGCGCGCCGGAGACGATCGAGGAGATCCACGCCTTCGGGGGCATCGCATCGGCGGCCCACCCCGAACGCGTGTACACGGGGCTTTCGGCGGCCGTGGTGCGCGCCGCCAAGTTCGACGCGGTCGAGGCGTTCAACTCCCAGAGCGCGGAGCACCACAATGCGAAGGCGCGCGCGGTGGCCGAGGAGCTTCGCCTCCCGGTCACGGGCGGATCGGACGCGCACGCGCCCTTCCGCGTCTCGCTCGGCTACCTCTTCCTCGAGCTTGACGCGGAATCGCCGGACGCGGCGATCGCGCAGATCCTCAAAGGCAGGAACAGGGCGGAGGGCGTTCGGCCGCGCTTCGGCGCGGTGTTCGCGCGCTCCGTGGACACAGCGGCCCGCTGGGTCCTGCGGGGCGGCCGGAGACTCTAGCTCGACTTTGCCGGCGCCTTGGCCTTGTCCGCGTCGGCCTTCGGCTTCTCGGCGAGCCGCTCCTGGAATCCCCGGATCTTCGGGGCCAGCTTCCCGCTCACCTTGGGGGCCGCGAAGCGGCGTAGCAATTTGTATACAAAGATGATGGGCCAAATGATGAGCCGCGGGATGAAAAGGAGAATCGTGAGGACGAGGTTGACCGCGAAGAAGAGGTAGTACCGGGTCACGCTCGAGCCGCAGTACTTCTTCGGGATGATCCAGAGGTGGAATGGGTTGTAGGACGCCCACTTTCCGCCGAAGCCGGGTCCCGGCGGCACACCCTTCCGGAACGCCGTCGCGAAGGCTAGAGCCTTGGATTGCTTGGCCACGGCCGGGGCTGCCTCGACCACGGGCTCGGGGGCCTTGGCCTCTTCCGGCTTGCCCTCCTCCGGAATCCCGAGGATCTCGGCCTTTGAGAGCTTCACGGCGCGGTCAGCGGCGGCGATCTCCCGCGTGCTGTACGACATGTCCACGAGGTCGAGGTTCGCCGGGACCACGAGGTCCTCCCCGAAAGCGTCCTTGTAGGCGGAGGCGAAGTCATTGCGCGCTTCACGGGTAATCCGCTTTTCGAGGTACTTCTCGATGAGCTCGACGTCGACCTCGGACCTGCGCTGGTACTGCGCGTCGGCAGCCGAGCCGGCCGGCGCACCTTGGGACCCCCCCGCGGCGGCGGCGGTCTCGCCGGGCTTCGGGGGCGCCGGGAGGTTGGCCGCCCTTGCATCGGCCTCGGCGACGAAGTACTCGAGTTGCTCCTTCGTGAGCTTGTAAGGGACAAGCTTGTCGTACCGGTAGTCCCACCGAAGCGTCTCGAGCTCGAGGACGTCGTACCCGTCCTCGACGAGGCTGCCGAACTCCTTGCCGATCTCGTCCTCGAGGGCCTGCCACCGGGAGCGGGCCTTGCGCCACTCCTTGGACTCCTTGGCGCCCTTCTCCTTCTTGGGCTTCTTTTCCTTGGCCATGGACGCCGCCCGTAAGCGGGCCGCGCAACTGCGCTCAACTGATTTAAGGGGTTGGTTATCTGGCTCGCCCGGGAATCGCGCACCCAGCATGGGGAAAATCGCCCCGCCGGCGCCCGACGTGAGTTAAATAGCGCGCGCCGATTGGCGCGTCCATGGCGGCGCCCGTTTCCGAGCCGGCCGAGTCCCTGCCCCTCACGCGCCGCGCGCTGGAAGAGCCCCTGTGCGACACCTGCCTCGGCCGCCTTTTTGGCGCCCCCCCGAAGGGCGCCACCTCCGCACACCGCGGAAAACGCCTGAGGGATTCTGTCGGGGGAGCCCAAACCGACCCCGCCCTATGCCCCCTCTGCGAGGGCACCTGCGGCGAGTTCGACGCCCTCACGAAACTGGCCGCCGACGCCCTCGAGGGCTACGAGTTCGACACACTTCTCGTGGGGACGACCGTAGACGTTGTGCTCGCGCGGCGGGAATCCGAGTACGCGGCGGGCCTCGGGCTCTCGTCCATCCACACGCTGAAGCAGGAGGTGAACCGGGAGGTTGGGCTTCGCCTCGAGGCCTCGCTCTCCAAGACCGTCGACTTCCTCGACCCCGATATCGCCGTTCACCTCGACTCGCGCTTCAATACCGTGAGCCTCCAGGTCAAGTCGGCCTACTTTCGGGGGCGCTACCGGAAGCTTGCGCGCGGAATCCCCCAAACCCGTTGGCCCTGCCGCTCGTGCCGCGGCCGCGGGTGCGGGAGGTGCCAGGGCACGGGGAAGATGTACGGCGAATCCGTCGAGGAGTTCGTTGCGCGGCCCCTCATGGAAGCCCTCGGCGGCAAGGAGCACGCGCTCCACGGCGCGGGCCGGGAGGACGTCGACGCGCGCATGCTCGGCCGAGGGCGCCCCTTCATCGTGGAGGTCCGGGCCCCAAAGCGCCGGACCCTCGACCTCGAAGCCGCCGAAGCGTCGATCAACGGGGCGGCGGCCGGCCGTGTCGAAGTGAGCGAGCTTGCCCCGTGCAGGAAGGAAGCCGTCGCCGCCCTCAAGGACGCCGACTGGCAGAAGACATACCGCGTCCTCGTGGCGCTCGAAAAGGCTATTAAGGATGACCCGATTAACCGCGCCTGCGCTGAGCTTACTGGCTGTGTCATAGATCAACAGACACCCGCGCGCGTGTCCCATCGACGGGCTGACATGGTAAGGAAGCGGAAAGCCGTCCTCGTGCGCCTCAAGAGCCTTGCAGACACCACGGCCGAACTTGAGGTTAGGGGCGAAAGCGGTCTGTACGTGAAGGAACTCATCCACGGCGACGAGGGACGGACGAAGCCGAGTTTTTCGGAATTGCTGGGGGTACACTGCACCGTCCTCGAACTCGATGTCCTTGAGATCCACGACAATCCGGAGGGAGAAAACCCATGAAAGCCTCAAAGGGCCCAAGGAAGGGCACGCGCTCGCTCTTCAGGGTCACCCCGCGCGAGCGCGGAAAGACGCGGATCACCCGAGTCATGCAGCGGTTCCAAGAGGGCGAGAAGGCGGCCATCGAGATCGACTCGCGTGTCCGGGGCGGCCAACCGCACAACACGTTCAACGGCAAGACCGGCGTGGTCGTCGGCCAGCAAGGCCGGTCGTACCTCGTGCGGATCCGCATCGGCGGCAAGATGAAGGTCGTCGTGGCAGCCCCGGCCCACCTGCGCCGGATGCGCCAGATCTAAAGGCACGCAGGCTTGGAAGGCGGAGGCGGAAATCCCTATGAAGATCGGCGAGAGGCACCTGACGATCCCCGAGGTCCACGAGCTGCTGCTCAAGGAGCAGGAGAAGCGGGAGCTCACGTATGAGCAGAAGCTCGTGCTCCAGCACTGCGAGCTCCTCCAGCGCTTCGACACGCGCACGGCGCAGAAGCTCGTCGCCGAGCTCGAGAAGATCGAGCGCGTCTCCGCGCCGCTTGCCCACAAGATCGCCGAGCTCCTCCCCACGCACCCCGACGACGTGCGTTCGATCTTCTCGAAGGAACGCTTCACGCTCGAGGAGAAGACGATCGCCTCGATCATGCAGACGGTCGGAAAGTACGGCGCCGCGGCCACGGCCCCGCCTTCCGAGTGACGGCCCGGGCCCGCGGGGGGTTGCGATCGTGGAGGACTTTGCCTACGTGCTCGACTTCCTGCCGCGGGGCCACCCGACGGGCGGGCAGTACCACCACGAGCCCGTGGCCTATGCGGTCGGCGAGCAGGAGTTCAAGCTCCTCGAGCTCAACCCGAAGCCCGAGGTCACGCAGATGCTCCCCGGCGAGAAGGTCTACATCGGCAAGGAAGCCGAGAAGCGGGACAAGATCCTCCACGTGAAGCGCCGCGTCTCGTACAGCGAGCTCACGAACGCCGCCCAGGCGGAGCTGCCGTTCATCTTGAAGCAGATGATCAACGCGCAGGCCGATCGGTTCGTGAAGTTCTACAACGAGGCGCAGCCCGTTTCGACGCGCTTCCACATGCTCGAGCTCCTGCCCGGCCTTGGCAAGAAGACGATGTGGAAGATCATCGAGGAGCGCAAGGCCGCGCCCTTCAAGGACTTCGCGGACCTCGCCAAGCGCGTCCCGACGCTTCACAAGCCCGACGAGGTCATCGCGAAGCGGATCCAGGTCGAGCTCGAGGACACGCAGCAGAAGTACAGCCTCTTCGTGCACCGGTAGGGGTGGGGGGCGCTGCGCGTGGGTGAGCCCGCCCGCTTAGACTTCGGCGCGGTCGTCGACAGGCACGAGCTCCCGCGGGAGGACCGCGTCGGCCTCGTCTGGGTCGTGATCTTCTCCTTCGGGGCGGTTTTCCTTGCGGTGCCGCCGCTCATCCTCGACCCGCGCCAGGGGCCGCCGCGCGCGGTCTATTTCCTCATCTGGGGGCTCTTTGTCCTTGGCGCGGCCCGCGCGGTGGCTTCGCGGTACTTCTCGACGCCTACGGTCGTGCTCGAGCGTGGGCTCTTCCTGCCCGCGTACCTTCCGCGCCACTTTGTCCGAGTCCGCCGGCGAGCCGTCCCCTTCAAGGACCTCTTGCGCGTCGAGCTCGACGACACGCCGCTGCGCTCGGGCACGCACCTCTTCGTGACGGCCCGCGGGCCCGTGCGCTGCGCAAAGGCGTACTTCCCGCCCGCCCGGAAGCTCGCCGAGGCGATCAAGGTGCACGCGCCGCAAGTCGAGGTCGCGCTGATCGACCGGAAGGGCCGTGAGCGCCGGTATGCGCCGGTCGTGAAAAGGCGGCCCCGCGGGAAGGAGCCCAAGGGGGAACGCACCGACGGCAAGTAAGCGGGCGCGCCCTCTTGGCGCCCCACCGGGCGGCAGGGTGGGGCGGGAGCTGGAGCGGCTGGGGCTTTCCCCGTCGAAGGCGAGGGGCCAATCCTTCCTGCGGGACGAGGGTGTCGCCGAGCGGCAGGTCATGGCGGCGGGGGTCGCGCCCGGCGACGAAGTCCTCGAGGTCGGCGGGGGCCTTGGAGTCCTCACGCGCGCGCTCTCGCGGCGTGGCGCGAAGGTCCGCGTGCTGGAGATCGAGGGGGCGCTCGCCCGCCACCTAAGGTCGCTTGGACTGCCAGGCGTCGAGGTCGAGGAGGCCGACGCGCTCAAGGCGGACCTGGGGCGTCCTCGGCGTGTCGTTTCGAACATCCCCTATTCCGTGTCGAGCGAGCTTATCGAGCGCCTGGCGTCGTGCGGGGCTGCCGTCGTCGTGCTCCTCGTGCAATCCGAGGTCGGCAAGCGGCTCGCAGCAGGGCCCGGGTCGAAGGCCTGGGCGCGGCTGCCCGCCATTGTGCAGCGCGAGTACACGGTGGAAATTCTCGAAACGGTCCCCCCAAACGCGTTCTTCCCGCAACCGCGCGTGCGCTCAGCCCTGGTCCGGATGCGCCGCCGGCCGGGCGCGGGGGAGGCCCTCCGCGCGGACTTTGCGGCGGTGGTGGGCGCGCTCTTCGCCCTGCGGCGCAAGAAAGTGCGCAACAGCGTGGCGCGTGCGGCGGCCGCTCTCCGTGCGCCTCCCGAGCGCGCGCTTGCCGTCGTGGAGGCGCAGGGGATTGCCGACCGGCGACCTGAGGAGCTTGCCGTGGGGGATTTCGAGGCGCTTGCGAAAGCGCTGGCAAACCTAAGAATGACTAAATAGCGTCCGCCCGGTGAAGCGCGGCGTGAGCGGCTTGCGGGACTGCCGTCGCTCCTTCCCGGGGCTCTGGCCGGCGTTCCTGGCGCTCGCCGGCCTCGCCTCCATCGCGGTCCTGGCCCTTGCCCTTCCGGCCGAGGCTGGCGGAGTTCCCGAATACCTGGGAAACGACCTCGTCGTGAGTGCCGGCGCCCCCCAGGTTTACGCGAACCGCACGCTCGTGGTCGCGGGGAATGTGACGGTCCAAGCGGGCGGCGTCCTCGAGCTTCGCAACTCGACCGTGCTCCTCAACCTCACGGCCAACGGGTCCAAGGCGCTCACCGTCGAGCCGACGGGAACGCTGAGAGTGCTCGATCTCGACGGCTCTTCGTCCACGGCGGGCGACCGTTCGGTCGTGGGCTCGGCGGACCCGGGCCTGCGCTACACCGCGCGCTTCAAGGCGGGCGCCAATGTGCTTTTCCGCGCAAGCACGCTCTCGGGCTTCGGGTTCAGCCTCGCCGGCCCGGGGCTCCTCATCGAGGCGGCCAATGTGACCTTCAAGGACTCGAGCCTCGAGTCCTACGTGTTCCTGCGCGTCGAGCGCGTTTCGCCCGTCTTCGACGGCGTCCTCTTTTCCAGCGACGGGACGGGCTCGAACTACTTCTTCGGCTCGGATGCCGCGCTCGACAACTGCACCTTCCAGAGGCACTTCGTGGCGCTCTCGGCCGGCGACGGCTCGGCGCTGCGCGTTTCCAACGCGCTCGTTGCGGACACGACCTTCTCATTTGCGCTCAACGGGTCGACGCTCACCGTCTCGGGGGCCGCCGTGAACAACAGCACCTCCGGTGTGTTCCTCACGAACGGGAGCCTCGCGACCTTCACGGACGTGGATTTCGACCCCGCTCGCGCGACCTTTGGGGACAACTCGTCGGAGTTGCGGGCGTCGCGGACGTTCTTCGTGCGGGTCCTCAACCTCGCATCCGAGGGCGTGCGCAACGCCACCGTGACCCTGCGGGACAGCGCGAATCTCACCTTGGCGACCTTGAACACGGCCGCCACCGGGGTCGTGGGCCCGGCCACCCTGCGCGCGTTCACGTTGAACGCGACGGGCCGGGCGGACCTCGCGAACTACACGGCGGCCGCCGTGAAGGGCGCGTTCTTCGACTCCCGCGCGTTTTCGGCCCTCGTTGAGCCGTCCGTGCTTACGCTCATCCTCCCGTCGAACATCGACCCGCGCTTGACGCTCGTCGAACCGGCCGCAGGCGCGGCGCTCCTCGCGGGCGTGCCCGCGCTCTTCGAGGTGAACGTCACGGACCCCGACAGCACGCCGGGCGGTGTGACCGTGTCCTGGGTTTCCTCCCTTGCGGGACCTTTGGGTGCTGGCACATCGTTGCCGGTAACCCTGCCCGAAGGGCTCCAGACCATCGAGGTCGAGGCCCGCGACGGGGCCGAAGGCTACCGGCGCCTCGAGTTCACGGTCACCGTGGAGTCCGGGCAGGCCGACACGGTCGCGGCAACGTCCGGCGGGCTCACCTTCAACGCGACCGTCTGGAAGACCTCGCGGGGGAGCGTCGGAGCGCTCATCGGCGCGCCGCCCTCGCCTCCGGCGCTGATCGCCGGCCCGGGGTTCGAATTGCACTCTGCCTCAGGGACGCTTGTTTGGGGCTGGGCGCTCCTCGAGGTCCCCTTCAACGAAAGCGGCCTGCCCCACGGGACCTTTGCGGAAAACCTCACGCTCGCGCACTTTTCTGCAGGCGTGTGGAGCCAGGTCGCGGGTGCGGCGGTCAACCTCTCGCGCGGGGTCCTTGTGGCAAACATCTCCGCCACCCTGGGGCTCGGCTGGTTCGCGGTGGTCGCGGTCAAGGGCGATAACCTCCCGCCCGAGGTGCCGGACGCCCCGCGCCTTTCTGCCGTCGTGGGGGTGCCTTTCACCTTCGACGTCGACGCGGTCGATACGCCCGGAGACACGCTGACCTTCGCGCTCGTTTCGCCGCCTTCTTGGATCAGCGTCGACACACAGACGGGCTTGCTGGCCGGGACGCCGGGGCCGCAAGACCGCGGCCTTGTCGTGCTCAAGCTCTCCGTTACCGACCCGTGGGGCGCGAGTGCCTCCCGGGGCGTCGAGCTATTCGTCTCGGGCGTGGCCCTAAACGGGCCGCCGCGCCTCATCAACGCGCGCGTGGCGCCGATAGAGCCCGTTGAACGCGAGGCGGTCACGATCGAAGTGACCTACGTGGACGGCGACGACGACCTGCCGCTCTTTGTTGAAGTGCTGATCGACGGCACGCCCCAAGCGATGGACCCGGTCGAGCTTGCCGACATCAACGCGACGGACGGGAAGCGCTTCACGTTTACTGCGGTCCTTGCCGTCGGAGCGCACAACATCTCGTTCAGGACGAATGACGGCGCGCCCGGCCACGCGGACGTCCGGCTGGCGGGCGGCGACTTGGTCGTCGTCCCGGACACCCTGCGCACGCTCAACAACTGGGTCCTTGCGCTCCTTGCGAGCATTGCGGCGACCCTGGTCTTGGTGGTCTACGTGCGGGCGCGCGCCCCGACGGCCGACAAGAAGCGCCAGGCTCCGACGCCTGAGGACCGCGTCGAGCTCCTTTCGGGAGCCGCCCTGAAGCCTATCCCGCCCCAGCCAAAGCTTGCCAAGCCCGCGCCGGAACGCGAAGCCGACCTTGCGGGGGAGGCTGAAGCCCTCGCCGCGCAGGCCGAGAAGGACGCGGAGAGCGGACGCGCGGCGCTTCGCCCCGAGGAAAAGAAGGAGTAGAGTTTACCCGGCAAGGAACAGGCGGCCCCGGAATCGCACGACGGGGACCTTCTCCTCGCCGGGCTCGTGGCGTGCCCAGTTGCGAAGCGTGACCGTCGCGTAGGAGACGGGGTCGAGCGCCTGGAGCTCCTCGCGGCCGACGGTCACGACGACCGCGTCGCTGCGCGACGCCTCGCTGCCCGGGGCGCTCGCGCGCTTCACCCAGTCCTCGCCCTTGTTTTCCTGCACGCCCGTCTCGAGGTCGGTAACGACGATCGACTTCGCGTGGACCTTGTGCACGAGGAACACGCGCTCGCCGGCGACGAGGACGTCGTTCCGGATGAACTTTGGAAGGCGCACGGAGAGGGTGGTCCGCTGGAGCTCGCTGCCATCCCGAACGCCCGCGATCTTCCCGGAGCGAAGGAGCGTGGCGCCAAGCTCGTCTCGAAGCGCGCTGGCAATCCGCTGCGCGGCCGAGGTCGAGGACAGGTAGAAGTCGAGCCCGCCGTGGATCTCGTCGATCTTGGTGAGGAAGAGGTCCCGCTCGGTTTCCCCAAGGCGTGCCACGGTCGCCTCGACCTGCGCGCGGAGGCGCGCCTTGTGGTCGGGGTCCAGAGCGCCTTCGAAGGCGCGGACCTGGACGATCGCCTCGAAGTAGGACCCCGCCCGGCGGCTGCACACGTCGCAAAGCGAGGTACGCACCTTGAGGTGCGTGGGGAAGTCCCGCGCGAACACCTGCCCTCGGACGCGGAGCTCGGCGTGGACCTTGAGGTCAAAGGAGCGCAGGTCGCCCCGGACCTTCTCGCGCGTAAGCGAAACAACCTCGACGCCGTCCCGGACGGAGGTGTGCTCGGCAAGGGCGTGCTCCACGAGGCCGTCGGGCTCCATACGCTTTAGCCATACCTTTCCTCGAAGCACGGACCCGCAGGAGGCGCAGACGAGGACTGTAATGTGCTCGTCGAGCACGAAGGGGTTCTCGGTCTCGACGAAGCAGTCGGGGCACAGCCCGTCGATCAGGTGGGCCCCGGGGTGCTCCTTCCCGCAGCGGAAGCACTGCATCGGCGCGCACGAAGGGTAGGGCATATTTCAAAGGATCGTGAAGCACGCCTGGCGCTGGGGGCGGGAGGGAACCGAATCGGAAACCCCGTAGCCGCAGGGAGGCCCGTCTTCATTCCCGAACGGCCGGTGTCAACGGGCAGGCCTTCAAGGGCCATCGGGGGTCTCCATCCGCGGAGGAAGACCTTCAAGTCCGCAACCAAACGGGCATCCGAGAAACGAGGGTCCGTGCGTGGCCGGCTAGTGGGTCGCGTTCGTCTGCCGCCGCCTCCCGGACGCGGTCGGCTAGAATTCGGAGATTCTCCTCGCCTGTTCTGTTGTGGGGCATCGCATGCTCCCTGGCAATTTCACCCATCGCAAGCCGGCGCCGGACGGCGGAGGGATTTCGCGATTCGGTGAGAAGCCTCTGCGTGCGGCCACGTGGATCCCTCCAATCTCGAAGGAGAATCACGACGCCTGCCGCGCTAAGCCCCCCGCACAGGGTCCCCAACGCCCACGAGCCAGCCAGAAGCGAAGCCGCCGCCATGGGCGGGCCCAATAGAATCGCCCAGATGGGGGTCTTGTCAGGTTCGTAAATGGTCATGGCGGCTCTCGCCCCCGGAAATCAAAGGCAGTACACTTGGGCGTGCGGCACGCCGTCGACGAGCCGGACGGTCGAGCGGTCGACGAGATTGAACTTGAGGGCCACGCCAAGCGCACGCTCGCCGAAGATGTTGTACGAGGTCGCCCCGCGGATCAGATTGAAGATCCCCGACTCGTCGTCGTCGAAGAGGTCGCCGCCGTAGAACCCCTCGTTCACGGTGATCTGGAGCTTCCCGTCCTTGAGCTTTCGGCCGAGGAGCTCGGCGTCGCACATGGCCACGACCACCTGGCCCTGGGCGCGGTGGGTCTTGATCGAGACCTGGCCGGGCACCTGGACTGCCTCGGGGGGGAACTACGGGGAGGGGCCGGATAAACCCTGGCGACCCCTCTGGAGCGAGGGGGGAAACTTACCTCGAAGCGAC
>Ga0209342_10002911_pt1 | contig 18192 bp, 20 predicted proteins | sample RifCSP16_2_FD_184023 | JGI IMG/M metagenome (GOLD analysis project Ga0209342, IMG submission 184023) | Soil microbial communities from Rifle, Colorado - Rifle CSP2_sed 16_2 (SPAdes) (version 2) | ecosystem: Environmental > Terrestrial > Deep subsurface > Rock core/Sediment | place: Rifle... | reverse complement strand
GGGCACGTCGCTCGAGTACGGGATCTGCGACGAGCGCGGACTCCGCTGCTGCTATCACGGCTGGCTGTACGGCGTCGACGGCGCGGTCGAACCGCACCACCTCGACAAGCAGGGCGGCGGTGGCGAGCTCGATCGTGTGGCGCTCGTCGCCGCGCTCCGCCGGCGCGGCGACGTGGCTCTCGAAGAACTCGCGAATCGCGTTCAGCATGACGCGGGGGCGCACGCCCGAAGCCTCGGCCGCGCCGCTACTTGCCGGTCCGCTCGAACTCCGCGACGCGCTCCATCGAGCGCGGCGTGAACTCGTTCTGGGGCGCGTCGCCGCCGACGACGAACAGCAGCATGTGCTCGGTCCCGGGCTCGCCGTGCGTGACGTTCTCGAACCGCCGCGCGCAGCCGGGCGGGAACGAGATCGTGTCGAGGGGGCCGACCTCGAGCGACTCCAGCGCCTCGCCCTCGTTCCACTGGGCGAGCCACCGGCCGCTGATGACGACGAAGGTCTCGTTGGTGTCGTGGTTGTGCATCAGCACGCCCTTGCCCGGCCGGCAGCGCACGAAGCCAAGGTTGAAGCCCTCCGCGACCGGGATCGCCGCGTTGGCGGAGGAGCTCTGGCCGACCGGCGAGTTGACGGCGCCGACGCCGGCCTCCGCCGGCATCTGGAAGCCGACGACGGCGAACGTGGTCTTCTGGCACTCGGGCAGCGCCGAGTCCTGCAGGCCGTCGCTGAAGCCCTTGAGCTCGGCGAAGCGCGCGACGCGCTTCAGCATCTCCTCGCGGGACCAGACTCTGACGGACGGCAGCATGGGCACCTCGCACGCGGGACTCGGGGTCGGGGCACCGATGCTACACCGGACGCGGGCGCGAGTTGTGCGGGAAACCCTTCCCATGGAGAATCGCGCGGTCCTACGCCCCGACGAACCGATGCCGCTCGAACGACCGACCGCAGCCCCGCCCGCGCCACGGCAGGTGCTCGCGGACTTCGGCGGCGTCTATCTCGTCAACGCGATCGTCGCGTTCATCTTCGCCGCCTCGGGGCCGGTCGCGATCGTCCTCGCCGTGGGCACGCGCGGCGGGCTCACCGCGACCGACCTCGCGTCGTGGCTCTTCGGCTCGTTCTTCGTCAACGGGCTGATCAGCATCGCCTTCTGCTGGCGCTACCGCCAGCCGCTGGTGTTCTTCTGGTCGATCCCCGGCACGGTGCTCGTCGGACCGGCGCTCGGCCACCTCACGTTTCCGGAGGTGATCGGCGCGTTCGTCGCGACCGGCGTCCTCATGCTGGCGCTCGGCCTGAGCGGCTGGGTGCGGCGGGCGATGGAAGCGGTGCCGATGCCGATCGTGATGGGCATGGTCGCCGGGGTGTTCCTCCGGTTCGGCCTCGACCTCGTGCTCGCCATCCGCGACGACTTCTGGATCGCGGCGCCGATGACCGCCGCGTTCCTCGCGTTGAGCGTGTCGCCGCGGCTCGGGCGGCTGCTGCCGCCGCTGATCGGGGCGCTGATCGTCGGCGTCGTCCTGATTGTCGCGCTCGGCCGGTTCGATGCGGCGGCGACCGGGACGTTGGGGCTCGCGCGGCCGAACCTCTACGTCCCGGCGTTCTCGTGGCCGGCGATGATCGAGCTCGTGGTGCCGCTCGCGATCACCGTGCTCGTCGCGCAGAACGCCCAGGGCATCGCGATCCTCCGGGCGGCCGGGCACGCGCCCCCGATCAACGCGATCACCGCGGCCTGCGGCGCCGGGTCGATGGTCACCGCTTTCGTCGGCACCGTCTCGACCTGCCTGACCGGCCCGGTGAACGCGATCCTCTCCGGCGCCGGCGAGCGGCATCGGCACTACGTCGGGGGAATCCTCGTCGGGCTGCTGGCGCTCGCGTTCGGGCTGGCGTCGCCCGTCTTCACCCGGCTGATGCTGGCCACCCCCGGCGAGTTCATCGCGGCGCTCGCGGGCCTCGCGATGCTGCGCGTGCTGCAGACGGCGTTCACCACTTCGTTCAAGGACCGCTTCACGCTCGGCGCGCTGGTGACGTTCCTCGTCACGGTGGCCGACGTGACGCTCCTGAACATCGGCGCGCCGTTCTGGGGGCTCGTCTTCGGCTTCGCCGCCTCCTGGCTGCTGGAGCGGGCGGACTTCCGGGCGGCGCGGTCGTGACGCGCTATCGCGCGCCCGAGCTGCCCGCCGCGACCTCCTCGATCTCGGCGCGGCACAGTCCGATATCGCGCAGCTCCCGGTCGCTCAGGATCCCGAGCTCCCGGATCGTCCGGCGGGCACGGTGCCGCACGGCAACCGCCGCCACCGCGCTGACGATCCGCGCACCGAGCCAGGCCCAGGCGGCGCGGCGCAACGCTGCTTCGAAGCGGTAATCGAACGGCCGGCGTGTGCCTGGCCGCGAGGTGCTCGACGGCGCTTGCATGGCTTCCTCCTCAGGACTTCCAGGGCAGCGGGATCGGCTGGCCGTCCGGGAACACGGCCTCGACGGGGGAGGTCGAGAACGCCGCGGTCAACGTCAGCGGCTCGGCACCGGTGTTCAGGATCTGGTGATCCACGTTCGCGGGAATGACGAGCGTTGTGTCGGGGCCGAAGCGGTGGATCTCGCCGCCGATGTGCAGCTCGCCGCGGCCGGACTCCACCATGACGACCTCCTCGCAGTCGTGGCGGTGCGGCGGAGTCGCCTGGCCGCCCGCGATCGTCTGGCGCCAGACGGACAGGTGCTTCAAACCGTTCTCCGAGCCGGCGAGCGTGGTATGCCGGAGCCCGGGCAGGGCGGACTGGGGCCGGCTGGCGTTGTCGAGGACGTACATGGTCGTTGTCTCCTCACGAGGATGGTGGCGCGTCGGGCAGCAACGCGAACGCAGTGTGCGCGCGGCGGCACCAGGATAGAACGGCGGCAAATGTCCTAACATTGCCGATATTCTGTCGGCAATAAGGGGACCGGGCCCATGGCCGGAATGCAGACTTTCCTCGCGTTCGCGGAGACGGCGAAGCGCGGCAGCTTCGCCGAGGCCGCGCGCGAACTCGGGCTGTCCGCGTCCGCGGTGGCGAAGGGCGTCGGCCGCCTGGAAGCGGACCTGGGCCTGCGGCTCTTCCACCGCACGACCCGCCAGGTGACGCTGACGAGCGAAGGCCACGAGCTTTATGCGCGCTGCCGGCGCATCGTGGACGAGATCGAGGCGCTGCGCGACGACGCGTCTGGAGCCCGCGCCGAGCCGAGCGGCACGCTGCGACTGAACGCGCCGCTCGTCCTCGGCAGGATGGCGGTCGTGCCGGCGCTCGCGGCGCTCGTGCGCCGGTATCCGAAGATCACGCTCGAGGTCGGCTTCTCGGACCGCTACGTCGATCTCGTCCGGGAGGGGCTGGATGCGGTCGTCAGGATCGGCCACCTGCCCGATTCGACGTTGGTGGGGCGGCACATCGGCGACCAGACGGTGATCGTCGTCGCTGCGCCGCGCTATCTTCGGGAGCGCGGGACGCCGCGGACGCCGGCCGACCTCGCCGGGCACCTGTGCCTCCTGTTCCGCAACCCTTCGACGGGGCGCCCGCGACCATGGCAGTTCCAGGAGCGCCAGCGCTCCTTCGAGCGCATGCCGGTGTCCGCGACCGTCATGAACGACGGCGAGGCGCTGGTCGCCGCAGCCGCGGCGGGCATGGGCCTCATCCAGGTGCCGGACTACATGGCCGGGGATGCGCTGCGGGCTGGCCGCCTGGTGGAGGTGCTCGGTCGCTACCGTTCGGCCCCGCTGCCCATTTCGCTCGTCTATCCCTCGACGCGCCGCGTGACGCCGCGGCTGCGCGCGCTCATCGAGGTGCTCGCAGCGCCGGGGGTGACGAGGGCGCTCGGCGGGACGGCGCCGCGCCGCAAGCGCGGGGTGTGAGCCGCGCGCTCGACTCGCCCTCCCGCAACGCGGCAGAGGCGCGGGACTGACAGCCCGCGCCGGCTAGACGCCGAGCAGCGGCAGCTGACCCTTCGGGTAGCGCGTGCCCTGCACCTTGCTGTCGTCGATGCCGCGCGCGAGCGCCGCGGCCTCGCCGGCGGAGAGCTTGATCTCGGCCGCCTTGAGGTTGTCGCGCAGATGGGTGCGGCGCTTGGTGCCCGGGATCGGCACCATGTCGGGCCCTTGAGCGAGCAGCCAGGCGAGCGCGAGCTGCGCCGGCGTGCAGCGCTTGGCGTCGGCCAGCTCGAAGAGCGGCCGCACGAGCTGGGCGTTGCTCTCGACGTTCCCGGCCTGGAAGCGCGGATGGTCGCGCCGGCGGTCGTTCTCGCCGAGGTCGCTCAGGCTCTTGATCGCGCCGGTGAGCATGCCGCGGCCGAGCGGCGAGTACGGCACGAAGCCGATGCCGAGCTCGCGGCAGGTCGCGAGGACGTTGTCGTTCTCCACGAACCGGCACCACACCGAGTACTCGGTCTGCAGCGCGGCGATCGGGTGCACCGCGTTCGCGCGGCGGATCGTCGCCGGCCCGGCTTCGGATAGGCCGAGGTGGCGCACCTTGCCTTGTTCGACGAGCCGCTTCATCGCCCCGACCGTGTCTTCGATCGGCACGCTCGTGTCCACGCGGTGCTGGAAATAGAGGTCGATGACGTCGATCCCCAGCCGCGCGAGGCTCTTGTTGCAGGCCTCGATGACGTACTCGGGCTTGCCGTTGGCGCCCGGCTTGCCGTCGGGCGTGCGGACGTTGCCGAACTTCGTCGCCACCACCGCCTTCGCCCGATAGCCGTCGGCGAGCGCACGGCGGAGCAGCTCCTCGTTCTTGCCGTCCGCGTAGGCGTCGGAGGTGTCGAGGAAGTCCGCGCCCGCGTCGAGCGCCTCGCGGACCGTGGCGATCGCCTCCGCCTCGTCCACCGGGCCGTACAGGTTGGTCATGGCCATGCACCCGAGCCCGAGGGCCGAAACCTCGAGGCCGGTCTTGCCGAGACGCCGACGCTGCATGCTGTCCTCCGTTGCGCTTTCCGCGCGAGTGGGCGAGACGCTACCGGAAGGCCGGGCAAGAGGCAAATTCCGCCGGTATCCTCCGCGCCGTGGGGACGCTGCGCTACTCCGAATCCGACCGGCTGCTGTTCGGCTCGCCGCTGCGGCGGCCCGGTGCGTGCATCGCGATCGGTGCGGTGCTGCTCGTGATGCTGGGCCTCGCGACGCTGGTCCATCTCGGGCTGCTCGCCAGCATGCGCCCGGACGTGGCGGCCGTCTTCTACCGGGCGCTGTTCCTCTCGAGCGTGCTTGCGCTCATCCCGCTGACCATCCTGTGGTTCCTCGACCGCCGCGAGCGCGAGAACCCCTGGCTGTTCGCGGCGGCGCTCTTCTGGGGTGCGAGCATCGCCACGGCGCTCGCGCTGCCGTTCAACACCGCTTTCTTCGGACTCGTCGCTGGGTGGGTCGCGCAGCACCCGGCCGTGGTGGAGGTCCTCGGGCCGGAAGCGGTCACCCTGCTCGCGGCGCCGATCTCCGCGCCGATCGTCGAGGAGATCGCCAAGGCGCTGGGCGTGCTCGGCCTCTGGTGGCTGCTCCGCGCCGAGTTCGACAACATGCGCGACGGGCTCGTGTACGGCGCGCTGGTGGGGCTCGGGTTCACGTGGTACGAGTCGGCGCTGTACGTGGCGCAGGGCTATGTCGAGCACGGCGTCGCACCCTACGCCGTGCAGCTCGGCAGCCGCTATGCGCTCCTCGGGCTGGGCGGGCACGCGCTGTTCACCGGAATCTTCGGCGCCTTCCTCGGCCTCGGGGTGCAGACGCGGCGCCGCTGGCTCCGGATCCTCGCCCCGCTTCTCGGGCTCGTCCTCGCCATCGGGGCGCACATGCTGAACAACGCCCTGCCGCTCCTCTTCGTGCTCGCCGGCGAGGCGCCGCCGACCGGGGAGGAGCCGCCGCCCGACGTCGGCTTCCTCGAAGCCTTCCTGACCGGCACGCTGCTCGACCTCACGATCTTCCTGCCGTTCGTCGCGATCATGGCAGTGGCGCTGTGGCGCAGCGGCACCTGGGAGCGGCGGGTGATCCGCGACGAGTTGGCCGACGAGGTCGGGCGCACCGTGAGCCGGGGCGAGTACGAGGCGATCGTCGGCGACCGCATGTTCCGCACGCGTCGCATCGACCGGCTGCATCCCCGCGAGTCGGCGGCGCTCGTGAACGCGCAGCACGAACTCGCGTTCCGGAAGCGCCGCGTGCGGGACGAGGACCGGGACCCCGAGCGCGACCGGCTGGTTGCCGGCTGGCGCGAGGAAATCCGGCGGCTGCGCGACGCGCTGCATCCCGCCTAGTTCCGCCTACAATCGCCCCCACCGAGACCGAGGGCCGCCCCGATGACCCCGCAAACCGTCCGCACGCTCACGCGCTACAACGCCTGGGCCAACAAGACGCTCTTCGACGCCGTCGCGGCGCTGCCCGCCGGCGAAGCCACCAAGGAGCGGCCGACCCTGTTCAAGAACATGGTCAACACGCTCAACCACCTGTACGTCGTCGACCTGGTCTGGCAGGCGCACCTGCAGGGTCGGGAGCACAGCATCCCCGCGCTCAAGACGGTGCTCCATCCCGAGCTGGGGGACCTGTGGCGGGCGCAGCAAGAGATCGACGGGTGGTACGTCAGCTACGGCGACAGCCTGAACCAGGCGGCCCTCGAGGAGTCGGTCGACTTCACGCTCATCGGCGGCAACAAGGGAACGCTGCGCCGCGGCGAGATCTTCTTTCACGTCGTCAACCACACGAGCTATCACCGCGGGTTCGTCGCCGATCTCTTCTACCAGGTGCCGCTCGTTCCGCCGCTCACCGATCTGCCGATCTTCTTGCGGCAGCAGGGCGCGCCGGCGTGAGCCCGCAGGACCGCTCCAAGGGCGAACACCCGAGCGCACTTCGCGCGAGGGTCGTCCAATGAGCCCGCAGGACCGCTCCAAGGGCGAACACCCGAGCGCACTTCGCGCGAGGGTCGTCCAATGAGTCCGGCGGAGCGACAGGTCGAGCTGCTCGGTCAGGCGGGGAAATACCTCGCCGGCGGCGGGCTGGGGCTCTTCCAGCTTCCGCCGGACCTCAACCTCGTCGTCGCGCGGGCGCAAGGGAGCCACGTCTGGGACGTCGCGGGGCGCGAGTACATCGACTATCACCTGAGCTCCGGGCCGCTGCTGTTCGGCCACGCGCACCCGGCGATCGTCGAAGCGGTGCAGGCGCAGCTCGGGCGGGGCACGACCTACTACTTCCTCAACGAGCCCGAGATCGCGCTCGCACGGCGGCTGGTCGAGGCGGTCCCGTGCGGCGAGGTGCTGCACTACGCCGGCTCCGGCACCGAGGCCACGTTCTATTCGCTCCGCGTCGCACGGGCGTTCACGAAGCGCGACAAGGTGCTCAAGTTCGAGGGCGCGTGGCACGGGATGCACGACTACGGGCTCTGGGGCACCGTGCCGGGCTCACCGTCCGATTACCCGCGCGCGAAGCCGGACTCCGTGGGCATTCCCGCGCAGGCCGGCGACACGGTGCTCGTCACGCCTTTCAACGACACCGAGCGTGCGGTCGCGATGATCGAGCGCTACGCGGCCGAGCTCGCCGCGGTGATCGTCGAGCCGCTGCAGCGCGTGCTCGTCCCCGAGCCCGGGTTTCTCCAGGCGATCCGTGACGTGACCAAGAAGCACGGGATCGTCCTCGTCTTCGACGAGATCGTCACCGGCTTCCGGATCGCGTGGGGCGGGGCGCAGGAGCGCTACGGCGTGGTGCCGGACCTCGCGTGCTACGGCAAGGCGGTGAGCGGCGGCTTCCCGATGGCGGCGATCGTCGGGAAGGCGGACGTGATGTCGGTGCTCGACGCGCGCAAGCGCCCGCGCGCCGAGGTGGTGTGGGCGACCCACACGCTCAACGGCAATCCGGTCTGCGCCGCCGCCGGCTGCGCCGCGCTCGACGTGCTGGCGCGGCCCGGCGTCTACGATCAGCTCCACCGGATCGGCGCGCGGCTCCGCGCCGGCATCGTCGCGGCCGGCGAGCGCCACGGCTTCGCGGTCCAGGCCCCCGGCGAGGACGCGGTGTTCGGGGTGCGCTTCACCGACCGCAAGCCGCTGCGGACGTGGATGGACCTCACCACGTCCAACCGGGAGCTCGGCCTGCGCTGGGCGCACGAGCTGATCCGGCGCGGCCTGCTCGTCAATCCGAACGAGAAGTTCTACATCTCGATCGCCCATACCGAGGCCGACGTCGAGCGCACGCTCGCGATCGCGGACGAGGCGTTCGCGGCGCTGAAGCGTTGAGATCGCCCACCGCGGCGGGATTGCGCACCGCACATTGACATCGTCCGGCGCCGCGCCGAACATGCGCGGCGGGATGTAATCGGTTACACGCACGCGGTCCCGAAGCTCCCGCCTCGCCCTCGCCTTTCGGAGATCCCGATGAAGCGCTACATCAAGCAGGCTCCGCCGCCCGCGCCGCAGGATCGCACGCGGCTCGAGGAGACGGTGCGGAAGATGCTCGCCGACATCGCCGCCAGCCGCGACGCGGCGGTGAAGCGCTACGCGCGCGAGTTCGACCGGTGGGAGAGCGACTCGTTCCGGGTGCCCGAGGCGGAGATCCGCAGGGTCGCGGGCCAGCTGCCCGATTCGTTCAAGGCGGACTTCGAATACTCGCTCAAGCAGGTGGTCGGCTTCGCGAAGCGCCAGCTCGAGACGCTGACCGGCTTCGAGACCGAGATCGAGCCCGGCATCGTGCTCGGCCAGAAGATGATCCCGGTCGAGCGGGTCGGCTGCTACGTTCCGGGCGGCAAGTTCCCGCTGGTCGCCTCCGCCATCATGAGCGTCGGCACCGCGAAGGCGGCGGGGGCCTCGCACGTCGTCGCGTGCGCGCCGCCGCGCGACGCGAGCGGCATGTATCCCTACACCCTGTACGCGCTGCACCGCGCCGGCGCGGACGAGATCTACAACCTCGGCGGCGCGCAGGCGATGGCGGCGATGGCCTACGGCTGCGTCGGCATCGCGCCGGTCGACATGATCACCGGCGCCGGCAACCCGTTCGTGGCCGAGGCGAAGCGCCAGCTCTTCGGCACGGTCGGCATCGACCTCCTCGCCGGCCCGACCGAGATCCTGGTCGTCGCCGACGACTCCGCCGACCCGGCGCTGGTCGCGACCGATCTCCTCGGCCAGGCGGAGCACGGCCCGGACAGCCCGGCCTGGCTCGTCACCACGTCGCGCGCGCTCGGCGAGGCCGCGCTGAAGGAGGTCGAGCGCCAGCTCGCGACGCTCCCCACGCGGAAGACCGCCGAGCCCGCCTGGCGCGATCATGGCGAGATCGTCGTGGTCGACTCCGACGACGAGGCCATCGCGGTGGCGGACGAGTACGCGCCCGAGCACCTCGAGGTGATGACTTCCCGGAACGGCTACTACCTCGAGCGCCTGAAGAACTACGGCAGCCTGTTCCTCGGCGAGGAGAGCACGGTGGCGTACGGCGACAAGGGCGTCGGGACCAACCACACCCTTCCGACCGCGCGCGCCGCGCGCTACACCGGCGGCCTCTGGGTCGGGAAGTTCATCAAGACCGTCACCTACCAGCACCTCACGAAGGAAGCGAGCCGGCGCATCGCTCCGGTCATGAGCCGGATCTGCGAAGTCGAGGGGATGCTCGCCCACAAGATCACCGCGGACGTGCGCGAGAAGCGCTACGCCCGCTGAAGCCACAACCAGGAGGAGGAACCCATGGCGCAGAAGACACCCCCCGTCCGGCCGCAACCGACCACGCGGCGCAAGTTCCTGTCCGATCTCGCGGCCGTCTCGACCGGCGTTGCCGCGGGCACGCTCGGCCTGCCCGCTTGCCCGGGCTAGCCCTCCACCAAGACCGGCACCGTCCGGGTGTGGGGCGAGCCCGGGCCCTACGCCGGCGTCGCCGTCGACGCGATGAACGAATGGGCGAAGAAGTTCGCGCCCGGCCTCGCCTTCAAGCTCGAGACGCTGTCGTGGGACTCGGTCTACGTGAAGCTCATGACCGATCTCGCCGCGCGCAACCCTGCCCACTGCATCTCGGTCGAGTCGCCGATCGCCTACCAGCTGATGGCGGATCTGCTGCTCGAGCCGCTCGACGACGTGGTGCAGAAGGTGGGCCGGAACCGCCTGATCGACGGCGTGAAGTGGGAGTACTGGGGCGCATGGCAAGGGAAGCAGTACGTGCTGCCGGCGCACCACCAGCCGCATCTGCTGGTGGTCCGCATGGACGTCGTCAACGAGCTCGGCCTGGGCGACCCGGACAAGTGGGACTGGAACGACCTCAGGAACGCCGCGCGGACCATAGCCGAGAAGAAGAAGGACATGGCGGGGATCTCGCTCGCCCTCGGGCGCAACCTCTGCACCGACTACCATTTCGCCGCGCTCCTGCACTCGGCGGGCGGCCGGATGTTCGATCCGGCGAACAAGTTCCAGGTGGTGTTCGACTCGCCCGAGACGGTGGAGGCGCTCGAGTACGTGAAGTCGCTGCAGCCGTACATGCCGCGCGGCGCGGTGAGCTACAGCTTCCTCGAGGTCGTGGACTCGATCGTCACCGGACGCGCGGGGATCTCGTTCTACTGGGGCCGCCCCTACGGGCGGGCGGCGGAGGAGAACAAGGCGGTGTTCGCCAACCTCCAGTCGTTCAACCACGCCCGCCACCCGAAGACCGGCCGGCGCTCGAACTGGAACGACTTCCAGGGCTGGTGCATCCCGCGGCCCAACAATCAGTACGTCGAGGAGGTCAAGGCGGCGCTCGTCTACTACCAGACGAGCCCGCAGTGGCTGGTGCGCTACTGCCACTCGCTGATGCCGAACGTGTCGCCGGTGTACAAGGACGTCCTGAACAACCCGACGCTGCAGACGCACCCGTTCTTCGAGACCAAGCGGCAGACGATCATGAACTACTACGTGACCTCGCTGCCGTACTCGTCCTCGACCGCCAACGAGTGGCTCCGCGGAGTCAACCCGCTCGCCGGCATCGTGCATGGCCGCTCGATCCTCGCGCAGACCGTGCAGAAGGTGGCGGTCGACAACTGGAAGGCCGCCGACGCCGCGAAGTGGGGCGCGAAGGAGCTCGAGCAGGTGCGCAAGGAGAACCTGCGCCTGCTCGGCGGCGCCGTCTGAGCGCCGCGGGTCGCGCCTAGAGCGGGGCAGCCGCAGCTGCCCCGTTCGCTCGGTCCCGCGTCACCCGCGCCGCGATGTCCCAAGCCGCCGACTGGAAGAGGGCCGACAGCCGGATCGGCATCCTGTTCATCGTGCCGTTCGCGGTCACGGCGCTCGTCTTCATGGTCTATCCGGTCGCCGAGGCGGTGCGACTCGCCTTCTACCATCACAACCCGCTCAACCCCGGGGCAAGCAGCTTCGCGGGCCTGGACAACTTCCGCGCGCTCGCCGCGGACCCGCTGTTCTGGCAGGCGTTCCGGCAGGCCGCGGTGTGGACCTTCTCCTCGATCGTGCTGCAGACCGTGATCGGCGTCGCGCTCGCGCTGCTCCTGCACCTCCCGCTGCGCGGCATCTCGGTGTTCCGCGGGCTGTTGCTCTTCCCGTACATCGTGCCCACGGTGGTGATCGCGCTCATCCTGCAGTGGATGCTGAACGCGGACCTCGGCGTGGTGAACTGGTCGCTGCGGGGCGCGGGCCTGATCGACGAGAACGTCTACTGGCTCGCCTCGCCCGGCATGGCGATGCTCTCCACCATCGCGCTGAACGTCTGGAAGTACACCCCGTTCGTCACGATCTGCGTGCTGGCGCGCCTGCAGACCATCCCGCTCGAGCTCTACGACGCGGCCAAGGTCGATGGCGCGGGCGCCGTCCGGCGCTTCGTCGACATCACCCTGCCGCAGCTCGCGGAGGTGCTCGCGGTGGTCGTGATCTTCCGCACGATCTGGACGTTCAACAAGTTCGAGGAGATCTATCTCCTCACCCGGGGCGGGCCGGGCACCTCGACCTTCAACCTCGCGATCTATTCCTTCGAGCAGTCGGTCGCGAACCTGAAGATGGGCATGGGCGCCGCGACCGGCGTGGTGATGATGGCGCTCCTCTTCGTCGGTAGCCTGATCTACATGCGCGTCTTCCGCTTCGACGAGGAACCGACGCAATGAGCGCACTGGGCGCCGTGCGGCAGGTGATCGCCTATCTCGTGCTGCTCGTCGTCACGTTTCTCATCTGCTTTCCGCTGATCTGGGCGGCTTCGACCTCGCTCAAGAGCCCGAAGGACGTCATGGCGACGCCGCCGACGCTCCTGCCGGCCGAGGTGACGATCGAGAACTACCGCAACCTCGTCACCGGCAAGCAGCAGTACTACCGCGCCGACCAGTCCTATGTGCCGACCACCGCCGCGCCCCAGCACTTCACGTCCTGGTTCGCCAACAGCGTGATCGTGAGCCTGGGCAGCACCGCGATCAGCATCCTCATCAGCACGCTCGCCGCCTACAGCGTCACCCGCTTCCGCTACCGGGGCCGGCGGATCATTCCGTACTTCAGCCTGCTCGGCTACATGATCCCGTCGATCATCCTCGTGTTCCCGCTGTTCCTGGTGATGGCCGAGCTGCGGCTCACCAACAGCCTGTGGAGCCTCACCTTCGGCTACGTCTCGATCACGCTGCCGTTCTGCATGTGGCTGCTGTGGGCGTTCTTCCGCGGCATCCCGATCGAGCTGGAGGAGGCGGCGATGATCGACGGCGCGAGCCGCCTGCGCGTCTTCGTCGACATCGTGCTGCCCTCGGCGGCGCCGGGCATCATCGCCGCCGCGATCTTCTCGCTGATCGTCTCCTGGAACGATTTCCTCTTCGCCCGGGTGTTCATCAACTCGATCGAGAACCTGCCGCTCACCGTCGGCGTGATGCACTTCTTCGAGGGCACGCACGTCGACTGGGGCCTGATGATGGCCTCCGCGGTGCTCATGACCGTACCGATGGCGATCCTCTTCATGCTGATGCAGCGCCACCTCGTCGCCGGGTTCGGGGCGGGGGCGGTGAAGGGCTGACGGGCCTGCGGGCATGACGATCAGGCTCGAGCACATCTGGAAGTCCTTCGGCCCGGTCGCGGTGCTGAAGGACGTGCACCTCGAGCTGCCCGAGCGCGAGTTCATCACCCTCGTGGGCCCCAGCGGTTGCGGCAAGACGACGCTGCTCAGGATCCTCGCCGGGCTCGAGTCGGCCACGCGCGGGGAGATCTGGCACGGCGACACGCGGGTCTCGGACCTCGCGCCGGGGAAGCGCGACATCGCGATGGTGTTCCAGAACTACGCGCTCTACCCGCACATGAACGTACACGGCAACATCGCCTACGGGCTCAAGGTCCGCGGCACGCCGAAGGCGGAGATCGCGGCGCGGGTGCTCGAGGTCGCGCGAGTGCTCGAGATCGAGAGTCTCCTCGGCCGCAAGCCGCGGCAGCTCTCCGGCGGGCAGCGCCAGCGCGTCGCGCTCGGCCGCGCGATGGTGCGCAAGCCCTGGCTGTTCCTCATGGACGAGCCGCTCTCCAACCTCGACGCGAAGCTGCGGGTGACGATGCGCGGCGAGCTGAAGCGCTTCCACATGCGGCTCGAGACCACCACGGTCTACGTCACCCACGACCAGCTCGAGGCCATGACCATGTCCGACAAGATCGCGGTCATGGACCACGGCGTCGTGCAGCAGTACGCGACGCCCGCGGAGGTGTACAACCGGCCGGCGAACACCTTCGTCGCCGGCTTCATCGGCAGCCCGCCGATGAACTTCGTCGAGCGCGCCGAGTTGCGCGGCGGCGAGCTCGCGCTCGACTGCGGCCCCGACGGACGGATCGCGATCGGCGCCTCGCCGCTCCCGAACGGGTTTGCGGGCGAGACGCTGCTCGGCGTGCGGCCGCAGGACCTGGAGGTGCGCGGCGCGCCGCGGGCGGGCGCCGTGCCCGCGACGGTGACGCTCATCCAGCTGGTCGGCTCCGAGAAGCTCGTGGAGGTCGCGTTCGGCGCCGCGGGCAAGCTCACCGCCCAGGTCAAGGCGGACGCGCCGGTCGCGGCGGGCGAGCGCGTCTGGATCGGGTTCGACCCGGCCAAGCTGCACCTCTTCGAGCCCGGCTCTGGCGGCAACCTCGCCCTGCGCTGACCCGATGTCGCGCGCCCACAGCCGCCCGAGCGCCACGGTCCGTGACGTGGCGCGCGTCGCCGGGGTCTCCACCGCCACCGTCTCCCGCGCGCTCCGCTTCCCGGAAGTCGTGCGGCCCGCGACCCGGGCGCGCATCGAGCGCGCCGTCGCGCGGTTGAACTACGTGTCGCACGGCGTGGCGCGCGCGCTGTCGACGCGCCGGACGGATTCGGTGGGCGCGGTGATTCCGACGCTCGACAACGCGATCTACGCGGTCTCCACGCACTCGCTGCAGAAGGCGCTCGAGCAGGCGGGGTACACGCTGCTCCTCGCGTGCCACGAGTTCGACCTCGAGGCCGAGGCGCGGATGGCGCGCGCGTTCGTCGAGAAGGGCGTGGACGCCCTGGTGCTCGTCGGCACCGCGCACCACCCCGCGACCCGGGCCCTGCTCGGGTCGCTCTCGATCCCCTATGTGCTCACCTGGTCGCTCGACCGCTCGATGGGGCAGCCGAGCGTCGGCTTCGACAACCGCGCCGCCGGGCGCATGATCGCCGAGTACCTGATCGGGCTTGGCCACCGGCGCATCGCGATGATCGCCGGGGTCACCGACGGCAACGACCGGGCGCGCGATCGCGTGGCCGGCGTGAGAGCGGCCCTCAAGCGGGCGAACCTCGCGCTCGAGTGCTTGGTGCAGGCCCCTTACACGCTGCAGGCGGGCCGGGAGGCGCTGGCGCGGGTGGTCGCCTCGGCGCGCCCGAGCGCAGTCGTGTGCGGCAACGACATCCTCGGCATCGGCGCGATCCAGCAGGCACAGGCGCTCGGTATCGCGGTGCCTGGGGACCTGTCGATCACCGGTTTCGACGACATGGAGATCGCGACCGTGGTCTCGCCCGCGCTCACGACGGTGCGCTTCCCGATCGCCGAGACCGGTCTGCAGGCGGCGAAGTACCTCGTCGCGCGGCTCCGGGGCGAAGCGCCGCCGGCGTGCCTCGAGCTGCCGCTCGAGCTGGTAGCCCGCGCTTCGACGGCGCCGCCGCGCTGACCGGCCGGAGCGCGCCGCGCGCGGGTTCGGTTGACCGGCCGCGAAATAGGCGGGCGCCCGGCGGCGTTTACACTCCGCGGCCCAACCAGGAGGAAGCATCGTGGATCCACGCATCATCGGGCTTTACGACGAGTACACCCACAAGCCGCTCGAGCGGCGCGCTTTTCTGGAGCGCCTCGCCGTGCTCGCGGGGGGCACGGCCGCGGCGATGACGCTGCTGCCGCTGCTCGAGAGCAACTACGCGCAGGCCGCGATCGTCGACCCGGCCGATCCGCGGGTCGCCACGAGCACCGTCACGTACAAGGGTGTGACCGGCGACATCCGCGCCTATCTGGCGGTGCCGAAGGCCGGCCCCCCCAAGCGTGCCGCCGTGATCGTGATCCACGAGAACCGCGGCGTCACCCCGCACATCCAGGACATCGCGCGCCGCGTCGCGGTCGACGACTTCACTGCGCTCGCGGTCGACCTGCTGTCACCCGTGGGTGGCACGCCGGCGAACGAGGACGAGGCGCGCGCCGCGTTCGGGCGCATCGACCGGGCGGACGCGGTGCGCAATCTGGTCGCCGCGGTGGCCTATCTCAAGGGCCGGCCGGACGCGGCCGGGCCGGTGGGCGCGGTCGGGTTCTGCTTTGGGGGCGGGGTGTGCAACCTGCTCGCCGCAGCCGCGCCCGATCTCGCGGCCGCGGTGCCGTTCTACGGGTCGGCGCCGCCGGTGGCCGACGTGCCGATGATCAAGGCGAAGCTCCAGCTCCACTACGCCGGGAACGACCCGCGCATCAACGCCGGCATCCCCGACTACGAGGCGGCGCTCAAGGCCGCGCGCATCTCGTACGAGGTGTTCGTCTACGAGGGCGCCGAGCATTCCTTCAACAACGACACCGCCGGCGTGCGCTACAACAAGGCCGCCGCGGACCTCGCGTGGTCGCGCACGATCGCGTTCTTCAAGGCGAACCTGCGCTAGCCCTCGTCAAAGGAGGCGGCGAGCGAAGCGTGCCGGAGGATTTCCCGCACCGGGGAGCAGGAGGGTCGATGCCTGCGTCAAACCCCCCGGTACGCTTCGCTTCCCGACCCCCGTCAGGGGGGTCCGGAGTTACGACTTTTCCTTGTCGGTGTCGGGGGCCGGCGCGGGTGCGGGCTTGTCGTCGTCCGCGCTCGGGTTGAGCTGCACGTACTCCGAATCCCACCACGGCGAGGAGATGTCGAGGCTGGGATCGGCGGCGAACGCGGTAGCGGCCGAAAAGACGAAGAGGACGGCGAACAGGGTGCTTGCGAGCGATTTCACGATGGTTCCTTTCTCGAGGTGTATTGACGTCGTTGCTGGCGATTGAAACCCGTCACTGGGTTGTCTTCTCCCCGCCCTCCTTCTTCTCGTCCTCCTTCGCGTCTCCAGCCTGCTTTTCCGCCTGGGCGACCGTGGGGTCGTTGCTGGCCGGCTGGCCCGTTGCGGCAGGCTGCGCCGGGGCCGCGCCCATATTCGCGGGCGGCTTGCTTTCGGCCGTGAGGTCGGGGCCGCAGGCCGTGAGGCCGAGCGCGGCGATCGTTGCCATCAGGAAGTCACGTGTCATTCCGCACTCTCCTACTCTCCCGGAAAAATCGAGGGCCTCGGCCCGGAGGCGGTTCGCGCTACACCGCAGGTGCGGAGTTGACGCCCGCCGTGTTATTCCCCGATGGCGCAATGCGGTGATTTCGTATCAAGGGACGTTCGCCGCATTGCCGACTATTGCGGCGCGGGCCGCTGTTACATGGTGATACACGGCGAGTTGTCGCCGGGCTCGGCGCGGTGCTATATACCGGCGCGATGGAACGCCCGGATCACGTCCTGGTGGTCGATGACGACGCGGAGATCCGCAGCCTCATCGCCGAGTACCTTGGGCGCAACGGGCTGCGGGTGACGGTCGCGGGCGACGGCAGGGAGATGCGGCAGGCGCTGGACGCGAACCGCATCGACCTCGTCGTGCTCGATCTGATGATGCCCGGCGAGGATGGTCTGAAGCTGTGCCGTGACCTGCGTGCCAGATCGAACGTGCCGGTCGTCATGCTGACCGCGCGCGGCGACGAGCTCGACCGCATCATCGGCATCGAGATGGGTGCCGACGACTACCTCGCGAAACCGTTCAATCCCCGCGAGCTGCTCGCCCGCATCAAGAGCGTGCTGCGGCGCGCCCGCTCGCTGCCGGAGGCGTCCCTCGAGGCGAAGCGGCTGCGCTTCGCCGGCTGGACCCTGGATCTCGTCGCGCGCAGCCTGGGGTCCCCGGAGGGCGTGGTCGTGCCGCTGAGCGGCACCGAGTTCCGGCTGCTCAAGGTGTTTGTCGAGCACCCCAACCACGTGCTCGACCGCAACCAGCTCATGGACCTCACGCTCGGTCGCGAGGCGGCACCGTTCGATCGCAGCATCGACGTGCAGCTGAGCCGCCTGCGCCAGCGGCTGCGCGACGACGCGCGCGAGCCGCGGATCATCAAGACGGTGCGCAACCAGGGCTACGTGCTCGCGGCCGCCGTCGAGCGCGTCGATTGAGCGGGGCCCCGGGACGATGGGCCTCCTGCCACGAACGCTCATCGGAAGCACGCTGCTCGTCGTCGCAGCGGGGCTGGTGCTCGCTGAGATCGCGAGCATTGCGGTCAACCTGCTCGATCGCGGCGGGTCGGTCTATCGCCTCGGCGCCCAGCAATTGGCGCTCCGCATCGCCGAGACCGTGCGCATCCTGAACCGCCTGCCGCCGGCGGAGCGGGCCAAGGTGGCCGAGGAAGTGAACAGCAACACCCTGCGCCTGACGCTGACCCGGGAGCCGTTCAAAGCCGACCGCGACTACGACGAGTTCGCCGACTACGAGGCGGCTTTCGCCCGCCAGATCCAGCGCGCGATCGGCGCGCCGCTGCGCACGACGGTCGAGATCACGCAGCTGCCGAAGACGCGGCGGACGGCCGGTGCCGAGCCGCCCGCGCACGGGCCGCTGGAGCTCTGGGTCGCGCGCAACTTCTACTTCCTGCTGCCCCACCCGTTCGTGGTCGTCGCCCAGGTCGTCCTCGACGACGGCACGACGGCGCTCTTCCTCGGGCAGGTGCCGCAGGAGCCGCTCGGCCGGCTCAAGCGGCTCGTGCCGCACCTGCTGCTGTGGGTCCTGATCTTCTTCGGGCTGGCGGCGCTGGCGGTGCGCCTGAAGAAGATC
>Ga0209342_10002908_pt1 | contig 18201 bp, 12 predicted proteins | sample RifCSP16_2_FD_184023 | JGI IMG/M metagenome (GOLD analysis project Ga0209342, IMG submission 184023) | Soil microbial communities from Rifle, Colorado - Rifle CSP2_sed 16_2 (SPAdes) (version 2) | ecosystem: Environmental > Terrestrial > Deep subsurface > Rock core/Sediment | place: Rifle... | reverse complement strand
TCGCAAGAACCCGTTGCCGTGGTCTGGCCAGCGATCCAGAACGAGCGGAGGCTCTGGCAAGACTGCGACCTCAACGACCTGGATCTAGCCGCGGCCTGGGCGGCAGACCGTGAAGGCGGAGTACATGAGTCGTCGCGTTCGGCCGACGACGGCGCCGGCAGCGGGCCGGGCGCGCAAGCGGCTTTGATACGAAATCGCCGCGATCCCGAAGCCGTAGCGCGACGCCTGATTTGCTAGGATGGTTACAGGCAGAGCCCCTCGACCGTGTTGGCGATCAACATGCGACCGGACGGCCACGTGAACGATGGGACCTCAACCAACATGAATCTGAAGTGGACCCTTGAGGCCGGGGCCACCGGCGCGCTAGGGAGGGGCCGGTCGTGTCGGGTACAGTTGCGCGGTCATCTGCCGCCCGCCGGACCTGTTCGCCGAGGTACGGAGGCGCGTTCGGGCGTTTCCTCCGGCGGGAAGGACTCCGTTGGAAGTAGTCCATTCTGTCATGGAAAGGAGGGTAATAGGATGCTGTACGCTCCGAAGCAGCAAGGTCAGGGATTGGTTGAATATGCGTTGATCCTCGTCTTAGTCGCGGTTGTTGTCATCGTGATCCTGGCCCTGCTCGGCCCTGCCATCGGCAACGTGTTTAGCAACATCATCGCCGCCATCTAGGCGATGAGCGGCGGCTGCGCTGGACGTTGCCAGCGCGGCCACCGAAGCCGAACTGGAGCCCTATCCCTGATAGGGCTCCGTTTGTTCCGTGGGCCGTTCGCAAAGGGGCTTGAGATCTGTCTCCCTCTGGGGGCATACCCCCAGACCCCTCTCCCCACTCCTGATCGCCACAAGGATCCTACTGTCGCTGGGGCCGATCGCGCCCGGTCGGCTCGGTCAGGAAGGCGATCGCCTCTTCGCTTTCGCCATTCATCAGCACCTGCATGACTTGACCCCCGGTCGATGACGGAAGATCGATCACGCGCAGGACGTCGGCCAGGTGGGCGAACGCCGGCAGCAGGTCCGCCAGGCGATTGGGTTGAGAAAGCAGGAAGGCCTCGTTGAAGGCCACGCCCTCCTCGCCGGGGTAGAGCGGGAGATAGCGAACGGCCGCCTCGACCAGGTCCTGGAAGAAGTGCGTGCCGAAGGACGGCTCGGGGAGAGAGCCCTTCTGCTTGCGGGCGATCTCGATCAGCATGGCGGCATTGTTGATATCGGAGTAGGTCACGCGCACGCCGAACCGGACGTCGCCCCGACTCCCCCAGCGGCCCGGCCCCATCAGCACGAAGCGGCGGCGCGGCAGGACCTGGTTGAGGGCGCCGACGGCGCGCCCAACGGCGGTCAGGTCGTCCAGGTTCGCCAGCTCGGCGTAGCGCAGCGGATCGACATAGACGATGTGCGTCAGATCGACCAGGCTGGCGTTCGAGATGTAGCGGTTGGCGGTGAACAGAATCTTCTCCGCCGGCACCTGGCGGGGGATCACCGGCGGCTGGCTTTCCCCGCTATGGCTCTGAGGGCGGCACTGCAGCAAGTACAGGTGCTCGCCGTCGTGGGCGAACTCGATATCGACCGGATAACCCAGAGCCTGCTCGAGCACCTGCAGCATCAAATGGATCTGCCGCAGGAAAGGCGTCTGGTGAATCAGGCCATCGAACGTGACGACCAGGTTGTCGGAACGGAAATCCACCGCCACCCCCGGCCTGCGGATCATCTCGGGCTCGAAGACCGAAACCAACTGTCGGCCAAGCGGGAACTCGTCCCCGTGCGCTCTCAGGAAGGGCAGCAGGTCGATCGTTTCGAAGGTGCGCGAGTCGAGGTTGATGACGTCGGCTTTCTTCGGCGAATAGTGGACGACTTCATCCGGGGTGGCGTTGACCTGCAGGCCCGGCTGGCCGGGCGCCACCAGCACTGGGTAGTCGTCGCTCAGGCGGTCCACCGCCCGCGTCCCGAGCCCCGGCACCAGCCGCACCAGGCCGTCGTCGCGCTTGAGCCGGCTCGACCAGGGAAACTCATTGTGGCTGAAAGCGACGCCGGCGAAGGTCGGCAGGTAGTACGGGCCGATGCGCCGCCCGACGACCTGTTGGATCAGGATGCCCATCTCTTCGTGGTGATCGATCAGGCCGTGCTCCAGACGGTATTCCACCGGATCGGGGCCGAACATCGAGGCGAAGACTTCGGTGATGGCATCGCCCAGGGCGGCCAGCCGCTCTTCCTTCGTGCCGCGGTTGGCGATGAACAGGCTCTTGTACTTGCCGGCGAACGTAGCCGAGGTCTGATCCTCCAGGCGGCTCGATGAGCGGACGATCAGCGGCACGTCCCCGAAATCATCGATCGCCAGCGACAGCCCCTTGACGATCTCCGGCGGCAGCGGTGAGTTCTTGAAAACGTGCATGATGTAGGGGTATTCCTGGCGGACCTGGCTCGGCTCCCGGTATTTCTGCTCGACGACGTCCTCCAGATCGTTGGCGCTCATGAAATGGAAGATGGCATCGGAGGTCAGGTACCAGGTCTTCGGCGTGCGGATCTCTCCCAGCCATTCGTTGGTCGACGCCGAGCGCCGCAGGATCTGGGCCGCCAGGTAGAGGCCCGAGCCCTTGCCCCCGAGATGGCCGTGGCTGGCGGCGGGGTGGATGACCCGGCGCATCAAATCGGCGAATTCGTCGATCTCGATGTAGCGGCGGGCCGTGTCGATGAAACCCGGCTCTTCGCTGATGATGCGGCGGATCAAGGCGATGCGAAACCAGCGCTGGCGCGGCTCCGTCAGATCGAGCCCCTGCCCGGCCAGCAACCGGTAGCGACCGAGGGCGGCGCCGATCTCGGCCAGCGTCGAACCCGGGTTGACCAGGACGTCGACCAGAAAACGGACGCGGTCCTCCCGACTCCACTTCTCGATCATGTCGAGGATCGCCTGGCGCGAGAGATGGCGGCTGGCGATGTCGAAAACCTCGTCGCACAGTTCGAGCAGCCCGGCGCCGGGTCGGAACTGGGCGGGGCGGTTTTCGTCGAGCGCGGATTCCATCGATGCCGCCGGGCTGGTGCGGGCGAGCACGCTGTTGATTTCCGCGATCCCGCTCCAGCCGAGATAGTTGACCATCTTGCGCGTGATCCGCGTCAGCATTTCGGGATCGGTGCGCTTCAGCAGGTCGAGGATCACCGCCCACTCGGCGCGGTGGCTGCCTTCGGCCTCGAGCCTCTCGTGGAAGACCTGTTTGAGCTGGTCGTGCAAGATGTAGAAGCCGAGCTGTTCGGCAATCGTATCGATCAGTCGACGCTCTTCCTTGAGGAACGGGCCCTCGTCGGAAGGCGGCCGCTCTTCGACGTAGAAGACGGTCACCCGGCCGACCGGCTGATCCTGGACGATGATCGGCGCGCTCTGCAGCCAGGGCGACTCGCGGAATCCCGGCGAGCGATAGGCCTGCCCGTTATGGACGATTTCCGCTTGACAGATGTCGGGATACTGCCAACCGGGCGGCAATGCCTGAATCACGCGACGACAGATTTCCTCAATGGTGATGCCCGGCGCGCTCAAGATCTCCTGCACCTCGTACAGGCAGTTCAGCTCCTTGGCCCGCTCGCGCAGATCGTGGAGCAGGCGATCGACGGGCTTGGTCGGGTCGGCGCTCACGCCATCCCCTCCGGTTTGGCGATCCACCCGCGTCCGCTGCGACCGTCCACACGGACACCGAGCGGGCGCTCAAGCCGGACGTGCCGCAAGAAGGCGGCTTCCTCGACGGCCGGCTGCCGCGCCAACCACGGCCAGTCGACGCCGCGGCGGCTGGTCATAGGCAGGTTGAAGTACTTGACCCCCAGGCTGACGATGTTGTGAAAGAAGTGCGATCCCTGGCTGAGGTCGACGCGCACGTCGTCGCGCGTCGATTCGACGACGACCCGCGCTCCGCTGATCTTTCCCCAGTTGGCGGGGATCCCCAGCCAGGGATCGGTTGTCCCTAGTCGGCCGAGGCAGATCAGGACATACGGCCGCCGCTCGTGCAGCAAGCTGCGGTTGAAGTGCTCCAGTTCGGGCACGATGGCCAGCGTATGGGTCAGATCGAAGGTCTCCGGGCGCGTGTAGATGATGTCGACGATGTTCTCGACGGCGCCGTTGCCCAACGTCGTCTCGCTGGCGACGAGCAGGTCGTCGCGCTCGAGATCGGCCGGTTCGACACGGGTGCCCTCGCGCATGGCCTCCATCGCCCGGACCTGGAGCAAGCCAAACCGATGGGGATCGAAGGTCATGGCGAACTCAATCTCGACCGGCGAGTTGAGGGCCGACTCGCACGCCGCCAGCAACTGGCGCAGGAGGTCGTTCAGGGGAAGTTGCTTCAGCACCAGAAGCGGGGCGAAGGTGAGCGCTCGCGGCCCGTCGAAGCCCAGGCCGATCGACAATCGGCCGGAGAGCGGGCTGTAGGTGGAGGCCAGGAGCGCGAGCGTCCCATCGCGCTCGGCGGCGGTCAGGCTCTCGTGCGCCATGTATTCGGTTTCCAGGCCCGGGTTCGGCGCCGGCGGATCGCCCAGGTTGACCGCCCAGAAGCGAGTCTGGGTGCCTTTGAGAAGGCCTTCGACCGAGCCGAAAGGCGGTTCGACCTGAGGATGGGCCGGCGAGTAGGTCCAGCAAGGTTCGCCGTCGACGATGGTCTTCCCCAGGCCGAGCGCCAGGCTGACGACGCCCTCCTCCGGCCGCGCCGGCTCCATCGGGTAGTAGTTGTAGGTGCGGGCGACCCCAGAAAGTTCCGGATAGAAGCGCTGATGATGGCGCACGCCGACCAGTTCCTGGATGATGACGGCCATCTTCTCTTCCTGATCGCTCCGTCCCAGGGCGGCCCGATAGTCTTTGGCGCTGCGCGCGAAGGTCGAGGCATAGACGAACTTGATGGCCTCGGTCAGCTGCCGGAAGCGCAGGTCCGGGTCGTACTGACCGTTGGGGATCATCTTCGTCCCGTAGACTCCGGCGAACGGCTGGGAGAGGGCGTCTTCCAGAAGGCTGGACGAACGCACGGCCAGCGGCGTGCGCACTTGCTGCACCAAGGCCCGCAGGTCGCCCAGGATGTGCATCGGCAGATCGGCTCGGAGGAAGGCGTGGGCGATTCGCTCGTCGGGCACGTCGGAGGCGGCCAGGCCGCGCAGGTCGTTCTGGTCGAGGAAGGCGTCGAAGACCTGCGTACCCACGACGACCAGCGCCGGGATGTCGATGGTGATTCCGTCGAAGGCGCCCGGGTCCCCTCCGGGATGCGAAGCGCGATCGAGGCGGCCGCGGAGCTCACCCCGGATGTGGGCCAGCCCTTGGGCCTTGCCTCCAAGCTCGCCGCCGCCGAGCCGGGCTAGCGGCGAAGCGCTCTCGAGCAAGGCACGGGAGAATTCAACGAAAGGAGAGGGGGCAGGAGGCATGGAGAAGTGGTCCGTGGGTAGTGGTCAGTGGTCCGTAAAGGGACAAGTCAGCACCCGGCATCGCCGTTCGGCGACAGCCGAATCCGTATCCTTCGACCGTGTGGGCACGAATCGGGAAACACCAACCTCCAATCGATCTTGCTGACCACCGACCACGGACCACTGGCTACTGATCATGTCCAACCGCGTTCCTGGCAGGCCTGCGCCACACGCGCCACGGCGATGACGTGGGCGGCCTCGCGCAGCCCGAGCGAACGATCGCGGGCGCGAGCCCGCACTGCCAAATAGGCGTCGGTCATTTGGACGTCGAGTTTGCCCAGAACTTCGTCCTGGCGCCAGTAGTAGTTCATGTTGCCTTGGACCTGCTCGAAATAGCTGCAGACCAGACCGCCGGCGCTGGCCAGGACGTCCGGGATGACCAGGACGCCGCGCGTCTGGAGAAGGGCGGCGGCATCTGGCGTAATCGGCGCGCTGGCGCCTTCGGCGATGATCTTGACCCGCGTTCCAATCCGGCCGGCATTCTCCGCCGTGATCTGAGTCTCGAGTGCCGCCGGAATCAGGAGGTCGACCTCTTGCTCCAGCCACGCCTCACCCGGTAGGACCTCGTATCCGCGGGCTTCGGCCTGGGGGCGGTCGATCTCCCCGAAGCTGTTGCTGATCGATTGCAGCTCCTGCAGCTCGATACCGGAACGCTTGCGATAGGCGAGACTGGCGCCGCTCTGGTGATCCCAACAGGAGACGCACTCCACCCGTCCTCCCAACTGATGGTAGAGGGCGATGGCGTGCTGGGCGACGTTGCCGAAGCCCTGAACGCTGGCCGTCGTGTCGCCGACAGACAGGTCCATGTCGCGCAGCGCCTCACGCACGGTGATGATGACGCCGTAGCCGTTCGCCTCCTTCCGTCCCAAGGAGCCTCCCATACCGACCGGTTTGCCGGTGACGAAGCCCGGAACTCGGGCGGTCTGCAGCGTCTCGTACTCGTCCAGCATCCACAACATGTGCTGGGAGCTGGTCCTCAAGTCCGGACCCGGCACGTCCCAGGTCGGCCCCAGGTTCTGGGCCAGCTGGCGGACCCAGCCGCGGCACAGGCGCTCCTGTTCGAGCTGGCTGAGATCGTGCGGGTCGCAGGCGATCCCGCCCATACTGCCGCCGAGAGGCAGATCGACGACGGCACACGCCCAGGTTCGCAGCATCGCCAAAGCGCGGATGTTGTCGGCCGCCTCCTGGGGATGAAAACGCAAGCCGCCCTTCGACGGCCCGCGGGCGTCGTTGTGCTGGATGCGGTACGCCTGGAAGATCCGCACGCTTCCATCATCCATGCGGACCGGGATGGTGAACTGAAACTGGCGCAGCGGCTGGCGCAACAGGTCGCGCGTGGCACCGTCGAGGTTGAGCTGCTCGGCGGCCCGGTCGAACTGCCGCATGGTGGTTCCCAGGAGGCTGTAACCGTTTTCGGTCACGTTCCTCCTCCGAAGGGTGGTGCGGCGGGTGTGGTCAACATATAGCCGACTCCCTGCACCGTCACGATGCATTCCGGGTTCGCCGGATCCCGCTCCAGTTTTCGACGCAAGTGGTGGACGTACGAGCGCAGGTAATCCATGTCGCCGGTGTACTCCGGCCCCCAGACCTCGGTCAACAGCTGCTCGTGGAGCAGTACTTGATCGCGGTGGACCGCCAGCGCGTGAAGCAGGCTGTATTCCGTGGCGGTGAGGTAGACCGGACGGTCGCCCAGCGAGACGCGGCGCCGGGCCAGGTCGATCCTCACGTCGCCGCAAACGATCGTGGCCTCGTCGCCCGAAGGCGCCTCGCTCCGCGCGCGTTTGAGCACCGCCCGCACTCGAGCCAGCAGCTCCTTCGAACTGAAGGGCTTCGTGATGTAGTCGTCGGCGCCGGCGTCGAATCCGGCCAGCAGGTCCTTTTCGTTCACCTTGGCCGTGAGCATGATGATCGGGACATCGGAGAACTCACGCACCCGGCGGCAGACCTGATAGCCGTCGAGGTCTTTGAGCATGATGTCGAGCAGGATCAGATCGGGGCGTTCGACGGCGGCCGCCTCGATCGCCGGTTCGCCGCCGGTGCGGCTGAGAACCTGGAAATGCGCCGCGGTCAGAACCTCACGCACCAGCCGGACCAGGCGCGGGTCATCGTCGACGATCAGGACCGTGTGGTCGCCGGGGGTGGCGGTCACCGCGCTTCCTCGACCGATGGGTCGCGCGGCAATGAAAAGAGGATGGTCGAACCCTCACCGACGGTGCTCTCCACCCAGATCCGCCCGCCATGGGCCTCGACGACAGCGCGGGCGATCGGCAGACCCAGGCCGGTGCCGGGGACGTGCAGCGTGGAGACCGAGCGCACCCGGAAGTATTTCTCGAACAGCGGGATCACGTCCTCCGACGAGATCCCGATGCCCTGGTCGGCGACGCTGACGACAACATCGGCCCGCCGGGTTTCGCCGCGCAGCACGATCAGCCCGCCCTCGGGAGAGTACTTGACGGCATTGTCGAGGATGTTGCGCAGCACCTGCTTGATCCAGCGCTCATCCGCCGAGACGATGGGGAAATCCTGCGGGAAGTCGACCACCAGCCGATGCTGCTCGCTGCGGTGCTGCAGTTCCCCGGCGACCTGACGGGCCAGCGAACCCAGGCGCACCGGCTGCGGTTCGAGCTTGAGCTGGTCGACGTCCGCCAGGGACGAGTCGAGGATATCGCGCAGCATGCCCTCCATGTCGTCGCAGGCTTCCTCGATCAGCTGGAGGAACTGGTCGCGCTGGGCATCGCTCCAATGCAGTTCGTCGATCAACATCGCCGTGGCGTAGCCCTTGATGGTGGAAAGCGGCATGCGCAGCTCGTGGGAAAGCGTGGCCAGCACTTCCGAGCGCGTGCGTTCGGCTCGGCGGCCTTCGCGCACGGCATCGGCGCGTTGCGCCAGCCGTTCCCGGTCGATGGCCAGGGCGACCAAGTCGGCCAGGATCTGGACGAAGGGAACGCTCTCCGGCGTGAACGGCCGCTCCGGGCTGAGCGACTCCAGCACAAGGACGCCGAACCGCTGCTCGCCAGCGCTGATCGGCGCGGCGACCGCCGACCCGAGCCTCGGCTCGCGGCCGATGGAGCGGGCCAGCACTTCGCGGTTGAACGGGCGCAGATCGGCCATCGCCCGAGCGGCCTCGTCGGGCGCGGCCAACAAGCGCGCCTGGCCGGCGTCGAAGACCTTGCCGGTGATCGACTCGCCGGCGCGCAGGCCGATCTCCTTCAGGGTCTCGAGGTCATAGCCGATAGCGGCCGCCGGGCGGAACACGCCGGCCGGATGGTCCCACAGCATGATGGCGCCGACCTCGGCCGGCTGGAGGACGCGGGCAATCGTGCGCATGACCGCGTCGAGCAGTTCGGGGAGCTCCCGTGGAGCGACCAGGGCCTTGGTGACTTCGGTCAGGGCCTGAAGTTCGTCCGCCTGCCGCTCTCGCGTGATGTCCGTCAGATGATCCACCAGACGCCATGCCCGCGAATCAGGACGAGTCCATTATAGAGGGGAAGACCGGTCGGCTTTCGGCACCAGCGGCGGAAGTGACCCACATCGCGGATTCCATGGACTTTCGGTATCCGGCCGACCGGGGGGAAAAGGGAGGGGAACGCTCGCAATTGCAGCGACGAACGTCGGTGCTTGAGGATGACGTGGTTTCGGCGAGCCCAGCGGGAAACACAACTCGGGAAGGGCAGGCCTGCCGGAAGCCCTGGCAGGTTGCGAAAAAAACCCTCGCATGCCTCACCCCCTGCCCCTCTCCGCTGGGAGCCTGCCTTTGAGAGGGCGAACGTGGCGGAGAGGGGGTGGAGAAAACTCAAGGAGGCGGCGCCGAAGGCCCCGCCTCCTTGAAAACCTCGCCCCTCCCCCGGCATGAAACCGCCCTATCGAGACTATCGCTCGCCGGGGGAGGGGTGGGGGCTGAAGACTGGTGCCCCCTCTTTCCGCAAGCTCCTAGACTTCCGGGAAGTCGGCGATGGTCGGGACGACCTCGCGACCGATCGTTTCCAGGAGACTCAGGTCCGGCTCCATCAGGGAGACGATGTAGTGCTGGATGCCGGCCTGGGAGAGCTTACGGCATGTGGCGATCAGTTCCTGCGCCGGCTGGCGGCCGCCGCGCAATTGACCGAGGACGGTGCGCTCGATGGCGTCATAGTCTCGCCCGAGGCTGTCGCAATGCCTCCGCAGGACATCGAGCTTGTGCCGGATCTCCTGAGTCCCCGATCCGGCGAACAGGTTGCAGGCATCGCCGTATTGAGCCACCAGGCGCAGGGTCTTCTTCTCTCCTCCACCGCCGATCAGGATCGAAGGGTGCGGCTTCCCCAGCGGCGCCGGCCGCACCACCGGTTCCGTCAAGTGGAGATGGGATCCATCATAGGCGGCGGTCCCGCCGGACCACATTCGTTGAAGGACTTGCAGCGTCTCCTCCAACTGCTCGAACCGCACGCGCAGGGGCGGGAACAGGACTCCCAGGCCGCGCGCCTCGCGCTCGAACCAGGCCGCTCCGATTCCGAAATACGAACGCCCGCCGGATAGAACATCGAGTGTGGTGGCCGTCTTGATCCCAGGGAAGGAAGCCAGACACCCGGCAGCATATCCTGGACGTCGCTGGGGATCTCTTCTTCCGCTCAGGCTACCGCGCGGTGGGCGTCGACACCATCGTCGAACGAACCGGGCTGGCGAAGATGACGCTCTATCGCCACTTCCCGTCCAAGGACGATCTGATCGTCGCTTATCTGGAGCAGGTCAATCGGCTCTTCTGGGAATGGTTCGAGGCGGCTGCGGATTCGGCCGGCGCCAAGCCCCGGGAGCGCCTGTTGGCGGTCTTCACAGCTCTGGAGAGACTTGTGGCCAGCCCGAAGTGCCACGGCTGCGCCTTCCTCATGGCCTCCTCGGAGTTTCCCGAACTCGACAGCCCGGGACATCGCGTGGCGCTCGCCCACAAGCGCAACGTGCGCGATCGATTCCGGGCGGAAGCCGCGAAGGCCGGCGCGACGGACCCCGGAGGGCTGGCCGACGGGCTCTTGCTGTTGATGGATGGGGCCTTCGCCTCGGCTCGGATGTTCGGGACGCGCAACCCGGGCGGGCACGTGTCCGCCTCCGCTCAGGCTCTCATCGATTCGCACTCGGATCGACCGGTGAAAAAGCGCGCCCGCTAAACGATCGACACCGCCGGCGAAGCTGCTGCCAGCGGTGGATTCCTCAGCTCACGCTTCGCGAATCCACCGTTCGAGGTCCAGTCCGTTGAGGAGGTCCAGGGCCCGCTGCCAGCGCCGTCCGCCGTAGGCGCGGAAGTCGACATCCAGTTCGGAGATGTGCTCTTGTAGCACGCTCCACAGGCTCCACGTGACGTCCGACATGATGGCATACAGCTGCATGCGAGCCAGGAGGCGGGGTTCTGCGGCGCCGAAGTAGGCGGCGCACAGCCTTTCGGCCTCGGCCGAATCGTAGGCGGCTTCGCAGCACGCGTTGCCCAGCTCCGAGCACGGGTCGTTGTTGCCGCTGTAGCCGAAATCGACGATCCACAATCGGCCGCCGTCGTCGATCAGGTTCTCCGGAACGAGGTCGTTGCTGCACGGGCGGGCCGGCTGCGGATGGGCGCGGACCGCAGCCTCCATCTCCCTCAGGCGCCGGCGGTGCCCGTCGAAACCGTCGGGAGGTGCCAGCCCGCGCCAGGCGAGCAGCTCGTAATAGGAATCGGTGAGGCGGAACAGGTCGAAGTCGTTGGCGAAGGGGCGCGCAGAATGGAGCACCCGCACCGCCGCCGCCAATCGTTCCGGCATGCCCGGCGCGTGCATGTCGTCGATGGCCAGGGTGTGGCCGTGGAGGAACTCGCCGACCAGGACACCGGTTTCCAACAGGTAATGGGCCACGCCGGGTGAGATCCCCGTCTCGGCCGCGGCCCGGGCATTGGCGATTTCCTTTTCCCGGGGAATGGCCAAGAGCTCACTGCGGGCGCCCGGGATCGATACGAAATACTCGCGGCCGTCCACTCGGACGCGGTAGGCACGGTTCGTCAGCCCCCCGGTCATCGGCTGGACCTCGACGGCCTGGCCGCGCCATTCGGGGATGGCGACGACGACGTCTTCAATGGTGGTGGGTTTCATAAGATCGAGTGGTGAACGCTGTAGCCGCAGGCTTCAGCCTGCGTCCTCGCCGGCTAAAGCCGGCGGCTACAGCGTTGACTCACGCGTCCCTCAGCCATTCGTCCAGGTGCGGCCCATTCAAAATCCCCAGGGCCCGGTTCCAGCGGGTCATGGCGTAGGCCCAGAAGTCGTAATCGAGCGTCGAAATCCTTGCCTGGATAGCGCCCCACAGCGTCCAGCCGACGTCCGACATCAGGGCGAAGAGACGCATGCGCGCCAGTCGGGAGGGCGTCGCCTCGCCGAAGTAGGCGGCGCACAACTCCCGGTACTGGTCATCGTTGTATTGGAGTTCCTGGCAGGTGTTGCCCAGTTCGAAACACGGATCGTTGTTGCCGCTGTACTCGAAGTCGATCAACCACAACTGCCGCCCGTCATCGATGTAGTTTTCTGCCAGCAGGTCGTTGTGGCAGGGGACCGTCGGCAGGGCGCGCCGAAGCAGGGCCTGTTCGATCTCGGCCACCCGGGGCAGATAACCCCGGTAGTCGGCGGGTATGGCGACGCCGTGATCGGCGGCGGTCTTCAGGTACACCTCGACCAGACGGAACATGTCGAAGTCCTGCAGGAAGCGCGGTCCGGCATGCAGGCGCTGGATCGACTGCGCCAGACGGGCCGGCATCCCCGCCGCCTGCAGGCGCGCCGCCGACATCGTCTGGCCGTTGATGAATTCGAAGATCATCACGTCGTCGTCGGGCAAGACGTGCAACAACGGCGGGGCGACGCCGGTTTCAGCGGCGGCGCGGGCGTTGTAGATCTCGTTGCGGCGATCCACCGCCAGCAGCTCCGTGCTGGCGCCGGGGATGCGCACGAAATGCGGGCGACCGTCGACCTCCACGCGGTAGTTGGCGTTGGTCAGCCCGCCTCCCATCGGCGCGATCTCGACGTGGCGGCCGGCCCAGGAGGGGATGAGCTCGACGACTTGCTGGATGGTGACTGTCATAGTGGTCAGTGGTCAGTGGTGAGTGGTCAGTGGTCAGCCGTCAATGGCGAGTGGTTTTCACTGACCACCGACCACCGACCACTGAACACTCCCTCATGCGGACAGCTTCTTCCCTTCCGGATCCACCAGCACATCCGATGCCACCTCGCCGGCGACGAGCTCGCCAAACACCTCTACTTCAACCGGGACGCCCGGTTTCGCCTGGTCGATCGGCAAGTAGGTGTAGGCGATGTTGCGCTCGACGGTGAAGCCGTAGCCGGCGCTGCGCAGGCGGCCGACGATCCGGCCGTTCGCCGAGACCGCCTCGCCGCCATAGAGCGGTAGAAAGTCCTTGCCACCGACGGTGACCGTGCACAGCCGCTTGCTCAGGCCGCCGGCCTTGGCCTCCACCAGAGCCTGGCGGCCGATGAAGTTGCCCTTGTTGAGCTTCACGCAGAACCCGAGGCCGCCTTCGTAGGGATTCTCCAACACGGTCACGTCCATGCCGTAGTAGCGATAACCCTTCTCCAGGCGCAGGCAGTCGAGCACCTTGTACCCGCCCACCTCCATGCCGAATTCCCGCCCGGCGGCGAAGACGGCGTCCCAGACGGGCAGGGCCCGCTCGCGCGGCACGTACAGCTCCCAGCCGAGCTCGCCGACATAGGTGACCCGCTGAGCGACGACGTCGAATCCCGCCAGGCGGATCGGGAGCGCCGACATGTAGGGGTTGGCGGCGTTGGAGACGTCCGTGTCCGAGACGGAAGCCAGGACGTCGCGCGCCCGCGGTCCCCAAATCCCGAGGCAGGCGAAGTCTTCGGTGACTTCGCGCACCTCGACCGGGCCGTCCGCCGGATCGACGTGCATCTGGATCCAACCCAGATCGTGCCCGATGAAAGCCGATCCGGTGATCACACGGAAGGACTCCGGGCCGAGGCGAGTGATCGTCACGTCGGAAATCACCCCGCCGCGCGTGTTGAGAAACTGGGTGTAGACGACCTTGCCGACGGCCACGTCGAGGTTGTTGTCGGCCAACCGCTGCAGCAGCGGCAGCGCGCCGCGCCCGGTCACGTCGACTTTGCCGAAAGACGACATATCGAACAGGCCGACGCGCTGGCGCACGGCGTTGTGCTCCTGGCTCAGGCGCTCGAAATAGGGCGGACGTCCCCACTGCCAATCGGGTTGACGCTGGTCGGCGCCCGCGCGGCGCCAGGCGCGGCCGGGATGGACGACGTTGACTCGCTCCCAGCCGTTCTTCTCGCCGAAGACCGCGCCCAATTCCTGCAGGCGGTAATGCACCGGGCTGACGCGCCGCGGCCGGGCCCATTCGTTTTCGTCGTTGGGGAAGCGCAGATAGTAGTAGTACTTGACGCCCTCGCGGGTGCGTTCGGCGGCGTAGTAGGGATCGGCGTAGCTGCGGCCGAAGCGCCAGCCGTGGAACGAGAATAGGTCGAGCGACGGCTCGCCTTCGATGATCCACTCGGCCATCATTTTGCCCATGCCGCCGGCCCCGCCGAACCCGTTGAGCGAAAGGCCGGCCGCCATCCACAGACCGTGTGCACCAGGCACCGGGCCGAGGATCGGACGCGAGTCGGGTGTGTAGGCGCCGGGGTGACAGACGAGCGAAACGACTTCGGCCTTCTCGAGGAAGGGGATGCGCCGGACGGCGCCTTCCAGGATCGGGTCGAAGCGTTCGAAGTCCGGCGCCAGCGACTGGCCGCCGTGCTCCCACGGGACCCCGTCGATCCAGCGCGAGTGCGGGTTGAGTTCGTAGCCGCCGATCACCAGCCCGCCGCTCTCCTCACGCAGGTAGATCAAGTTGTCGGGATCGCGCACGCAGGGAGTCGCATGCGGCAGTTCATGGCCGGGGACGGCCTTGAGGGCGATGTGCTGGTGGTCGACGGGAGTGGTCGGGATATGGACGCCGGCCAGGGCCGCCACCTGCGGGCCCCACAGCCCGGCGGCGTTGATGATGACTTCGGTGCGGATAGGTCCTTGATCGGTCAGCGCATGTGTGACTTCGCCGCGCGGCGAAAGGCGGATGCCGGTCAGGCGGGTGCCGGTGTGGATCGTCACGCCGAGTTGGCGGGCATGCTGGGCCAGGCCGGTGGTGGTGCCGTACGGATCGAGATGTCCGTCGCGCGGCAGGTAGATGGCGCCGTATAGCTCCTTATCGCTTAAGGCCGGGAAGAGCCGTACGGCCTCGGCCGCCGAGATCATCTCGACCTCCAGGCCGATGGCCTTGGCCTGGCTGATGTTGCGCTGAAGCTCCTTGAACTGCGCCGGGCTGGAGGCCAGCCGCAGGCTGCCGACATGGTTGAACAGCTTGAGCTCGCTGAACAGCTCGATGCTGTACTTGCGGATCTGCATCAACGTCGGGGACGTGTGGAACTGGGTGACCAGGCCGGCGGCGAAGGCCGACTCGCCGGTGGCCAGCTCGAGCTTCTCGATGAGAACGACGTCGCTCCAGCCCATCTTGGCCAGATGGTACGCGACGCTGACCCCCATGATGCCGCCGCCGACGACGACGGCGCGCCCTTGGTCCTTCATGAAGACCTCCTGGGAACGATGTTAGCAGATGTGGGGAAGGTCCGCTTTCGAAGCTCTATAAGTCACGTGGTTACCCGCCATGTTGTTATCCTGAGCCGTCGCGCAGCGGCGGCGAAGGATCTGTTTCTCGCTCCGAACGACAAGCAGTTGCTCACCTGCACTTGGCAGCTGCGCTGCCAGCGCAGGTGCAAGTGTCGCCCCTGCGGGGCTCAGCATGACAGAGGTGGAAAGACGGCGACGAGACATGGACCAAGAATGCGCCCGCGGGAGGGTTCCCCACTCAGGCACGCCCCGCCTTTGGCGGGGCTCGGCCTCTACGCCCCTTCGGGCGCCCCCAGGGGGCAGGCCGCCAAGGGCGCCGGAGCGGGGCCAAAAGCAGGACTAACGGGAGGGGCCAGGGGCCCCTCCCGCTTGCGGCTGGAGCAAGCTTCCCGTGCGCTTAAACCGCGTAGGAAGCTCACCGACCACCGACCACCGACGACTCGCCTTACTCCGGCGGGATCTCCTTGAAGGCGAAGTCGACGTTGAAGCCGCGTCGCTTCTGCGCCGCCTTGGCCCCATAGAACAGGACCACGGAGAACAGGATCACCCCAAAGGCGATGATCTGGGCGCGCAACTCATACAGCCCGGCGCGGATGTCCCCCGCCAGCAGCGTGTCGAGCCCGGTCCAGATACCCAGCACGTAGTAGGCCGGGTTGAGCAAGAACGTCATGACCATCGACGAGGCGAAGCCGGCGCCCATGACGCCCAGGGCGGTGACCCATGGCATGGGGCCGCCTCGGACCCAGCCTCCCAGGTTGCCGCGCAACTGGTAGATCACCCACGCCACTCCGCCGATGGATGCCAGCCGAACGATCCAGACCAGCGCCTGCTGGTTGACGAAGACCGCCGCCAGATTCCAGGAGGCGATCAGGAACGTGACCAGGCCGACGAGCATGATCAAGATTCCCAGCAGCCCGTTGACGTGGAAGCCGGAGCCGGGAGAGGCGTCGTACAGGCTCTTGGCGCGCGTCGGAATCAACGCGCCCGACAGAGCCGTGGCGGCGAAGACATAGCCGCAGCCGAACGTCACCCCCAGCGTGAACAGGATGAAGTCACCGTAGTAGAAACTGTACAGGTAAAAGATGGGAATGCTCAGCAGGAAGTAGATCAGGTGAGCGTTGAAGGGGGTGTGGAATCGGTCGTGGACCTTGCTGACCGCCGCCGGCAGCAGCCGGTCGAGGCTCATGGCGACCATGATGCGCGTCACCCCGATGTAGCAGTTGCACACGATCTGGAAGGCGTTCAGGGTGAAGCCGAGCCCGATCAGGAGAATCAACAAGGGGTTGCTGGTGATGGCGACCGCCAGCATGCTCGGCGCCAGGATGATGGTATTGGCGATCTTGGCGGTCGGGTCGACGTACCAGTATCCGTAGGAGGCGACCACCTGGCCCTCGGTGCCGGCGGCGTTCTGCAACGCCACTCCCAACAACGCCAGGAGAATGCCGACGACGATCAGGGAACCGACCATGATGAAGCTCTGGTTGCGGAACGAGCGGGCTTCCTTGATCTCGCCGTTCTGCTCGGCGGAGTAGGTGGACCACTGCAGGCTCTGCCATGCCACAGGGGCGACCAGCAGCGTGGCCAACCAGAACAAGTTGGGCGACAGCGCGGGGGCGGTGTCGACGCCGGCGGCCTGAGCCGCGGCCAGGGAGTCCTGGTAGAACGTCGGCGATCCACCGACGGCCGCCGAGAACGAGTTCAGGCTTGTGGCGAACGCACTGGCGGTGCTGGTGAACAAGACGAGCAAGACGGAGACGAAGCCGGCCATCGTCGCCCACCAGATGACGTGCTGAAAGCGGACGTAGTTCTTGAAGCCCGTCACCAGCAACAGTGCGGCGAGGAAGCCGTTGAGCAGGCTGACGACGAACAACCCGGTCGGGGTGGTGACCCACAGGCCGGCCTGGATCATGGCCGCGCTTCCGGTGACGGTGCCGAAACCGAGCAGCAGGGGGGCCAGGCCGAGAACACCGACGAGCCAGCCGGAGAGGGCTGTCCAGACGAGGATCCAGATCACGAATCCACTCATGACGAGGACATAGCCCCAGCTACCGCCGAGCACGCGGCTCTGAAAAACATAGTCGCCGCCGGAGCGGGGCAGGGCCGTCGACAGCCAGACCGCCGAGTAGGCGATCGGAATCTGGATCAAGGTGCAGATCAAGATCCCCAGCGGGACGTTGCCCCCGGGGAAGGCCGTCGGCGACACCAGAAACACCCAAGGGAAGATGATCCCCATCGTCAGGATGTTGTAGACAAAGGCCGAGTAGGGAGACATCACCCGGACCAGGCCGGAGGCCTTGCGAGTGAAGACTTCCGGCGTGCCTGCGATCGCACTCATGACAATTCCTCCTCAACGATTAGAAGATCGGTCGAAAAGGGCCGTGGAGACTTCGTCAGGCTCCCGTCAATGGACCTCCTTTCGGGTCGCCGGCGCTGGCGATCAGCCGGCGGTCAGTTGATGGCCGCCGACGGCGCCGTCCTCGAGGTTAAGCAAACAGCCGCGCAGGATGCCTTCGGCGTATTCGCTGCCGGGATTGACGCACAGGGTGCGCCCGATCCGGGTCACTCCGCGCGACTCGTGAATGTGGCCGTGCAGGGCGGCCATCGGCTGATGGGTTTCGATGGCGTGACGCACCGACCGGCTGCCGGCGCCGTGCAGGACGATCGAGCCGCCACGGGTGATCTGCGACGGCGGATCGGTCGTCCAGTCGAGCATCGGGCAGGTGTCGAGCGTCGAATCGTTGGGCGGGTCGTGAAAGTTGAAGATACAGTGCGAAGGGTCGGGCACGCGCGACACCAGCTCCTCGATGAGGGTACCCAGCTCGTCTTCGGTCACCTCGCGGGGCGTGTGCCAGGGGGTGGGAGTGCTGATCCCCAGGCTGGCCATGGTATGTCGGCCGTCAATGGGAAGCACCTCGCCTTCGCAGGCGCGCAAGGCGCCGTCGCCGTCGGAGGGCAGGACGGCCAGCACATCGCTGAAATCGTCGTTGCCGCCGGTGATGTAGCAACGGATCCCGCTGCCGCGCAGGCGTTCCTCCGCCAGCGCCACCCACGACTCGAGGCGCTGGCGCGCCAGGTCGTGGAACAACCCGTCGATAGCATACGGATCGCCTTGCAAAGCGCGAAACTCTTCCTCGTCCATCACCTTGCTGTAGAAACCCAGGATTC
>Ga0209342_10002907_pt1 | contig 18201 bp, 12 predicted proteins | sample RifCSP16_2_FD_184023 | JGI IMG/M metagenome (GOLD analysis project Ga0209342, IMG submission 184023) | Soil microbial communities from Rifle, Colorado - Rifle CSP2_sed 16_2 (SPAdes) (version 2) | ecosystem: Environmental > Terrestrial > Deep subsurface > Rock core/Sediment | place: Rifle... | reverse complement strand
GCTGGATGGCGTGGTTGGCCGGCGCATGGCCGTGCATGCCCATCATGCCCAGGCATAACGGGTGACTGGCGGGAAAGGCGCCCAGGCCCAACAGGGTGAGGGCCACCGGGGTGTCGGTCTTCTCGGCCAGCACCCGCAGCAGCTCGGCGGCGCCCGACTTCACCACCCCGTGGCCGGCCAGGATCAGGGGGCGCTCGGCCCGGGAGAGAAGCTCGGCCGCCCGGGCCAGGTCGGCGGTGCGGGGAGCCCGCGGCTCGTGAAGACCGGGCAGCTCGACGGTCTCGGGCCACTCGAAGTCGGCCGTCGCCTGCTGGACGTCCTTGCACACGTCCACCAGGACCGGCCCCGGCCGTCCCGAGCGGGCGATCAGGAACGCCTCACGCAAGGTGCGAGCCAGCTGCCGCACGTCGGTCACCAGCGCGTTGTGCTTGGTGATGGGCAGGGTGATGCCGGTAACGTCCACCTCCTGGAAGGCGTCGGTGCCCAAGAGCGCGGAGGGCACCTGGCCGGTGATGAACACGGTGGGGCTGGAGTCCAGCATGGCGGTCGCAATGCCGGTGGTGAGGTTGGTGGCCCCGGGGCCGGAGGTGGCAACCGCCACTCCGACCTTGCCGCTGGCCCGCGCGTAGCCGTCGGCCATGTGCGCCGCCCCTTGCTCGTGGCGGGAGAGCACATGCCGGATCGGGTACTCGAGCATGGCGTCGTAGGCGGGCAGAATGGCCCCGCCCGGGTACCCGAAGACGGTGCTCACGCCCTCACGCACCAGGCACTCCCACAGCATCTGCGCTCCCGTGAGCTTCACGGCTGCCTCCTGTCGTCCATGAGAAACCCCCCAAAAAACCAAGACCCCCGAGGTTTGCCTCGGGGGTCTCTTGAATCTCGCGGCGCCTGGCCTAGATCAAGGACCCCCGGGGCGGGCCAATGGAGCCCAGGCCCAGCAGCAGGACCAGACATACGACCCCCTGGAAGGGGCCGGCGGAGCGCGCCTCGGATCGGTTGACCATACGAACGGTCGGTAGGTTACGGGACCGGAGCGGCCCTGTCAAGCTCTTTCTTCCGAAACCCGAAGACGGCGCCTAGCCAGCCCCTCGGCTTTCCACGTCATAGCGCAGAGTCAACGCGCGCAGGCAATCCCGGGTGAGGTGTGCTCCAATGGCGTTAGCGGTTCCCGGTGCGCCCTCATTCCCTCACCCTGACGACTTCGACCCTGCTGGCCCTTTCCTGCCTGGGCCGCCAGGATGCCCCGCCGGTGGCCGCCCCGGAGAGCTTGACGCTGGCAGTCCGCGCCGACGTGACCGGCTTCTTCCCCAATCCGCCTATCGAAAGCGAGGCCTTCACCGTCGACGTCAACCGCAGCTTGTTCGAGACGCTGGTCCGCTTCGACCCCGGCTTCCGCCTGCAGCCGGGCCTGGCCGAGCGCTGGGAGAACCCTGACGACCGCACCTTCGTCTTTGAGATCCGCCAGGGCATCCGCTTCTCGAGCGGCAAGCCCCTCACCGCCCGCGACGTGGCGGCGTCGCTCAACGCCAGCCGGCAGCGCGGCTGGGTGTTGTCCGAGTATTTGCAGGCCATCGAATCGGCGGTGGCAGTCGACGAGCGACAGGTCCGCGTCCGAACCCACCACCCGTCTCTGGTGCTCCTGGCCAAGCTCACCTGGGCCTTCGTGCTGCCCGCCGAAGCCACCAACGAGACCCCGGTGCCCGTCGTGGGCACCGGTCCCTATCGTCTGGAGAGTTGGACGCCCGGACGGGAGTTCGTGCTGGCCCGCAACCCCCACTTCCGGGGGCCGCCTCCCGCCTTCAGCCCGGTCCGTTTTCGAATCGAGCCGGATGCGGGAAGGCGCCTGGACCTGGTGCTCCGGGGAGAGGCGGAGGTGGCGGACAACGTTCCCTTGGACGCCCTCGACAACCTGCAAGGTCGCAGCGACGTCCGGGTGTTGGCCCAGCCCAGCCTGCGGGTCCTCTTCCTTTGCCTCCGCGTCGATCAGGCCCCGCTCTCCGACCCCCGGGTGCGGGAAGCTGTCGACCTGGCCCTCGATCGCCAGGAGCTGATCGCCCGCGCGCTTTCCGGTCGGGCCGAGCCGGCCTCGCAGCTGGTGCCGGCAGCGGTGGTCGGCTTCAACCCCAAGCTGACGGTGCCTGGGCCGGATCGACCACGAGCGCGCCGCCTGCTGGCCCAGGCCGGCCATCCTCGGGGCCTGAAGATCCGCCTGGATGGCCCCAACAATCGCTATGTGAACGACGTGCGCATCCTGCACGAGATCGCGCGGCAGCTCTCCCTGGTGGGAATCGAGGCCGAGGTCAACTCGATCGACAAGGCCGAGTTCTTCCCGCTCATCCAGTCGGGCCGCTCCAAGCTCCACCTGCTCGGTTGGTCCTGCGAGTCGGGAGAGGCCGGGGACATCCTGGACTCCCTTCTGCACTCTCCCTTGCCGGGACGGCAGGTCGATCTGAACAGCGTGGGGCTGGCCGACGCCGAACTGGATCGGCTGATCGATGAGGCCAACGCGAGCACCACCGATCTCAGACGGGTTCTGCTCCTGCAGCAAGCCATGGCCCGCGCCGGCGAGCTCAGAGCCACCCTGCCGCTGCTGGTCCAGACCGAGGCGGTGCTCCTCTCCAGGCGGATCGCCTGGGATCCGACCCTGACGCTGGCGTTGCGGCCGGAGGCCATGCGCCCGGCGCGGTGAGCCGAGGTCGACGATCGACGGGGCACAACACCGGCCCGGGCCACGAGCCGCTGCTCGGGGCATCCGACGCCGGTCTGGCCTCGGATCGGGCTTTCAGTCGGGGAACTGGTCGGTCACCGCCCCCTGGCTGGCACTGCCCACCAACCGGGCGTACTTGGCCAGCACCCCCCGCGCATAGCGTCGCTCGGGCGGCCGCCAGACCGCCCGGCGCCGCTCCAACTCCTCCTCGGCGACCTCCAGCCGCAGCTGGCGCGCGTCGGCATCGACGGTGATGCGGTCGGTTTCCTGCACCAGGGCCAGCGTGCCCCCCACCGCCGCCTCGGGCGCCACGTGCCCCACCACCATTCCGTAGGTGCCCCCCGAGAACCGTCCGTCGGTGATGAGCGCCACCTGGTCCCCCAGGCCGGCCCCGATGATGGCGGCGGTGGGAGCCAGCATCTCCCGCATGCCCGGTCCCCCGCGCGGACCCTCGTAGCGGATGACGATCACGTCGCCGGCTCGGATCTGCCCCGCCAGAATCGCGCCCAGGCAAGCCTCCTCGGAGTCGAAGACTCGGGCAGGACCCGTCAGGCGCCGGGTCTTGATGCCGGTCACCTTGGCCACCGCCCCCTCGGCGGCGAGGTTGCCCTTCAGGATGGCGAGATGCCCCTGGCCGTACACCGGGTCGGTCCAGGGCCGGATCACCTGCTGGTCGGGCCGCGGGTCTTCGGGCACGGGGGCCAGCGACTCGGCCAGGGTCTGGCCCGTGATCGTCATGCAGTCCCCGTGCAGACAGCCGTGGGCGAGCAGGATCTTCATCACCTGGGGGACGCCTCCCGCCTGGTGGAGTTCGGTGACCACATAACGACCGGATGGCTTGAGGTCGCACAGCACGGGGACCCGGGCCCGGATCGCCTCGAAGTCGTCCAGGCTCAGGGGCACCTCGGCGGCCTGGGCAATCGCCAGCAGGTGCAGAACGGCGTTGGTGGACCCGCCCACCGCCATGACGACGGCAATGGCGTTCTCCAGGGCCTTCCGGGTCACCATGTCTCGCGGCCGCAAGCCCCTGGCCACGGCGGCCGCCAGCACCCGGCCCGACTCCGCCGCGCTCTCCGCCTTCTCGGCGTCTTCTGCCGCCATGGTGGAAGAGCCGAGCAGGCTCATGCCCAGCGCCTCGAAGGCCGAGGACATGGTGTTGGCGGTGTACATCCCGCCACAAGAGCCGGCGCCCGGGCAAGCCTGACACTCCACCGCCGCCAGCTCCGCGTCGTCGATTCGCCCGGCGGCCCGCTCCCCCACCGCCTCGAACACGCTGACGATGGTGAGGTCGCGGTCGCCGAGGCGGCCCGGCTTGATGGTGCCTCCGTACACGAAGATGCCGGGGATGTTCATGCGCAGCATGGCCATCATGGCCCCGGGCATGTTCTTGTCGCAGCCGCCAATGGCGATCACGCCGTCCATGCTCTGCGCGTTGCACACGGCTTCGATGGAGTCGGCGATCACCTCCCGAGACACCAGCGAGTACTTCATGCCCTCGGTTCCCATGGAGATGCCGTCGCTCACGGTGATGGTGCCGAAGACCTGCGGCATGGTCCCCGCCTGGCGGAGCGCCGCCTCAGCCCTGGCGGCGAGGTCGTTTAGACCCACGTTGCAGGGAGTCAGGTTGCTGTAGGCGTTGGCGATGCCCACGATCGGCTTGTCGAAGTCACCGTCGGCAAAGCCCACCGCCCTCAGCATGGCTCGATTCGGGGAACGCTCCCGGCCCTTGGTCACGGCCCGGCTTCTCAACTGGTCGCTCATGGCTTCTCCGAAGATCCGCGTGTGCGGAGGGCGCGTATGATACCCGGCCGCCCGAAAAATCTCACACCGCCTCCCGATCCGCGCCGCGACGCAGGCCCTCGGGGTAGGAGCCCAGGACGCGCAACTCCTGGGACATTCGTCCCAGTTCCTCGAGGGCGGCCCGAACCGGCCCTCGCGGATCGCCCAGCACGTCGAGGTAGAACGCGTACTCCCAGGGCCGCCCGCGCAGCGGGCGCGACTCGATCTTGGTGAGATCCAGGCCTCGGCTGGCGAAGGCCCCGAGGGCGCGGAAGAGAGCGCCCGGAGCGTTGCGGAGAACGAACAAGAGCGAGGTCTTGTCGGCGTGCTCCAGGACGACCGGCCGGGCGGCCAGGAGCAGATAGCGAGTGGCATTGCCGGTGTCGTCGCCCACCTCCTCGATCAGGACGGAGGCTCCTGACCATCGCGCCAGGAAGCACGGGACGAGCGCAGCCAGGGTGACGGGGCCGTCCCTCTGGAGCAGCGACACGCCGGCCTCTGCGGTCACCACCGGCTCCAGATGCGGCCGCTGCTCGAAGAAGCGCTGGCAATGGGTGAGCGCCGCCAGCGTCGCGGCGACCCGCCGAACCGAGGCCAGGCTGGCACCGGGGCGGGCCACCAAACTGTAGCGCAGCGTCACCTGCGTCTCCCCCGCGATCCACAGGGCGTGACGGCGCAAGCGGTCGTAGTTCTCGTGGATGGAGCCGGTGACCGCGTTCTCGATGGGCAGCACCATGCGATCGAGATCGCCGCGTTCCAAGGCCGCCACCAGGAGCTCAGGGTTAGGCTCGATCCGGACCCCAACTCCTTCCCCCACCAGATCCCGGGCTGCCTGGTGATCGAACGATCCCCGCTCGCCCAGGATGCCCACCGTCGTCTCTCTGTCCGTCTTCATGGCGACCCCTCTTCTTCCCTGCGCAAAAAGCGAAAGGCCCGCCCCGGTTCTCCGGGAGCGGGCCTTCTCCGAACCGACCTGGGCGTCCGTCTACACGGTGCCCCTTCCCGCTCCCTTGGAGCCGGTAAAGACGAAGCCGGTGTTGAACGCCTGCGAAATCATGACCCGCATTGTCGTCTCTTCTCGGGAGGAGTTCAACCGCCGGCCTTCACTCGTGGTCCTGCCAGCCGCCGTCGACCTCATCGCTAGACCTCAGCGTTCTCCTTGATGTGCTCGGGCTCCACCAGATACTCGGGCTCGTAGGTTGCTTCCAGACCGGAGAGGGGGTGCTCGACCACCTCCTCGGGAATCCGCACCCGCCGGTAGTACTCCATGCCGGTCCCCGCCGGGATCAGACGGCCCATGATGACGTTTTCCTTGAGGCCCCGCAGATAGTCCACCTTGCCGCTGATGGCCGCCTCGGTCAGCACCCGGGTGGTCTCCTGGAAGCTGGCCGCCGAGATGAAGGAGTCGGTGGAGAGCGAGGCCTTGGTGATGCCGAGCAGCAGGGGCTGGCCGCTGGCCGGCTTCTTGCCGTTGCCGGCCAGGCGATCGTTCTCGGTCATGAAGCGGAACTTGTCCACCACCTCGTCGACCAGGAGTTCGCTGTCGCCGACGTCTTCGACCTTCACCCAGCGCATCATCTGGCGAACGATGACCTCGATGTGCTTGTCGTTGATGTTGACGCCCTGCAGCCGATAGACCTCCTGGATCTCGTCGACCAGGTAGCGCTGCAGCTCCTTCTCACCCCGCACCCGCAGGATGTCGTGGGGATCGATGGGCCCGTCCATCAGGGCCTCACCCGCCTTCACCCGCTCCCCCTCCTGGACGTTGATGTGAGCGCCGCGGGGGATCTGGTACTCGCGTTGCTCGTTCTCCTCGGTGGTCACGAAGATCTTCCGGTGCTGCTTGGCCACGTCGCCGTACTTCACCTGGCCGTCGATCTCGGTGATGACCGCCGGCTCCTTGGGCCGGCGGGCCTCGAACAGCTCGACCACCCGGGGCAGACCGCCCGTGATGTCCTTGGTCTTGGCCGTCTCCTTGGGCATCTTGGCGAGCACGTCGCCCGGTTCCACCCCGCTGGCGTCTTCGACCATGAGGTGGGCGCCGGCGGGCAGCAGGTACCTGCGGAGGGCCTTGCCCTTCTCGTCGCGGATCTCGATGCGCGGCTGCTTCTTCTCGTCTACCGATTCCAGGATGACCAGCGCCGACATGCCGGTGTTCTCGTCCACCTGCTCGTGAACCGTCTGGTCGGGGATGATGTCCCGGAAGTGCACCTGCCCCCCGTCCTCGGTCAGGATGGTGAAGGAGTAAGGGTCCCACTCCACCAGCAACTGGCCCTGTTTGACCTCCTGGCCCTCCTTGATCTTGAGTTTGGCGCCGTACACCACGGCGTGGCGCTCGCGCTCGCGGCCCTTCTGGTCGTGGACGATCAGCGACCCGGCCCGGTTCATCACCACCAGGTCGCCCTTCTTGTCCTTGACGGTCAGGATGTTGTGGAACTTCACCTGGCCCGGGTTCTTGGCCTCCAGGGTGGTCTGCTGAGTGGTGTGGCTGGCGGTGCCTCCGATGTGGAAGGTCCGCATGGTGAGCTGGGTGCCCGGCTCACCGATCGACTGGGCGGCGATCACGCCCACCGCCATGCCCAGCTCCACCAGTTTCCCGGTGGCCAGGTCGCGGCCGTAGCAGAGAGCGCACACCCCGCGCACGCTCTGGCAGGTGAGCACCGAACGGATCTTCACCTTCTCGATGCCGGCCGCCTGCACGTCGTTGGCGGTCTCCTCGGTGATCTCCTGGTTGACCTTGACGATCACCCCTCCCTCGATGGGGTCCTTGATGTTCTCCAGGCTGACCCGGCCCACGATGCGATCACGCAAGGGCTCGATCACCTCGCCCGACTCGATGATGGGCCGGATCTCGATGCCGTCGATGGTGCCGCAGTCGTGCTCGCTGATGATCACGTCCTGCGACACGTCCACCAAACGCCGCGTCAGGTAGCCCGAATCCGCGGTCTTGAGCGCGGTGTCGGCCAGACCCTTGCGGGCGCCGTGGGTGGAGATGAAGTACTGCAACACGGTGAGGCCTTCGCGGAAGTTGCTGGTGATGGGGTTCTCGATGATCTCGCCCGACGGCCGCGCCATCAGACCGCGCATACCGGCAAGCTGGCGGATCTGCTGCTTGGAGCCGCGGGCCCCGGAGTCGGCCATGATGTAGATGGGGTTGAACTCCCCGCCCTCCCGGTCCTGCTTCTCCATGGACTTGAACATGGCGTCCGACACCTTCTCGGTGACGTTGGACCAGATGGCGATCACCTTGTTGTAGCGCTCGCCGTTGGTGATGGCCCCGTCCTGGTACTGCTTCTCGACGTCCAGGACCTCCTTCTGGGCCGCCGCCACCATCTTCTCCTTGACCTCGGGAATCACCAGGTCGTCGATGCCGATGGAGATCCCGGCCTTGGTGGCGTAGGTGAAGCCCAGATCCTTGATGGCGTCCAGCATCTCCACCGTCTTCTCCAGGCCGAAGCGCAGGTAGCAGTACTGCACCAGTTGCTGCAACCCCTTCTTGCGCAGCAAACCGTTGATGTAGGGAACCTCGGCGGGGAGGTGGTCGTTCAGGATCACCCGACCTACGGTGGTGTTGATGACCTGGTTCTTGACGATCTGAACCTCGGTGTGGATCACGTCCTGATCGTCGTAGACGGTGGTGAGGTCGATCAGCTCGCCGGTGTACATGAGCCGGATGGGGGTGAGCGTCTCCACCTCCTTGTGCTCCAGGGCGATCAGAACGTCCTCGCCGCAGGCGAAGGCCCGGCCCTCCCCCTTGGTTTCCTTCTTGTCCTTGGTCAGGTAGTAGCAGCCGAGAACGATGTCCTGGCTGGGGATGGCGATCGGCTGGCCGCTGGCCGGGGACAGAACGTTGTTCGAGGACAGCATGAGCACGCTGGCCTCGATCTGGGCCTCGGGCGAGAGCGGCACGTGGACTGCCATCTGGTCGCCGTCGAAGTCGGCGTTGAATGCGGTGCAGACCAGGGGGTGGATCTTGATGGCCTTGCCCTCGACCAGCACCGGCTCGAAGGCCTGGATGCCCAGGCGATGCAGGGTGGGAGCCCGGTTCAGCAACACCGGGTGCTCGCGGATGACGTCCTCCAGGAAGTCCCACACCTCGGGCCGCTGCTGCTCCACCATCTCTTTCGCCGCCTTGATGGTGGTGACCAGTCCCTCCTTCTCCAGCTTGCTGTAGATGAAGGGCTTGAACAGCTCGAGGGCCATCTTCTTGGGCAGGCCACACTGGTGGAGCTTGAGCTCGGGGCCGACCACGATGACCGAGCGGCCCGAGTAGTCGACGCGCTTGCCCAGCAGGTTCTGGCGGAAGCGACCCTGCTTCCCCTTCAGGGTGTCGGAGAGCGACTTGAGCGGCCGGTTGTTGGCGCCGCGCAAGACGCGACCGCGGCGGCCGTTGTCGAACAGGGCATCCACCGCCTCTTGCAGCATCCGCTTCTCGTTGCGCACGATGACGTCGGGGGCCCTGAGCTCGATCAGCTTCTTCAGGCGGTTGTTGCGGTTGATGACCCGGCGGTAGAGGTCGTTCAGGTCCGAGGTGGCGAAGCGCCCGCCGTCCAACGGCACCAGCGGCCGGAGCTCGGGCGGGATCACCGGGATCACGTCCAGGATCATCCAGTCCGGGTGGTTGCCGCTCTTGCGGAAGGCCTCCAGCACCTTGAGTCGCTTGGCGAACTTGAGCTTCTTTTGGACCGAGGTCTCGACCTTCATCCGCTCCCGCAGCTCAGTGGCGTCGTCCTCGACGTCGACCCGCTTCAAGAGCTCCTTGATGGCCTCGGCCCCCATGGAGCAGCGCAGCCGGGGGAACTTGTCGCGGAGCTGGCGGTAGCGCTCGTCGGAGACCAGCTCCTGGCGCTTCACCTCGGGGCAGTCCCCGGGATCCACCACCACGTAGGACTCGAAGTAGAGGATCCGCTCCAGGTCCCGGAGGCTGATGTCGAGCAGGTGGCCAATGCGGCTGGGTAGACCCTTGAAGAACCAGACATGGGAGACCGGGCACGCCAGCTCGATGTGTCCCATGCGCTCGCGGCGCACCTTCGACTGGGTGACCTCGACCCCGCACTTGTCGCAGATCACCCCCCGGTGCTTCATGCGCTTGTACTTGCCGCACAGGCACTCCCAGTCGGTGATGGGGCCGAAGATCTTGGCGCAGAAGAGGCCGTCCCGCTCGGGCTTGAAGGTCCGGTAGTTGATGGTCTCCGGCTTGGTGACCTCACCGTGGGACCAGGACCGGATCTTCTCCGGGCTGGCCAAGCGGATGCGAATCGCGTCGAACTCGGGCAACGGCCGACCGATGTCGACGTTGGGCCTCATGGGCAGCATCAAACTCATTGGCATTCGCCTCTAGGAATCGCCTTCGGCGATTCCTAATCGATTTCGCTTCGCGAAATCGGATCCCACTTCGCTCCGCGCCGCTTGCGGCGCGCTAAGACGAGACACTGTCCAACTCCCCATCAGTGCTTCGTCTTGATGAGTTCCACGTCCAGGCACAGGCTCTGCAGCTCCCGGATCAGGACGTTGAACGATTCCGGCAAGCCAGGCGTGAACACGGTGTCGCCCTTGACGATGGCCTCGTAGATCTTGGCGCGGCCGTAGACGTCGTCGGACTTGGCGGTCAAAAGCTCCTGCAAGATGTGGGCAGCGCCGTAGGCCTCGAGCGCCCAGACCTCCATCTCTCCGAAGCGCTGTCCGCCGAACTGAGCCTTGCCGCCCAACGGTTGCTGGGTGATCAGGGAGTACGGACCGATCGACCGCGCGTGGATCTTGTCGTCGACCAGGTGCGAGAGCTTCAGCATGTAGATGTAGCCCACGGTGACCTTCTGCTCGAAGGGCTCGCCCGTCATGCCGTCGTAGATGGTCAGCTTGCCGGAGCGCAGCAGATTGGGCCGCAGCGGGTTGCGCTCTTCTTCCCGTTCGTTGGCGAGCACCAAGTACTGCTTGATCTCCTTCTCGCTGGCCCCCTCGAAGACCGGGCTGGCGAAGTGCAGGCCCAGGGCCTTGGCCGCCCAGCCCAGATGGGTCTCCAGGATCTGCCCCACGTTCATGCGCGAAGGCACGCCGAGCGGGTTGAGCACGATCTCGGTCGGGGTGCCGTCGGGGAGGTAGGGCATGTCCTCCTCGGGCAGGATGCGGGCGATCACGCCCTTGTTGCCGTGGCGGCCGGCCATCTTGTCGCCCACCGACAGCTTGCGCTTCATGGCCACGAAGACCTTGACCAGCTTGATCACGCCCGGGGGCAGCTCGTCGCCGCGCTTCAGGCGGCTCTCCTTCTCGGCGAACAGGGCCTTCAAGACCTCGATCTGACGCTCGGTCTTGTCCACCACCTCGTTGACCTCGTCCTCCACGTCCTCTTCGTCCTTGCCCCTCACCCGGAGCTTCAGGATGTCGGAGTGACGCAGCCGACTCAGCACCTCACGCGTCAGCTTGTCGCCCTTCTTCACCACCTTCTCGCCCCGGACGTTCACCAGGTCGGAGGTGGCCAGCTTGCCCTCCAGGATGTCCTCGATGCGCTTGTCCCGCTCGTCCTGAAGGATGCGGATCTCGTCCTTCAGGTTCTTCTCCATCATGAACAGCTCGGCGTCCTCGATCTGCTTGGCGCGGTCGTCCTTCTCGACACCCTTCCGGGAGAAGATCTTGACGTCGACCACGATGCCCTCGATGCCGGGCGGGCAGACCAGCGAAGCATCGCGGACATCGCCCGCCTTCTCTCCGAAGATGGCCCGAAGCAGCTTCTCCTCGGGGGTGAGCTGGGTTTCGCCCTTGGGTGTCACCTTGCCCACCAGGATGTCGCCGGGGCGGACGCTGGCTCCGATGCGGATGATGCCGCTCTCGTCCAGGTTGGCGAGCAGAGTCTCGGAGACGTTGGGGATGTCGCGAGTGACCTCTTCGGGACCGAGCTTGGTGTCCCGGGCCTCGATCTCGAACTCCTCGATGTGGATCGAGGTGTACATGTCCTCCTTGACCAGCTTCTCGCTGACCAGGATGGCGTCCTCGAAGTTGTAGCCGCGCCAGGGCATGAAGGCCACCAGCACGTTGCGCCCCAGCGCCAGCTCACCCATGTCGGTGCAGGGCCCGTCGGCCAGGATCTGCCCCTTGGCCACGTGCATCCCGACCTTCACGATCGGCTTCTGGTTGATGCTGGTGTTCTGGTTGGAGCACTTGAACTTGGTCAGGTTGTAGATGTCGGCCCCGATCTCCTTGCCCTTGTCGGGGCCGTCCTGGGCCTCGACCCGGATGATGATGCGGCGGGAGTCCACCGAATCCACCACCCCGGCGCGACGGCAGACGGTGGCCGCCCCCGAGTCCTTGACCGTGATGTGTTCCATGCCGGTGCCGACCAGCGGCGCTTCCGAGCGTAGCAGGGGCACCGCCTGGCGCTGCATGTTGGAGCCCATCAGAGCGCGGTTGGCGTCGTCGTTCTCCAAGAAGGGAACCAGCGAAGCCGCCACCGACACCAGCTGCTTGGGCGAAACGTCCACGTAGTCGATCTCCTCGCGTTTGGCGAGGACGAAGTTCCCGGCCTGCCTCGCGGAGACGCGGTCTTCGATGATGTTCCCGTTGTCCTCCACCTTGATGTTGGCCTGGGCGATGACGTACTTGTCTTCCTCCCAAGCCGAGAGGTAGAAGCAGTAGGGCTCGACCTCCGCCGATCGCTTCTTCTTGGCCCGAGAGGCTGCGCTTGCCTGTTCGATCTCGGCCCGCTCGACGATGTCCCCGACCTTGAACTCGGTGTCGCCGGCCTCCAGGATCTGGTAGTAGTCCAGCACCCGACCGTCCTTCACCTTACGGTAGGGGCTCTCGATGAACCCGAACTCGTTGATGCGGGCGAAGGTCGAGAGGCTGGAGATGAGCCCGATGTTGGGACCTTCCGGGGTCTCGATGGGGCAGATGCGGCCGTAGTGGGTTGGGTGCACGTCGCGCACCTCGAACCCGGCCCGCTCCCGGGAGAGTCCGCCCGGGCCCAAGGCCGACAGCCGGCGCTTGTGGGTGATCTCGCTGAGCGGGTTGGTCTGGTCCATGAACTGGCTGAGCTGGCTGCTGCCGAAGAACTCCCGGATGCTGGCCATGACCGGCTTGGCGTTGATGAGGTCGTGGGGCATGGCGGTGGCCATCTCCTGATAGACGCTCATCTTCTCCTTGATGGCCCGCTCCATCCGCACCAAACCGATGCGGAACTGGTTCTCCAGCAGCTCGCCCACGCTACGCACACGACGATTGCCCAGGTGATCGATATCGTCCACGTCCTGCGGGTTGCGCCGGAGCTTGAGCACGAAGCCGACCACCGCGGTCACGTCCGCCAGCCGCAGGATCTTCTCCGCCAGGCCGCTGGAGAGGCCCAGCTTGGTGTTGAGCTTGAGGCGCCCCACCCTCGAGAAGTCGTACTTCTGCGGGTTCAGGAACATCCCCTCGAACAGGTTCCGGGACGACTCCAGGGTCGGCGGATCTCCAGGGCGCATGCGGCGGTAGATCTCGATCACCGCCTCTTCGCTGGTCTTGATGGCGTCCTTCTTGACGGTGGCCGAGAGCATGGGGCCGATCTCGTCCCGCTCCGGGAAGCACACCTCGAAGGACGCCACCTGACTCTCCGGGTCCTGGATCACCGAGAGCACCCGCTGGTTCAGGGGCTCGTTGGCCTCCAGGATGACCTCACCGGTCCTGGGGTCCACGATGTCGGTGATGGTGTTGGCCCCCTCCAGGTCGGTTTCGGTGATCTCCACTTCCTCCACTTCCAGCTTCAGAAGCTGCTGGTAGGCGGCGCTGCTGATCTTCTTGCCGGCGTGGACCAGCTCCTCGCGCTTCCCCGAAGCTTCCTTGGGGCCATGGACGGTCTTGCTGAGCTTCAGACCCACCAGGTTCTCGGAGGTCTTCCAGAACAGTCGACCCTCCCGCACCTGGATCCGGTCCCACCTGTAGAAGGCCCTGAGGATCTCGGCGTCCGACTTCAAACCCATGGCGCGCAGGAAGACGGTGGCCAGGAACTTGCGCTTGCGGTCGATCCGGACGTGGAGCAGGTTCTTGGAGTCGTACTCGAACTCCACCCAGCTCCCGCGGTAGGGGATGATCTGGGCCGCGAACAGGCCCTTCTCCGGCTGGGAGAAGAACACCCCCGGCGAACGGTGAAGCTGGGAGACGATCACGCGTTCGGTGCCGTTGATGATGAAGGTCCCGTTGTCGGTCATCAGCGGGATGTCGCCGAAGTAGACCTCCTGCTCCTTGATGTCGCGAATGGTCTTGGCGCCGGTCTCCGCGTCCCGCTCCCAGACCACCAGACGGATGGTGACCTTGAGGGGCACCGCGAAGGTCATGCCCCGCTCCTGGCACTCGTCGACGTCGTACTTCAGCTTGAGGCCCACCGGCTCATCGCAGGTCTCGCAGGTGATCGGCTTGTTCTCGTTCAGGTGACCGCACTTGAAGCAGTGGATCTCCCGGTCGCCCCGCGGGTCGGTGATGATGGTGGCGGCGCAGAAGGTGCAAGGCCGCCCCAGCTTGTCGAGACCCAGCAGCCTGCCGCACTTGCACTCCCAGTTGCCGATGGAGTACTCGACGAACTCGAGGGAGCAGTTCTCTCTGAGGTCGGTAATGGGAAAGACGCTCTTGAAGACCGACTGCAGCCCGGCGTCTTCCCGGTCCTGAGGCAGGACCCTCATCTGCAAGAAGCGCTCGTAGGAGTTCTTCTGAATCTCGATGAGGTTCGGGATGGGGATCGCCGTGTTGATCTTCGCGAAGTTGACCCGTTCCCGGTAGATGTTCTTCGGAGCCGTGTACATCAGCAAACACCCCCAGGGACGGGGCCATCAAGCCCCGTCCCGAGAAGGAGACACTCCGGCGGAGACACCGCTCCGCGGAGCCGAACGATCATGAGCATAACGAGTCCCTGCAATCCCGATCACCGGGCTTGGAGGGGGGACTACTTGATCTCGACCTGAGCCCCGACCTCCTCGAACTTCTTCTTGATGCTGGCGGCCTCGTCCTTGGACACGCCCTCCTTCACCAGCTTGGGAGCGCCGTCGACCAGATCCTTGGCCTCCTTCAGGCCCAGGCTGGTGACCTCGCGCACGACCTTGATCACGTTGATCTTCTTGTCGCCCGCGCTCATCAGGTGGACCGCGAACTCGGTCTGCTCCTCGGCCGCCGCCGCCGCCGGAGCCGCCGCACCCGCCGCCACCATCACCGGAGCCGCGGCCGCCGCCGACACGCCCCACTTCTCCTCGAGCATCTTCACCAGCTCGGCCACCTGCATCACGGTGAGGGAGCTCAGATCGTTCGCGATTGTCTGAATGTCAGCCATTGGTTCCTCTCTCCAAAGCTACGAATTCCTGTCATGAAGCCTTCTGCGAAGGGCTAGTTGCCCTCTTGTTTCTCCTGGTGCGCTTTCAGCACCCTCGCCATCTGCTGGGCGGGGGTCGAGAGCAGACGCACCAGCTGCGACGCCGGCGCCTGGAGCAAGCCCAAGAGCTTGGCTCGCAGTTCGGGCATGCTGGGCATCGTCGATAGGGCCTTGACGCCGGCGGCGTCCAGCATCTGGTTTCCGGAGACCACCCCGCCCTTCACCACCAGTTGCGGGTGGTCCTTGGCGAAGTCCACCAGGACCTTGGCCAAGGCCACCGGGTCGGTGCCCGTGTAGGCGATGCCGGTGGCCTCCTCGAACTTGGGGGCCAGGCCCGCGAGTGGCGTGTCCTTGATGGCCCTGAGCGCCAGGCGGTTCTTCACCACCCGGTAGCGGGAGCCCGCTTTCCTCACCCGGCGCCGGAACTCGGTGACCGCCGGGACACTCAGGCCTCGGAAGTCCACCAGGATGGCGTGGGGCGAGCCGTCGAACTCGCTATGCAGGCCGTCGATGAGTTGCTGCTTCTCGGTGCGGTTCATTGATTCAATTCCCCTCGTCCGTCGATGGCCTCGGGACGACGGACTCGGGAACGACCCGCGTCCTCGCTCCGGAGGCGTCATCGAGTTCCGCCGTGCCGGGAGTGAATCCCGGCACTGCGGGAAGGTGTCCTGCGCTGCGGGCGCTCATGGCCTCAATTCCCCTCGTCCGTCGATGGCCTCGGGACGACGGACTCGGGAACGACCCGCGTCCTCGCTCCGGAGACGTCATCGAGTTCCGCCGTGCCGGGCGGAGGTTGGAAACTCCCGCTCTGCCAGGTCTGATGAGGTCGGAGTTTCCAACCTCCGGGAGTGAATCCCGGCACTGCGGGAAGGTGTCCTGCGCTGCGGGCGCTCATGGCCTCAATTCCCCTCGTCCGTCGCGCTGCGGGCGCTCAGGGCTCCCATTCGCTCGCCCACCAAGGCGTCTTGGCCTCTCATGAGTGGGCCTCGACCGAAGCCAGGTCGACCCGGATGCCGGGCCCCATGGTCGAAGACAAGGCGATGGACCTCACGTACTTGCCCTTGGCTGCGGCCGGCTTGGCCTTGATCACGCTGTCGATCAAAGTGCGGGCGTTGTCCAGGAGCTTCTCGGGTCCGAAGGAGACCTTGCCCAGAGGGGCGTGGACGATCCCCGTCTTGTCCACGCGGTATTCCACCTTGCCGGCCTTGATCTCCTTGACCGCCTTGCCCACCTCGAAGGTGACGGTGCCGGTCTTGGGGTTGGGCATGAGACCACGCGGCCCCAGGATCTTCCCCAGCTTGCCGACCGACTTCATCATGTCGGGGGTGGCCACCAGGGCGTCGAAGTCGAGCCAGCTCTCTTGCTGGATCTTGGCCACCATGTCGTCGCCACCCACGAAGTCGGCGCCCGCGTCCTGGGCTTCCTTGAGCTTCTCGCCCGAAGCCACCACCAGGACCCGTTTGGCGCGCCCGCCCAGCCCGTGGGGCAGGATCACGGTGCCCCGAACCATCTGGTCGGCGTGCTTGGGATCGACGCCCAGCCGCACCGCGACCTCGACGGTCTCGTCGAACTTGGCGAAAGCCGCCTTGGCCACCGCCGTCACCGCATCGGCCAGGGGGTACTCGGCTCGCCCCGCCACCAGCTCTTTCGCCTTCTTGAACTTCTTGCCCACGCGTCCCATTCACTCTCCTTCGGCAGCAACCGGCGCCCGCCTACCGCCGGGCCCCGTCCCACCTCCCACCTGGTCGAGCTTCTTCCTCGACCGGTGGTTCCTTTCCGACCTCTCCCGTCTATCCGGCCACTTCCACGCCCATGCTGCGGGCGGTGCCCAACACCGTCTGCACCGCGGCCGGCATTCCCTCGCAGTTGAGGTCCGGCATCTTCAGCTTGGCGATGTCCTCGACCTGCTTCATGCTGATCGTCGCCACCTTGGTCTTGTTGGGCTCGCCGCTGCCCTTGGCGATCCCCGCGGCGCGCTTGATCAGCACCGCCACCGGAGGCGTCTTGGTGATGAAGGTGTAGGACCGATCGGCGTAGACAGTGATGACCACCGGGATGATCAGCCCATCGTCCTTGGCCGTCTTGGCGTTGAAGGCCTTGCAGAAGTCCATGATGTTGACCCCCGCCTGGCCCAGGGCGGGCCCCACCGGCGGAGCCGGGGTTGCCTTCCCCGCGGGGATCTGCAGCTTGATCTGTCCGACGACTTTCTTCATAGGATTTCCCTTCGGGAAATCCTAACGAGCTCCGCTTCGCGGAATCCCATGCTAGTTCTCCACTTTGCCGGCGGCGCGAAGCGCCGCTCTAGAAGCTCTGACGCCCGGTTTGCCAGCGTCAAAGCTTCTCCACTTGCAGGAAGTCCAACTCCACCGGGGTCGAGCGGCCGAAGATGGTGACCATCACCTTCAGGGTATTGCGGTCGAGGTTGACCTCTTCCACAACCCCCTGGAAGTTCGAGAAGGGCCCGTCGATGATGCGCACTCCTTCGCCGCGTTCGAAGGTGTATTTCGGTTTGGGCTTCTCGATGGATTCCTTCACCTGCACGAAGATCTGGTCGGCCTCTTCCTGTGACAGAGGCACCGGCCGGTTCCCCGAGCCCACGAAGCCGGTCACCTTCGGGGTGTTGCGCACCAGGTGCCAGGTGCCGTCGGGGATCTTCTTACCGTCGGGGCCATCCTCGGTCTCGAGCTCCACCAGGATGTAGCCGGGGAAAAAGCGAGTGGCGGTTTGTACCTTTCGGCCACCCTTCATCTCCACCACCTCTTCGGTGGGGATCTCGATGCGCCCGATCTGCTCCTCGAGGTCGTAGGCCTTGGCCCGCTGGCGCAGGCTCTCCGCCACCTTCTTCTCGAAACCCGAGTAGGTGTGGACGATGTACCACTGCTTGGATGTGGTGGCTGACGTCACGTCAGTGCCTCAGGATCCGGGTGAAGACCTGGCTCATCAGGAGGTCCAGGCCGTAGAGGTAGAAGCCGAAGAAGACGGTAGTGATCAGCACCACGATGGTGGTGGAGTAGACCTCCTTCTTCGCCGGCCACGTCACCTTCTTGAGCTCGCTCCTGACCTCGGAGAAGAAGGCCTTGAGTTCGGTGAACTTCTTGGGGCCCCAGCCAAGAGGCCCGGCGAGCCACGCGGGCGGCCCAAGCCGACTGTCTTCGCCCTTGTCCATCTTTCTTGCCTCTGCCACGGCCTTCATGTGACCTCTTCCCGATCCACGCCGTTCCGAGTGGCAGGCCAGGAGGGACTCGAACCCCCAACCCCCGGTTTTGGAGACCGGTGCTCCACCATTGAGCTACTGGCCTTCATTGAGCTGGGGGGTGCTTCCGTCGCCCCCCCCAGACCCCCCCGCCGCTGCGCAGGAGTGAATCCCGCTCCGCGGCGCGGTTCGTGGCCAGGT
>Ga0209342_10002905_pt1 | contig 18214 bp, 24 predicted proteins | sample RifCSP16_2_FD_184023 | JGI IMG/M metagenome (GOLD analysis project Ga0209342, IMG submission 184023) | Soil microbial communities from Rifle, Colorado - Rifle CSP2_sed 16_2 (SPAdes) (version 2) | ecosystem: Environmental > Terrestrial > Deep subsurface > Rock core/Sediment | place: Rifle... | reverse complement strand
CCATGACCCACTTGCCGTCGCTCGCCTTGTACTGGTTCCAGAGGGGACTGGTGAGACCGCGCGGAATCCTGGCCATCGGCGAGCCGCCGTAAGTGCCTGACATGAGGAAGCTCGTGATGTTGAAGGCCTGGGATGCAATCTGGCCCTGGAGGAGCGAGCCGTCTACCATCTGGCCCTCGCCGGTACGCTCGCGGTGGAAAAGGGCGACCATGATGCCGTACGAGAGAAGGAAGGCGCTCACCTGGTCCGCCATGCCGCCGAAGGTGCGGGTCGGCGGCGCGTCGGGCTCGCCGGTGACGCTCATGAGGCCGCCTCGCGCTTGTGCGAGCGGATCGAGCGCCGGTCGCTGGGCATCCGGGCCCAAGAGGCCGAAGCCGGAGGCCTGGCAGTAGACGAGCCGCGGGTTGATCTTCGCAAGCGTCGGGTAATCGATCGCCAACCGCTCGCACACACCCGGGCGGAAGTTCTGGACGACAACGTCCGCGCCTTCGACGAGACGGTAGAAGACGCCGCGGCCCGCCTCGGACTTGAGATCAAGGACCATGCCGCGCTTGTTTCGGTTGTGAGTCTCGAAGTAGGCGTTCGGGCCGGCCTGACCCACGTCATAGCGAACGAGCGCGCGGCCAGGATCCGGCGAGTCCGGGCCTTCGATCTTGATTACGTCCGCGCCCCAGTCGGCGAGCATGGCGGTGGCCATTGGGCCCTGCTGCCAGATCGTGATGTCCAGGACGCGGATGCCTTCGAGCGCGTTCATGGTGTGCAAGATAGCACAATTGTCTCGTCAGGCAGAGCGGCAACGAGGCAATTCTGGGAAGGCGTCGCCGTCAGTCGGGCGTGATGTCTCCGAGCCAGCGCACCAGCGGCAAGCTGTCGGTCACGGCATCGTAGAGTTTGCGGTCGGCGGTAACGAATTCGAATCCGATCTGTTGCGCGAAAGCGATGTAGATCGCGTCCAGGAGGTAGATCGACAGATCGGTTGTTATGCCGGCCGCTTGCTCGATAACGGAGTCTGGGTCGGGCTGTGTGCCGAGACTAGACCGTAAGAAATGAGCTAAGCTCTCTTGCATATCTGCCCGCGATATGCGGCCACTCCGGCAAGCTGCGCTGAGGCTGTTGGCTACCTCATGGCGAATGATGTGAGGAGCAGTACTGCCCGCCGCGACAACGGAGTCGAGGGCGTGATCCGCCTGGGAAAGAAGGTCCTCATCGCGCAGATACCATTTCGTGGCGACCGAGGCATCGATCACCCAAGCGTCACGACTCCTCATCGATCAGCTGCTGTAGTGTCTTCTCACCGTAAGCGACTTCATTCATACGCCTGCCGACCCGGACCAGCGTGGCCGTATTGATGTCAATCGGTTGCTGGAGGGCGGGAATTTCCTCCGCCCATCGGCGACGGCGCTCAAGCTCTTCGCGGGATGGCGGTCGCATCACGTATTCTCGGAACTCTTCGCGCGTCATCTCTGTCACTCTCTTCGGCGACTCCATGAGCGCGTCGATGTCCTCCTCCTTAATGCGTACGCTTCGCCCGATTTTCGTTGCCGGCAGACGGCCGGAACGTATGTGGCGGCGAACCGTGATCTGGTGTAGGCGAAGCCGTCGAGCGACTTCCTCGACCGTCAACAATTTACTCACGGGCGCATATTAGCATGCGTTAGCGTGAGTAAGCAACAGTAAGCGGTTACCTGAGAGGAAGCGAGCGGAGGCGCTCGACGACGAGCGACAACGCCTCACCCGCCGGGGCACGAAGGACGACGTCTGAGATGCGGGTCAAGGGGGTCTCGTTCGGATTGACCTCGATCAGTGTGCCACCGCTGATCTTCACGTCCTCAGGGAACTGCGCGGCCGGATAGACGACGGCGCTGGTGCCGATAAGGAGCATGCAGTCACACATTCGGGACTGGTTGATGCACTCGTCCAGAGCGTCGCGCGGGATCGGCTCGCCGAACATGACGGTGTCGCTCTTGACGACGCCGCTGGCGCAGTCCGGGCACTTTGGCGGCAGTTCGTCGAGAGAAACGTCTTCGTAGGCCCAGCGCTGGTTGCAGAGGACGCAGCGAAGCTTAATGCGGTTGCCGTGGATCTCGGTGATCGCTTGGCTACCTGCGATCTGATGCAGGTTGTCGATGTTCTGGGTGATGATGTGCTGGAGCCGGCCCATCTCTTCGAGGTCGCGGAGGGCGAAGTGCCCGGCGTTGGGCACGGCCTCGTCGAGGGCTTGCGCGAACTCGGCGAAGCGGCTGGTACGCTCGAGGCGCTGCTCCCACCAGCGTTTCGGGTCCTCGACGAACCGCTCATAATCGCGGAGGTCCGGCTCCCCGTGCTTCGTCCACAGCCCTTCCGGCCCGCGGAACGTGGGCACGCCGCTTTCGGCGGAGAGGCCGGCGCCGACGAGGGCGACGACGTGTTGCGAGTCGGCGATCACGCGTGCAGCCTCCTCGATCGCGGGTTGGAGCCCCTCCCGTTCGCCCTGAGGCTCTCGAAGGGTCATTCCCGCACCACCGTGACCACGACCGTGCGTTCTCGCGGGCCATCGAACTCCGCGAGGAAGATGCCCTGCCACCGCCCGAGCGCGAGCCGTCCGTTGTCGATCGGGATCGCTGCCGACTGGCCGACAAGCGTCGCCTTGATATGGGCGTGGGCGTTGCCTTCCGCGTGGTGGTAGGAGCCTTTGCTGGGCACGAGCTCTTCGAAGCGCGCGATGAAATCGCGGCAGACGTCCGGATCTGCGTTCTCGTTGACGATGATGCCCGCGGTGGTATGCGGCGCGAAGACGTGGCAGACGCCCTCCACGGCTCGCATTTCGCGTACCGCGCTGGCGACGCGCTCGGTGATGTCGAACAGCTCCTGATAGTCGCCGGTGCGGATGTTGATTCGTTTCGGCAGGGTGGGCCTCCGGGGAGTGATTATAGCGCGGTGCTCGTGCAGCGCCAGAGGAAAAGCAGGCGCCAGAGAGTGCTTGACTTATTATGTGCGCCATGCTCTAATTGTGGCCACCTGTCGTTCGACTGAACGCCGGGCTACCGATGGAGGGAGTGCGCAATGGGAAGAATCGTTGTCTTCTGTGCCGCGCTGGCAACAGTGCTGATCGCGGCCGGCTTCTATCTTCGCAGCGAAGGCTCGGGTCATCCGACGTCTGCGGATGATGACGGCGCCGAGGCGAAAGCGGTGCTGCGGGACCCGACGGGCCATAGAGTAGGCAGCGTGAAGTTTTCCGACGATGATGACGGCGTCCACGTGAAGGTCGCTGTCGATGAGCCGCTGGAGGGCGGGCCGTTCCACGGTTTCCACGTGCACGCCAACGACGATCCTAGCAACGGAACGGGCTGCGTTGCTCCCGCGTTCACTTCGGCCGACGGTCACCTCAAGGATACCGGCCAGAATCACCCGGCGCACAACGGGGACATGCCGGTCCTCCTCGAGAACGCGGACGGTTCGGCGGAGGCGAGGCTTGTGACGGACCGCTTCTCGGTCGCCGATGTGATTGGGCGGGCGGTGATCGTCCACGCCAGTCCCGACAACTACGCCAACATCCCGGCTCGCTATCTGACGGGTACCCTGACCGCCGTGGACCAGACGACCTTCAACACCGGCGACGCCGGCGGCCGCATCGCGTGCGGCGTTATCGAAGACGACTAAAAAGGCGCAATTAGAGTCTTCTGCCGTCCACTGATGGCTGTCGGTTGATCGCCGGCCACTCTTGACCGGAGACCATACGCCCGGTAGCTTGGGTGCGCTATGCCCTCCGTCCTCATCATCGCCGGCTCCGACTCGATCGCCGGCGCCGGGATCCAGGCCGACCTCAAGACCTGCGCGGCGCTCGGCGTGTACGGGATGACCGCGATCACGGCGCTGACGGCGCAGAACACAATGGGCGTGACGGCGATCCACGAGGCTCCGCCGGCCTTCGTCGCCGCGCAGATCGACGCGGTCGTGACGGACATCCGGCCCAATGCAGTGAAGACCGGGATGCTGGCGAACGCTGCGATCATCGAGGTTGTGGCGGCGAAGATCAGGGAGCACTCCTTGCCGCTCCTCGTCGTCGATCCCGTAATGGTCGCGAAGAGCGGCGACCGCCTGCTGCGGGAGGACGCCGTGCGGGCGCTGCGCGAGCAGCTGCTGCCGCTGGCGGACGTAGTGACGCCGAACATCCCGGAGGCGGAGGACATCCTCGGGCGACGCCTTCAGACGGATGCGGAGACTCGGGAGGCGGCGCGCGAAATTCAGTCGGGCGGCGCGCGAAACGTCGTGCTCAAGGGCGGACACCGCGAAGGCAACACCGCGGTGGACATCCTCTACGACGGGCGCCAGTTTCACGAGTTCTCAGCGCCGCGCGTCGAGACCGAAAGCACCCATGGCACAGGCTGCACCTTCGCCTCGGCGATCGCAGCCTTCTTGGCGCGTCAAGAGACAGTGCCGGAGGCGGTGGGACATGCGAAGGAATACCTGACCGAGGCGTTGCGCCGGGCCGAGCCGATCGGACACGGTCACGGGCCCGTGAACCACTTTTGGGAGCGGGAGGAGCAAGGAGCCAGGAGCAAGGGGCCACGATGAGGCTCCAGCAGATCGATCATGTGGCGATCACGGTGAGCGATCTTGCCCGGTCGCTGGCCTGGTATCGGGACGTACTGGGCCTCGAGCGGCGGTTCGAGGACGAGTGGGGCGACGTGCCAACCATGATGTGTGCCGGGGAGACGTGCGTTGCGCTGTTCCCGTCAGACGGACCCGATCCGCAGCAAGTTGCCGTCCGCGAGACGGTCTCGATGCGCCATTTCGCCTTTCGCGTCGACCGAGCGAACTTCGACGCGGCGCAGGCCAGCTTAGACGAGCTTGGTATCGAATTCGAGTCCGCGGACCACGGGATCGCGCAGTCGGTCTACATCTCGGACCCGGACGGTCACCGCATCGAGATCACGACGTACGATGTCTAGTCCCGCTCACGAGCCCATGTGAGAGGTGAGCTCCGCCCACTCGCTGGTGAGCACGAGAGCCGCCACCAGGAAGATCGCAAGCAGAACCGCCGTGGCCGCAATAGTCGTAAACATGGCCCAAACCCTCCTGTGAACAATCTGCGCTCCTTGCAATAAGCGGTCCACTGATTTTGGCCGCGCCTACGGTGAACAATCGGTGAACGTTAAGATCGCGTAAAGGGGCCGAGCCGGAAAAGCACTGGATTTCTGGCATTGACAAGTTGACAATGATTATGGTCAACTAACGGGCACAAATCATGGGGCGGTGCCGTTGTTGTCACGGGCGGGCTGTCTCGCAAAGGGAGGGATCGATATGAGTCGCCTGCTCGTCGCTGCCATGCAAAAGCTCGTGTTGCTCGCCACCGGCGTGACGGTGGTCTGTCTCTCGCTTCTTTCGGCATCGGACGCGAAAGGCGCAAGCGAGGTCCACAGTTTCGCCTTTGGGCGCGCCGTGCAGGCGTTTTGGGAGTTCTCAGATACAGACGGCAGCTTCACCAGCGTTTTCGCGTCTGCCGACGCGCAGGCGGCGCCGGGGTCGCGAAATACGCGGAACGTCTTCATGGAGGTATCTCGCTTTTCTCCCGGCGCCGACCCGGCGGACCCGTCCGACGACGTTTTCAGGACTATCACCGGCTTCGAGGAGCTGGCGCCCGGCGGACTGGTAATGTCCGGCAAGGAACTGGACTGGGCCACCCTCCAGGTATCCATACCGGCAGAGGACTGCACCTTCAGCGGGCGGCCGGGGCCGGAGCCGCCACCGCCGGGGGGCTGCACCGCGACGACGATCAGCGCTGACCTGGTGTGGACGGCCACGGGCCCCATGGGGAGCCAACACGGCGCCTTCCACGACCGGTTCGCGGGCTGCATGACGAACGCACACTTCCGCTTCACGGGCCGTCCTGCCGGGGTGGAAGGCCCGGTCACCGTTGGCAGCACCGACTACACGCGTGGAGAAACTGGGTCCGGAATCCTCATCGCCCGCAGCCGCGACCAGCAAACCCTGATCGGCAACTGTTTCGGACCAGAGCTGGTTTCGGCGTCAGATGCAAGAGGAGCAAGCGAGGTCCATAAGGGTTCGCTCAGGCCTGCCGTGCAGGCGTCCTGGGAGTTTCCACAAGCGGACGGCGGTTTCTCGGGCATCTTTGTGTTTGCAGGCGAGGAGCGGATCCAGACGCCGCAAGGTCCACAGACCGGCCGGAACGTCTTCATTGAAGTGTTCCAGGTTTCTCCAGGCGCCGACCCGGCAGACCCGTCCGACGATGTCTTCCGGATCATCAGCGGCGGCAGGGCTCTAGCTCCCGGCGAACTGGTCCTATCCGGGAAGCAGCTTGATTCGGCGACGCTTCAGATAGAGATAGCGGGCCAGGACTGCACCGTCACGGGCCCGCCCGGGCCAGAGCCGCCGTCCCCGGGTAGCTGCACGCCGGCGACGATCGAGGCGGACCTGACGTGGGCGGCCACAGGGCCGCTGGGGAGCCGGCACGGCACATTCCATGACCGGTTCGAGGGTTGCATCTCCAACACGCACTTCAGGTCCACGAGCCGTCCTGCTTCCGTGGAAGGCCCGGTGTTGGTCGGGACAACAGACTACACGCGTGGAGAGCCGGCCTTTTTCGCGGAGCTTATCACGCGTGCCAACGACCAATCCGTATCGATAGGCGACGCCTGCTTCCCGTTCTAGGGGGCTCAGACTGACAGGCCGGCAAGGCGAAGGGAGGTTTCCGATGTTATCGAGATCGAACAATTATCCGATTATGAACGACGCGGTTGCCTCGCCCCTACGCCCCGCCGTCAGACAACGGGTGACATTCGGCTCTTCCGCGTCCGGCTGCCGACCGCTACGATTGGCACCCGCAATGGGATTCCACCCCGAGCTCCATCACCGCAGATCGATACGGCTGCCGGATTTCGATTACCGGACGGCCGGCGCGTATTTCGTGACGGTCTGCACGCACGAGCGCCGATGCACCTTCGAGGACCCCGAATTGCGGGCGATTGCGGAAGAGGTATGGCGGAACGTGGCCGAGATCGACGAGACCGGCGACGTTGACGAATTCGTCATCATGCCGAACCACGTACACGGGATCATATGGATTGCGAAATCACACGTTGTAGGGGCGAGGCAACCGGGTGGGCCGTTTGAGGAGCCACCCGCGTCTTCGAATGCCGCCTCGAATAGGAACGTTGCGGTTGCCTCGCCCCTACGCCCCGCCGTCGGGCCACCATCCCGCTCCCTGGGCGCCATCGTTGGTTCGTTCAAATCCGCCACCGCGAAACGCATCAACAATTTTCGCGCGACGCCCGGAGAGCCGGTGTGGCAACGCAACTATTACGAACACGTCATCCGAAACGAGGCCGATCTCACTCGCGTCAGGCAATATATCCTCGATAACCCTTCGCGTTGGGATGACGATCCCGAAAATCCCGAGACGAATGGTCGCTCAAGAATTCTAGAATTTTCGTGTAATCCCAACCCCTGAAACTGCCAAACGAATTTAATCTGTCAAGTAACCCAGATCGTGGCCGAACGCGCTCGCCGGGGTGGTTCTTGGCGGATCGCTTGAGCCCTTTAGTACAATACGTTGACTGCCTGGACGCCTGGTGCTACTCTGGCCTCGAACTGAATAGCGGGAGCTCGGGTACCCCGATCGAATCGGGGAGGCCGGGCTGAGAGGCCCCGACCTGTCGGGGCGACCGCGGAACCTGATCTGGGTAATGCCAGCGGAGGGAGCAAGCACGGAACCCAATCGCCACTGGCAAGCCTAGCGGCGATTCTCTTTCTCCTGAGGACCCATGGCCGCGATAGCCGAAAAGCTTACCGTCAGAGCGCCCGAGGACTGGGGAGTGCAGCCCGTTCCGCAAGAGCGGCGCGTGCTGCGGCCGTTCGACTTCGCGGTACTCTGGGGAGACCTCGCCGTCAGCCTGTTGGTAATGGTGGCGGGTACGCTGCTGGTGCCCGGCTTGGGGACGCAACAGGCTCTGCTCGCGATCGTTATCGGGACAGCGCTCGGGACGGCCCTCCTGGCGCTCGCGGGTATGGTTGGGACGAACACCGGCGTCCCGACGATGGTCGCGTTGCGCGCGCCGTTCGGCATTCGCGGCTCGTACGCCGCCTCGGGCCTTAATATTCTTCAGCTCGTCGGCTGGGCTGCCCTCGAGATCATCATTATGGCGCAGGCGGCGCGTGCCCTTAGCGAAGAGTACCTGGGCTTCTCCGGTTACTACTTCTGGATCGTCTTCTTCGGAGTCGTCGGTACGCTGATGGCGATGGGCGGGCCGATCGTGGTGGTGAGGCAATGGCTCCAGAAGTTCGGCGTCTGGGTCGTCATCGCCGCGTCCGCATGGCTCACGTTCCACCTGTTCGACGCCTACGATATGGGCGAGATCTGGCGTCGCGACGGAGCGGGCGGCTTCCCGAACTTCTTCCAGGGCATCGACCTCGTGGTCGCGCTACCGGTCTCCTGGCTACCTCTCGTGTGCGACTACAGCCGCTTCGGGCGCCGCGCAGGCCCGGCGGCAGCCGGGACGTACATCGGGTACGCGATCGCGAACGCCTGGTTCTTCACGCTCGGCATGCTCTACGTGCAGGCGCTCCAGACAGACCCGGGCGGCTTCGTCAACGCGCTGGTGACGATGCTCTTGCCGCTGGCGCTCGGCTGGCTGGCGCTGATCGTCCTGCTCGTCGGCGAAACGGACGAGGCGTTCGCGAACATCTACTCGACGGCAGTCTCCATTCAGAACCTGGCCTCGAAGCTGGGGCACCGCCTACTGGCGCTTGGGGTGGGGATCGTCGCGACGATCGCGGCCGCGAACCTGGACCTCATCGGCTACGAGACGTTCCTGCTGCTCATCGGCGGCGTGTTCGTCCCGGTATTCGGTATTCTGCTCGCCGACTACTTCGTCCTCCGCGGCCGGCAGTACTCGGTGCACGAGCTGTATAAGTCGTCCGGGGCCTACTGGTATACGGGAGGTCTTAATCCGGTCGCAATCGTCGTCTGGATCACCGGGTTCTTCGTGTATGCCTTGGCCGGGCAACCGCCGTGGCTACTGGAGCACCTGGACTTCGTATCGTGGGTCCCCGGCTGGGCAACGCATGTCGGGGGCACCATCCCCGGCTTCATCTTCAGCCTTTGTCGCTTATCTGGCCGCGTCACGCATTTTCCTCGGTAGCCGATGGGGAGAAGCGTCGCCACTGCCTGCTGCCGCCGAAGGCATTTAGGCGCGCTACAATGAAGTCGGAGGTTGGTCATGCCCGAGCCTGAAAACGCCAAGTCGCAGTACATGTATGTGATGCATCCATTGGACCCGTCAAAAGCCGCTCATCCAGAACTGTGGACTGCCGAGGACCACGAGAGCTTCAATCTGCACTGGAACCGGCTAGAACAGGCCACGAAGGACGGGGTCGTTCTTGTCGCGGGCAGGGCGCAGGACGCGGACGGCAAGGGTCCTGCGATCGTCATATTCGAGGCCGCGTCTGAGGAGGAGGCCACCCACTGCTTCGAGTCTGAGCCTTTCATCGCGCGCGGCTTTGCGACCGGCCGGCTCCACCCGTTCGCGATCGTGCTCGCCGGAGATGACGCTCTGTTGGCCACTGGTAGGGACTCATGACGACGGAGACGAAGCGCACAGATACCCTCATCATCGCCGGACGCGAGTTCAGCTCGCGTCTCATTGTCGGAACAGGAAAGTACCGCAGCATGGAGGAGATGCGCGACGCCATCGACGCCTCTGGCGCGGAGATGGTCACGGTGGCGATCCGCCGTCTGCCGCTGGACCCGGACGGGCGAGCCAAGGCGAACGAGCCGAACCTGATGGACTATTTGGACTGGGAGCGCTACACGGTCCTCCCGAACACGGCCGGCTGTCGCACGACAGACGAAGCGCTGTTCACGGCGCGGCTGGCGCGCGAACTGACCGGCTCCACGTGGGTAAAGCTAGAGGTGATCCCGGACCCGCAGTACCTGCTTCCGGACCCCATAGAGACGCTCGAGGCGGCGCAACGGTTGATCGACGAAGGGTTCACGGTCTTGCCGTACATCCACGCCGACCCAATCCTAGCGCGACGGCTGGAGGAGATCGGCTGCGCAACAGTGATGCCACTGGGTTCGCCGATCGGCTCGGGGCGGGGCATCTTCACACGCGAGGAGATCGAGATCATCATCGAACACGCCTCGGTGCCGGTAATCGTCGACGCTGGTCTCGGCGCGCCGTCGGACGCCTCGCTGGCACTGGAGATCGGCGCCGATGCTGTACTCGTGAACACGGCGATCGCGCAGGCGGCGGACCCGGTCGCAATGGCAGAGGCGTTCCGGCTGGGCGTAGAGGCCGGCCGCAAGGCGTACCTGGCCGGCCGCATCGCGCGTAAAGAACTCGCACAGGTGTCGAGCCCTGTGGAAGGAGTAGCCCGGCCGGCATGAGGTGGCAGAATGCAAACGGAGCGAACCTTGTGGTCTGCTCCGTAAGTCCGGCCTCGATAGCTCAGGGACTGAGAGCCTCTGACTAACGCCTCTATTGTAGCCGGAACGATGTAGCCGGAACGAAGTCGAAGAAGGAATGTCGCAAGAGCCCTCACTGCGTTTGAGCCCGCCCGTTTTGATGCTCGTCACGGACCGGCATCTCGCCGGCGGCCTTGAAGCGCTTGTCGCGGCTGTGGAGGCAGCGGTAGAAGGCGGGCTGAACGCCGTACAACTACGAGAAAGGGACCTGCCGCCAACGGATCTGCTGGCGCTGGCGAGGCGCCTGCGCGCGGTGACCAGCGGTCGCGCCCTTCTGTTCGTGAACAGCTCGCTCGAAGTGGCCCTGGCCGCCGGGGCGGACGGCATCCATCTGCCGGAAGCGGCGCCAACGATTGAGAGGCCGGACAGGCCGCTCCTCGTCGGGCGGTCCGTGCACTCGCGGGAGGCGGCGCGGCGCGCGTGGGGCGAGTGCAGCGACTATATCATCGCTGGTCCTATCTTCGGGACCGCTTCCCATCCGGTCTCGCGGCCGGCGGGCCTGGAGCTTGTCCAAACGATTGCCGGCGCGGTGGCGATTCCGGTGCTCGCGATCGGCGGCATCACCGCTTATCGCGTCGAAGATGTCGTTCGCGCGGGGGCATCAGGCGTGGCCGTCATCTCCGCCGTCCTCGAAGCGGATTCCCCACGCCGGGCGGCAGAAGAGTTGCGCCAGGCGCTGCGAGGAGCGTGGGCGGCGACGGAGTGAGCAGTCCCGTGATCACGATTACACTTAATGGAAAAAATACTGAATTTGTGGGTTCCATCACTGTTTCCGCTCTGCTAGACTGCCTTAACATAAGCGCCCAGCAGGTCGCCGTAGCTATTAACGGCGAAGTCGTTCCTCGGGACACATGGGCTAGTACCGAGATCCACGCCGGCGATGCGGTCGAGATTGTCCGCGCCGTCGGTGGCGGATAGGACCAGAGAGGGGGCTGGTTTAACGACCGGGTCGTCTATCAGTATGCCATCATCGTGAAAGTTGTCATCGCGGGCGGCGGCGTCATCGGCTCCGCTATCGCCTACTACCTGACCGGTGCGGGTGCCGAGGTCGTTATCGTCGAGCGCGGGGAGCTCGCCGGCGAGGCGTCCGGCGCGGCCGCCGGGCTGCTCATACCGCCGGACAGGGCGGCGGCGCCCGGGCCGTTCCGCGACATCTGCCTCGCCAGTCTGGCCGAGTATCGCTCAATCATCGAACGCGTGCAGAGGGAATCGGGCGTCGATGTTCAGTGCCTGGCATCGGGAATCCTCGTCGTCGCCCAATCGCCTGACCGCGTAGAGATGCTGCAAGCGCACGCCCGCCGGCAGACGAAGAACGGCGTTCCAACGCAGTGGGTGGGGAATGAAGAGCTTCGTGAGCTGGAGCCGGCGCTATCGCCCCGGGTATTGGGGGCAGTGTACTCGCACGGTGAGCTGAACGTGGACCCGGGCCAGGTGACGCGCGCGTTCGCGCACGCAGCCAAGGCGGGCGGCGCGGACCTCAGGACCGGCACGATGCTAACCGGCTTCCTGGGACGCGGACCAAACATCTTCGGCGTCAGCACGAACGTTGGCGATATCACCGAGGTGGACTGCATAGTGCTGGCAGCCGGCCCGTGGACGCAGGTACTGGCGCAGCGCCTGGGCGCGAACGTGCCCACACCGCCCCGCCGCGGCCAGATGATCGCGTACCGGTCTATGGCGCTGAAGCACGCCATCTGGGGCGAGGACGGGTACCTTGTGCCGAAAGTCGGAGGTGTCCTCTATGCGGGAGCGACAGTTGAAGACGTGGGTTTCCGCAAGAGGACAACGCCCCGCGCGCTGGCGGCTCTCCGGCAGATGGCAGCAACACTGGTGCCCGGACTACGCAAGGCGGAGATCGCGAGCGAGTGGGCCGGGCTACGCCCGGGATCGCCGGACGACCTGCCGATAATGGGCCGCCTGCCGGGCAGGGAGAACGTCTACGTCGCGACCGGGCACTTCCGCAACGGCATCCTGCTGGCGCCGATCACAGGCAAACTGATGTCGCAACTAATCTGTGAAGGACGGACGGAGATGCCGCTGGACCCGTTTAGCCCCGCGCGGTTCAATTAGCTGATCCGGACCGGACTAAATGGGTCTCGAAGGTAATACCTTCGAGCTGGATTGATTTTGCCTCCGCGTTTCTGCAGCAAGAGTACTCTATCCACATGACCGCCTGTTCCCCTTTTGCAAGAGGCACTCCCGGAGAAGCGCCAATACCCGCCTCGCAGACGAACCCGTCTGCGTCGATCGCCTTGAAGAAGTGCGCTAGTCCACCGGGATGCGGTCCCTCCAAGATGAAGTCGATCCTGCCCGGTCGGACTCGAGTTACTGTGTATCACGCTCCACCGTACTCCACCTCCGTTCCCCGCTTCAGTTCGACCGTGGGCCCAGGAAAGGGTGTCGTCGACACGTAAGGCGTTGGCGCCGACCCGTACACGCCGCCCGATGCGTCCCTTTCGACGGTTGAAATCTGCGCCTGCTGGATCTGGACCAGTTGGTCCTCGATGGGACCGGGGTCGGGTTTCCGCCACTCGAACACCAGAAAGCTAATGCTGAACGCCCCGATAAGAACGATAGCCGTGTAGATGGCTTGCCGTGTCCAACTCACTTGCGTCCTCGTCGCAATTATCTCGCACCGGTAAAACGTTACTACGGGGCGAAGGGTTCCGTCTCTTACTCAAACCTCCCCGCCAACCGCGTCGCCGCCTCGCGTGGGTCCGCCGCGGCGCATACCGCACCGATTACAGCGACCATATCGGCGCCTGCCGCGATCACGTCGTCAACGTTCGCGTCGTTGATGCCGCCGATGGCGCAGACGGGGACGGAGACGGCGGCCTTCACAGCTCGCAGCGTCTCTGTCGTTGCGGGGCGAGTGTCTTCCTTCGATCCCGTCTCGAAGAGGCGGCCGACCGAGACGTAGTCCGCGCCGTCCGCCTCCGCCTGCCGAGCCTCGTCCGGGTTGTTAGTGGAGGCGCCGATGAGCATCTTGGGGCCGCCGAGGCGTCTGACCACGGCAGCCGGAAGGTCCTTCTGGCCGACGTGCACGCCGTCGGCGCCGGCTGCAAGCGCGAGATCGACGTGGTCGTTCACGATGAGCAGAGCGCCTGCTTCGTGACAGAGTAACACCAGGGACTGCGCCAACGGAAGCTGCAGACCTTTCCCGCGGGTCTTGTCGCGCAGCTGCATGAGGCGGGCTCCTCCCTCGATCGCCTCGCAGGCGATGGCCAGCGGGTCACGACCGGCACAGGCAGCCGGGTCAATGATGACGTAGAGCCCGCGCAGACGCTTCCGGCCGGCGTCGGAGGTCAGGAGGCCGCGACCTCCTCTGCTGGTTCCGCCTGTTCAGTGTGCAGGCCTTCGGACCGGCTAACGACAAGCGGGACGGCGCGCTTCTGCGGACCACCCCTACTCGCCAGCAGAACGAACACGTAGCCGAGCGCCGCGCCGATCAGCGCGCCAAAGACAAAGCGGGTGGCTCCTTTCATTTTGCCAGTCCTCCGGTGTTCATGGTAACGACGAATATGACACATCGGCCGTCCCATCTTCAATAGTGAGGTATGGCCGGGCCTTTGAGAGTGGGAGCCCAGCCGCAACCCATTGCGGGCGGCGGAACTTGAATGGCGGTGGTTGACAGATTAAGGCCCGCCAGCCTATCTTCACTCGCGAAGTATGAACGCACGGTCGTTCGCTGATCTCCTGGTGCCACTGGCCTGGACCGTGCTCGTGGGCGGCTGGGCGCTTGCGGTCCTAGCCTTCTTCGCCATCGGTACCGAGTCGTGCACCGAGGTGGAGGTCCCGCTCGCAGGACTCATCAGGGCCTGCCAGGACACGACGGCGGGGGCTGTTATCATGCTAACCGTGATTGGATTCGTCTCAACGGTCGGGTCTCTGTTTCTGTGGGGACTCCGGCACCTGCTCGCTGTAATGAACAAGATCGAGGAGAACACCCGGTCCGGGCGGTAATCTCGGACCTCGCTAAGGGAGGTCGCATGGCAACAAATGAGTCGCAAAGAAGGGGCGCAGTGGTGGTCACCGGCGCTTCCACGGGCATCGGCCGGGCCTGCGCCCTCCGACTGGACCGGCTGGGCTTCCAGGTATTCGCGGGCATACGGAGAGACGCCGATGGCAAGGCGCTGAAGAAGAAGGCGAAGAGTGGCCTCACGCCGCTCTTACTTGACGTCACAGAACAGGCCTCAATAACCGCAGCGGCCGAGGCGGTGGACAACGCCGTGGGCGACGATGGACTCTCCGGGCTCGTGAACAACGCCGGCGTCGTGGTGCCCGGGCCGCTGGAGTTCCTGCCGCTGGCGGACCTCCGGTCTCAGATCGAGGTGAACGTCATCGGGCAGGTTGCGGTCACCCAGGCGTTCTTGCCGTTGTTACGGAAGGGCCAGGGGCGGATCGTGAACATCGGCTCGATCGGAGGACGAATGGCGACGCCGTTCCTGGGCGCCTATAGCGCCTCGAAATTCGCGATGGAGGCGCTCACGGACTCGTTGCGGATGGAACTCAAGCCGTGGGGCATCTCAGTGTCAATCATCGAGCCGGGGAGTATCGACACGCGCATGTGGGAGAAGGGGCAGAACGCGGCAGACGTGCTGCTGGAGAAGCTGCCACAAGAAGGCCACGACCTCTACGACCCGGCGGTGGCCGCGATGCGACAGGCGACGCAGAAGACGGCGCGGGATGCGATTCCGCCGTCCGCTGTGGCTAAAGCGGTGGTACACGCCCTCACCGCCGATAAGCCGAAGACCCGCTACGTTGTCGGCACCGATGCGCGAATACAGGCCGTGGTCGCGAGGGTAGTGCCGGACCGCATGCGAGACTGGCTTGTGGCGCGGGAGATGGGGATCCGGCAGAGCCTGTAAGAGTCGGGCCTCGGGCGGCGCCGCCACGAATGCGCGGACGCGCTCAGCGCTCGGCCTTTCGCATAACAAACTTGCTGGCGGTGTGGGTGTCCGAGAAGCGGACCACCTTTACGTCCACGAGTCCGGCGGCGATGCCCCCGCGAAGCACGTCGTTCTCGTTGAAGTCTTTGCGGCCCTTCCGGAAGACTGCCCAGATGGCGCCGTCCGGCTTGATCGCCGCCTTAAGCTCCACTAAGCGTCCTAGGTCTTCGGACATTTCGACGGCGACGAAGATGGCGTCGCCGCCCGGCCGGGGCTCGCCGAAAAAGATCTGATCCGTCCGCTTGCGGAGGGCAGCGATGAATTCACGATCTTCGACTCCGAGAATCGAGACCCACATGCCGGGCTTCATTCCGAGCTTGTCCAAGAGCGACTTTGGATGCAGGATTTTCTGCGCCCACTTCTCAGACTGTTGGCCGAGGGCGAAGATAGCCGCGCCGCCGGTGAACTCGATGTGCAGCTCGCCGTCGCGCGCTTCGACAGATCGCATCTCCTTGAAGGTGATCTTTAGCCGTAGGTCTTGACCGCGAAAGACGATGTGGTCCGTCTCGAGGAGCGCTTTCCCTTCTGACACGTCATTGCCGAATGCGACGGTGCAGCGGGCTTCCTGTCCCATCGCTAGAAGATCGCGCCCGGCAAGCCCACTATCCACGAAGCGCCGTCGACGATGCCGTCCCACCCCTCCGCGTACCAGTCTTCAATGATCCCGAAACTGTAGTAACCCGCCGTGGCCACGATCGTGTCGCGTCCGATCTTGCCCACCAGCACGGCGGGGTAGAACACCCGCAACGGAACGCGTGCGGCGCCTGCGGCCAGCCCTGCTACGTCGAACAGCACCGGCGGGGTGAACGACATGAGAAACACGGTGAGGAACGCTCGCCGCTCGACCCAGCTCCGGATGCGGCGATAGATGGCGCGTTCTTTGAGCATCTGGCTGCCCCCCATGCCCGCGCCGTAACCGGTGAGTTCCCCGAACGACTCCGCCAGGCCTGCGACGAGACCGACAACGATCGGGGCCGGTATTCCCCAGACGGGGTCGAGAAGGCCGCCCGCCGCGAAGATGAGTCCGCCGCCCGGCATCGGCAGCACCACGGAGGCCGATCGCAAGAGGACGATACCGAAGAGCCCAGCGTACCCCCAGCGCTGGACTTCGTCCTTGCCCAGGTCGAGGTAGATGAAGAGCGCGCCCATGGTGAGCGCCAGCGCCATCATAGCAGCGAATAGCAGATACTCGAGCCTGACGCGGCGGCGGCCGACATGGATAAAGAGCCCTTCGGCCTCGATCTCGACGGCGTGGTGCTCGTGCTGCAGAGTCGGGGTGCTCATGACCTCGGTGTTGAGATGATTTTACGGTTACGCGGACGCAGATGGCGAGTCGAGGCGTTGGCGCGCTGCAACGAAGAGGTGGCTCAACGAAATATGATTCGCCTGCCTGTCAGCATCTCGCGTTGCAACGGCGCCGCTGCTGCGCCCCTACAACGCGCCGGATGCGGTTCTACGTTCCGCCCGTTACCCCGCCCGAGGCCGCAAGGATCTCCTCGAGATGCATCTGCCACTCGAGCGCCTGGCGGCGTTTCGCCGGCGTGTCCGCCATCTCTTCGTAGATCGCCTGGCCCCAGCGGATCTGCTCCTCTTCATCGATGAGGATGAACCTCAGAGTTCGGACGGTAGGCGAATCGCAGATCTGGTCGGTGACGGCGGCGTGGTGGCGGTAGTAGACCGCCAGGTGCGGCTTGAGTACGCGGTAAAGGCCGGTGAGGCGGAGGAGCTCGTCTTCCTGGTCCTGCACCTCGCCCACGAAGCGAGCGAACTCGTCGTTCGGCGCCCGGCGAACGTCCGCGACGCGCAGCGTGGGCGGGATAGACATATCGATGTTCTCCATCACGCGGAGCTCCGGCAGGCGGCGGCCAAGGGCGTCGGCGTGGAGGGAGCACTGGTACGCGTGCTCGGCGAGAACGACCTTGAGCTTGGGCGCGGCCATTGTGATCACCCAGCCGGCCTCGGCGTCCATGGCTGCGATCTCGGCGTAACGGTAGTGGACCAGGCGGCGGGCGCTTTCATCCACGGAGAAGGCGCCGCCTACCTCGCGGAGGTCAACGGCTAATTCCACTAAACCTGTCTCTCCTAGTCATCCTGAGGCACGAGGATCTGTCCTAGCGGTCATGTCGCTCGCCGTAGGGGAGGGTCGGGATTCAACGCATCGCTGGCCGCCGCAACAAGGCGCGAGCGGCGTTGCCGACTCGGATGTTAAGCCGGGACGAATTCTTCGTACCTCAGAATGACGACTAGGAGCCATTTCTCGCAACCTTGATCACCTGCGATTCGGCGTAGGCGCGGATGCCGAGCTTGATTTGGCGGCGGTCGCGGGCCCACGCCCGGGCGCGCTGCTTGGCTTCAATGCGGAGTTCAGGCGCGGGTACAAGCTCGGCGTCGTGCGAGATGCAGCCCATCGGGCAAACGCACGCGCAGATGTCGCAATCGATGCAATATTGAGGGTCGATGTTGTGCTTGCGGTTGGCCTGGTCGAAATAGTGAATGGTGTTCGTGGGGCACTCACGCCTGCACCAGGAGCAGTTGATGCATCGCGACTGGTCGATTACGTAAGCCATGGTTAGGGGGAAATCGGCTGTCGGCAACCGGAAATCGGGCGCGAGACGACTGGTCTCGCGTTACGAGTTTCGGCTCTCGGCTGCGCGCGAACGCGCCGGTCAGTTGCCATTGGTTGGCGGCGGCGATTCGCTCTGCTGGTTCGCGGCCATGTAGGAGCGGGCCATCTGGCGGACCATGGCCATATTCTGCTCGAACTCCGGCTGAGCCGCCTGGGCCCGTTCTTTGCGCCAGT
>Ga0209342_10002904_pt1 | contig 18215 bp, 17 predicted proteins | sample RifCSP16_2_FD_184023 | JGI IMG/M metagenome (GOLD analysis project Ga0209342, IMG submission 184023) | Soil microbial communities from Rifle, Colorado - Rifle CSP2_sed 16_2 (SPAdes) (version 2) | ecosystem: Environmental > Terrestrial > Deep subsurface > Rock core/Sediment | place: Rifle... | reverse complement strand
GTCGAGGGCGATCGACGTGATGGACCCGACGTCCCCGGAGGTGGCGACCACCTGGGTCGTCCAGCCGGTGCCGTCGTTGTAGGAGTAGGCCAGGTCCCTCCCGATGAGGCGGTAGTGGGACACGTGGAGACCGCCGGTGCCGTCGACAGCGAGGGAGGCGTACTGCCCCGGGTAGTTCACGTCCGTGACGTCCTCCGCGTTCCACGGCCCGCCGGTGTTCCACGCGTGCTTGAGGAGGCCGACGTTCGCCGCCGTGCGGTAGAAGTACGCGATGTGCGGGACGTCCCCGGGCCCGATGGCAAGGGAGCAGTACCGCCCCGCGTCGTCGCCGGGGACACTGTCCACGACGTCGAGCGCCCAGGAGGCCCCGGTGTATGCAGCGTACTTGAGCCGCTCGTTCCCCTGGTCGTAATACGCGATTCGCGGGCGATTCGTGGAGTCGACGGCGATGGAGGAGTACCAGCCGACGATCGCGGTCGGGTCGTCGTCCACGATCTCGGGCACCCACGGACCGGAGGCGTTCGTCGCGTAGTACAGCATGTCGTTCGCGAAGAAGCTGACGTGGAGCCGGTCCGCGGAGTCCACCGCCAGGGAGACGTACCGTCCCACGATGCCCGCGTCCGAGAACACCGTCTCGTTGAACCAGGTGCCGCCGACCTTCCATGCGTGCATCACCGCGCCCGGGAACGGCTGCGACCGGCGGTAGGCGATGTGGGGGATCCCCGTGCCGTTCAGGACGAGGTCGTTGTACTCCCCGACATCCGTGCTCCCGTCCACAAGCTCGGAAGCCCACGTGGCGGGAGGTCCCTCGACTCGCGGCGGGATGGAGAGGATGGCCAAGAGGAGGACCAAGGCGAGTCCCGCGCGCCATCGAAGGCGCCCCGGTCTGTCCACCTCACGCCCCTCCGATCCGCTGGACCCACGATCCAACATGCGGCCTGTAGGGGAGCGCGCGGGGCCCGTCCCCGCTCCAGAACGCATCCCGGAAGGCGGCCCACGGAAAAGGTCCGGGGGGCCAGCCTCCCATGTACTGGACAACGCAGTTATTTTTAAACCAAGTGTTGGCTCCGGGCAGGTTCTCATCGACGCAGTCCCCGAGCGTGTTCGAGCGCACGGTGTTCCTCGATATCAGGTTGTTGTGGGCGAACTCCTTCAGCAGGATGCCGTAGCCGTCGTTGTTCGTGACCGTGTTGCGCGAGACGACATTGGCCTGCCCGTACACGATGATCGCGCCGGAGTTGGCGGTCCCGTCGCCGTTGAAGTGGAGGATGTTCCTCGTGATCGTGCTCTCGTCGCCCATGAGAAGCACGCCCTGGAACCGGTTCCGGGTGATCTGGTTGAACTCGACGACGAGCGCGCTCGCCGTATCCTCCACGACGAGGCCTACGTCGTTCCCCTCGATGTTGTTATGGGCGACGTCGAGCTCGGTCGACTCTCCGGTGACGAGGATCCCCACGTCGCCGCCGTCGATCACCTCGTTCCGGTGGACCGCCGCGGAGGCCTGGACGGCGTCGAAGTGCATGCCCACCTCGGCGTTCTCCACGATGTCGTTCTTGTCGACCACGAGCCCGTACGAGGCCACGGCCTGGAGCCCGATCCCATGGTCCCTCACCTCGTTCTGATACACGTACGAGGCGATGTCGCCTTCGAGCCGGATGCCGACCGTCAGGCCGAGGCGGACGGTGTTCTGAGTCACGTCCGTGAAGATCCCGCCGTCCACGACGATCCCCCGGTCGTTCAGCTCCACGAGGTTCAGGGTGACCGTGGCCGCCTCGCTGTCCTTCACGAGGACCCCGTCCAGGCCCAACACCACGTTGTTCTTGCTCACGAGCGAGGAATCCGACAACAGGATCGCGATGCCGACCTCGCCTGAAAAGCTCACCAGGTTTCCCTTGACCATCGCGCCAGGGGAGAACTCGGCCCGAATCCCCCAGCAGTGAGCCTCCACTGCGTTGTTGAAGACGCCGACGTCCTCGGACTCGGTGACGCTGACACCTATGGAGGGCGGGGATTCCGGGCAATCGGCCGTGCCCTCGATGTCGTTCGCCGACACATTCGTCCCGCCCGCGGACTCGACGCGGACTCCCTGCGCGTTCGTGACGAGCGCATTCCCGAGGACGAGCGAGCCCCCGAACCCGCGGACATGGATGCCGTACTGGTTGTCCGTGGCGGTGTTGTTCCCGACCACGACCGGCGCCGGGGCGCCGAGCACGCCGATTCCGGTGCCGAATTCCCCGTCGCCAAGGAACCAGTTCGCCGCCGCGCTGTTGCCCTCGATGGTTGCGTGGGCACCACCGCGGACGAGGATCCCCGCCTGCGCAAGGTCCTCGGTGGTGCCGAGCCCCCTGACCTCGTTGGCCTCGATGCGCACCGCCTGGGGACCGGCGTCCGGAGGACCGTCGACGAGGATCCCGTACTTCTGGTAGCTCTCCACGACGTTCCGGAGGATCGGAACCTCCCCCGAATCGCCGACGAAGATCCCGTAGCCGCTGTCACAGTGGCGCAAGGGAGCGACGTGGAGCAGGTCCTCCAGGACGTTGTCCCAGATCCCGAGGTTCGACCCGCGGACCTCGATGCCGTACATGCGATCTCCCGGGCCCGGGCACCCCGGACCCGACAGCGGGAATTCCGTGGACACGTGGTTCTCCTCGACGACGAGGCTCGCGGGTCCGGAGCCCGAGTCAAGGATTCGGATGCCCGCCCGACCGCCCACGACGACCTCGTTCCGGGCCACCAGGATCGCGTCGGAGTCCCGCACCTGGATGCCCGCGTCCGTGTTGTTCGCGACGATGTTGTACGTCACCGTGCCCGCGCTCGTCCCCGCGAGGTCGATGCCGAGGACGTTCGAGTCGACGACGTTGTGGCGGATCGTGACGGAAGCCGCGGGACCGGCGACGCGGACGCCGACGCCGTTCCCGACAATCACGTTCTCCGCGACCGTGAGGCGGAGCACCTCGCCCTCCGTCGCGACGCCGACCGCGGAGGCCACAATGACGTTCCCGATGATCTCGACGTCGTTCGTCGCGTCGATCCGGATCCCGTGCACGGCGCTCTCCGCGACCACGTTGCCCTCGAATCGGAGCGCGTCACCCCCGTCGATGTGCACGCCCACGTCCGTGCCGCCGATCACGTTGCCCGCGAAGTCACCGACGGCCACGTCGACGAGGTCCAGACCCGTAGCCCAGGGGCCGACGATCACGTTGTCCTCCACGGCGTTCAGCTCCGTGCCGAGGAACGCGACCGCGACGCCTCCCGGTGACGTGGCCTCGAGGACGTTGCCCCGGATCTCATTGCCCGCCGTGGGCGAGCCCGGTTCGAGGCGGACGCCCTCCCCTGTGAGGTCCATCAGGTTCTCCTCAATCACGTTGTTGCTCCCGCCGGAGAGGTGGATGCCCGCGCCGCCGGAGACGAAGTTCTCGCGGATCTCGGAGTCGTCGACGCGGACGAGCCGCCAGGCGACCCCGTGGTCGTCGAGCGCGTTGGCGGTGAACGTGAGGTCCGACGCATCGGCGGCGGCGACGGCGGCGTCCCCGTTGGCGGTGAACCCGGAGTTCGCCACCGCCACGTCCGAGGCGTGCAGGAACGCGAGGCCGACGCCGTCCAAGGACTCGGTGGGGGTAAGATCGAAGGTCCCCGCCACGTTCTCTTCTAGAGAGACTTCGTCCAATACGACGGCGGTTACCGGGTCGTCGGCGTCGCCGGAGAACACGAGGCCGAGCGCGTTGCCACTCACCCGACTCCGCTCGAGGACGAGGTCGCTCGTCGGCTCCCCGACGCGCGCGGGAAGCCCGGGGTCCTCGTCCCCGCCGACGAAGAGGAGGCCAGTCCCGCCGTTTCCGGAGACCGTGCTGTCCGCGATGGCGACCGCCAAGGAGTTGCGCGAGCGGACGCCGTGGCCCGCGTTGTCCGCGATGGACGTGTGGGACATGGCCAGGGCCAGGGCGGGGGCCAGCGACAGGCCGTCGTCTCCGTTGTCATGGATCGCCGTGTCCGAAACGGACCCCCCGGCGTTCGCGAAGGCGATGCCGTCGCCGGCAGCGGAGTGAACGTCGAGGTGCTCCAGGGACACGTCGGCGAGCGCGGGGCCGTCGGGGGGCTCCGGCGCCACGATTATTCCCGTTGCACCCCCCGCCACCTGGAGGCCCCGCACGATGACTTCGCTCGCAGCAACCCGGATGCCGACCTCACCGGCGGGGACGTCGAGCACCGTGGCAGATGCGCCACCGACGCCGGACAGCACGACGGGCCGGGTGAGGACCAGGCTCTCCGGATATGTGCCTGGGAGGACGGAGACGGACGCGCAGTCCAGGTCGTCGAGCGCCGCCTGGATCGTCGCGTAGTCCGTGGGGACCTCGCACGACACCGCCGAGGACGGCAAGGCGAAGAGCAGGGGGACAAGGGCCAGGGCAAGGAGGAGGGAGAGCGCCCGAGGCGGCGTGCGCCTCGGGCTCCGCCTCCCCGCGCGCACCCTATCGCTCCCGCTCGGGATCGGCATCCGCCCTGCGCTCCTTCAGCCGGACAGGGGGGACGCTTACGGTGGATCCCAGCAGCCGTAGACGTTCAGGATCCACGAGTTTCCGGAGCCGTCGTCCTTGAGGTCGCACGTTGTGTTCGCTAGGGCGACATTCCGGCTGAACATGTTCGAGTCCGCCCCGACCTTGGCCCAGATCCCGTAGACGTCGTTGGTGTTCACGGTGTTCCGGCTGACCGTGTTCGAGCCGCCTTCGACGACGATGCCCCACTCGTTGTTCCGGACGACGTTGCGGAAGACCTCATTGCCGACCCCCAGGACGAGGATCCCCTCGCCCGTGTTGCCGGACACGACGTTGCGTTCCGCGGTCTCATCATCCTCAAGGACGATGCCACGAGCGTTGTCGCGCACGGTGTTCCGGCTGATGAGGAGCTCCGTGTTCCCGCCGAGGGACTTGATGCCATCGCCGGTGTTGCCGGACACGACGTTGCCGTCGATCTCAAGGTTGCTCGTGTCGGACGCGACGATGCCGTCGCCGTTACCGCGGACCACGTTGCCTGTCACCTCGCCCCAGTCCGTTGCCTCTTCCCGGACGCCGACGCCGTATCCGGTGACCAGGTTGTTGCGGACGAGCGTATTCGCGGTCTGCGGGGCGAACCCTCCGGAATCGTCGAGTGCGAACACGTCGATGCCCGTTTCTCCGGCCGGGCCGGTAATCACGTTGCCGTCGACGATGTTGTCGTTTGCCTCCGGGTCGCATTCGGTGCCCAGGTTCGACGTGTCCGCGATGCTACCGACTGACACACCGCGTTCGGCGCCGGAGATGCGGTTCCCAGTGATTGAGTTCCCGCTTGCGGACGCATACACCCCACCGAGGCCTGAGCACCACGTCTCGATTCCAATCCCCGTCTGGCTCGTCGTGACCCGGTTGCCGTTCACCTCGATATTGCTCCCCTCGAAGACGAGGATTCCCGTGGAGGTCCAGACATCGCCGGAGTACCAGTTTCCGCTTACGCTGTTGTCCAGGACCTGCGCGTCGGCCCCGGCACCGACGACGATGCCGTTGCGGGCAATAGCCGGGCTCGGAGCTGTGCCAACAATCGTGTTCCCCTGAATCAGGACCGGGTCTCCCGCCGAGGCGGGCGCCAAGGCGACGTTGATCCCGTTCTTGTGGTAGTCGGAGACGTGGTTGTTCAGCACGTCCACGTCGGAGCCCTTGCACACGAGGATGCCCACATGGACGACGCCGGGGATGTCGTTCTCCGAAATCATGCCCTTCGAGCTCGCGTAGTAGATGCCGGACATGCGGACGATGCCGGACGGTTCCGTTTCGGGACACCTCGGCCATCCTGTCGGGTCGGTTGTACCAGTCGCACTGCTATTGACTGTATTCCCCTTCGTGTTCACAGGGGCGACCGCCCCGGAGTCGACCGCCGTGATTCCCCGCTTGCCGAACAGGGTGACCGTGTTGTCCGTGATGACCACGGAGTCGCTGTCCTCGATCCAGATGCTGTAATTGCCGTCGTGGACCCCGTTCTTGTCGATGGTGACGCTGTCGGTGTTCGTGACGTTGACGCCATAGTCGGTGTTGTCGTCGATCGTGTTGAAGCTGATGGAGGTCCCAGTACCTGCGGAGTCGAGACGGACGCCCTGCGCGTTTCCGGTGATCACGTTGTCCGTGATCGAAGTGCTGTCGGAATCCCCGCTGACCCAGACCCCGTACGTGGCGCCGGAGACCGTGTTCCCCTCCACCTCGACCCCGTCACTGTTGAGGACTTCGATCACGTACGTGCTGCCGGACGCGACGTTGTCCGTGACCTCCGCAGCGCCGCTCGCTTCCAACCGGATGTCCGTCGTGCCGCTGCCCGTCACGGCGTTTCCCTTGATGGACGCGAAGTCGTCGGTCACGTCCTTCAGGTAGATCCCGTACCCGTCGACGTTCGGTCCGTCATCGGGGATGTCGTTCTCGCCGTCGGCGCCCGAGATCACGCTGTCGGAGATGGTAATAAGAGCCATGTTGCCGTGCGCATACTCCACGACGAGGACGCCCGCAGCTAGCCTCCCGGAGCCTGGTGCGGTCAGGATGTTGCCGTCGACCAGCACCTCGGAGAGCTCGGCCGTACCGCCCACCTCGTCGCAGATCGTGGGGTCCGGGTTGCACGCCTCCAGGACGATCCCGATCGGGTCGTACTCATCGTCGTCGACACCGCTTGTGACCTTGTTGTTCAGGACATCGATGTCGTTGCTTATGAACTCGGTGGTACCCTCCTGCCGGGCCGCGACGAGGATGCCGCCCCAGTCTCCCGTCGTCTCCCGGGTGTCGCCGATGGTGATGATGTTGTATCGGATGACCGAATCGTCGCAGTTCGAGCACTCCACGCCGTAGGCCCCTGTGTCCCAGATCGTGTTGCCCTCGATGAGCCAGTCCTCGTGAAGCCCCTCGCCCCCATAGGCCGTCCCGTCGCTGCCGACGAGGACGCCGTTCCAGTGCAGGTCGTGCATCTTGTTGTTGCGGACCGTGATGTCGTCCGTGCTCGCATCGACGCCGACATCCCAGGCCACGACGCCGTTGCCTTCCCCTTCCCCGGCGCCGGCCGCGTAGTCCCGGATCTCGAAGCCCTCGATGGTGACGTCCTCTACGCCGCCGTGCAGAATGATGGCGTCGACGAACTTGTCGCACTCGGGGTCCGCGGAGCCGGTGCCGTCGAGGACCGCGCCGTCCCCTTGCAGCGTGATGCCGTCATCCTCGTCCCCGAACTCCACGGACTGATGGTATTCCCCGAGATGCACGAGGACCGTGTCGCCGTACCCGGCGGAGTCCACCGCGTCCTGGATGCAGTCCCCCTCGTACACGTCCCACGTAGCACCCTGAGTCGGCGCGGCAAGGTACAGCCCGACGCTCAACAGCAGAAACGCAGACGCGCTCACAACCTTCCACGCCGACACCTTCCACCTGACACTCATGTGACTCAACCTCCCCTCATTCCGCCCGGGGGAAGGGCGGGGAATGGCAATTAGGCTATAAGCGTATCGGAATTGGTGGCCTTGTCAAATCCATAGGGATTTTTCATGCCGGTGAGACCGCCGGCAAAGGACCCCTCCTTTGGCATCAACGGAGCTCAGGTTCCACGAGGCCGTTTATCCCTACCTTCTTGACAAGCCCGGAATTGGTACGGATATGCATCGTGTCCGGGAGAGTAAGTATCCCTCCACTGGTATGCGACCCCCCGTCCACCTAGCAAGGTTGACCACCTCCTCGTGATACTCCCGCGGAGGCCTCTTCTCCCAATTCTGAGGAACCGTGCGCGACGGCGGTGTTTCAGGGTTGGCGGTGACTGGTAAGGCAGGCCCCTGCTCATGGAGGGAACTGGTCGGACATGCCTGCCCGAAACCAAGCTTCTTCCAATTTGGAAGAACCTGTCAAATCGCCCTCCAGAAGTGGTATGCGACCCCCTCCCCCGACTGGGCACCTCATGAGCCCGTTGACGTAGCACGCTTCACCACCTCCTCGTGATACTCCCGCGGCGTCCTCCACCGGAGGCGCCGCGTCGGCTTGGATTGGCGGGAGGTGTCCCCTGCCGAGGCGCAGCAACCTCACGCAGGAGAGCCGGAGGAGGGGCGAGGAAGGCAAGTCGTTCCTGCCCACCGGCAGGGATTCCGTGCAAGGTTGCAGGGTCATCCTGCCCGGGGGCAGGAGGGTGATACCATCTGGCAGAGGCCTCCTGCCCAGCGGCCGATGCTTCGTGCCACGTGGCTGATTGTCCCTGCCGGAAACGCTGAGCAATCTGCCAACCGGCAGGGCCTTCCCGCCCCTTGGCACGGGCCTCTTGCTTTCTGGCAGGAAGTCCGCGCGCCTCTACGGCGGCCTCAGGCGGACGGGGTCGCCGTGGGGGACGGCTTGCGCACCTTGGCCCGGATCCGCCGGAGCTGGACCACCTCGTTGGAGAAACTTGCCGAACATCCAGCTGTACGCGTCGATCCCGCTCGTCGTCGCCTCGAACATCTGGCGGTCGAGCTGGTTCACCAACTTCGTCTGGTTCTTCAGCTGGACCTTGTAAGACTCCTGGAGGTCGTTCGCCTGGACCAGGGAGTTCAGCAGGCTCGTGAGGCCCGCGATGGAGAGCTCGGGGTTCCCGCCGAGCCGCCGGATCTCCGCCTTGTGGCTCGCCTTTGAGCACGCGGTCCGCCTCCGCCTCGGAGGCAGCCAGGGCCTTCCGGTCCCCCGCCAATTCGACGTGAAGTCGGCGCCGACCAGGACCCAAGGCGTTATATCTAAGGACTTCTTATGTCAAGGCATGGAGACCTACATCAGCAAGGTCACCTCGGCGGGGCAGCTGACCCTGCCCAAGAAGGTGCGTCGCTCGCTCGGCATCAGGGACGTCGAGTTCGTCGAGGTCGCCGTGGTCGGCCGGGCGGCGGTGATTCGGCGCCTCCGGGAGGAGGACGTCGTCCTCCGGTCGCTCCGGCGGACGGTGAAGAAGAGCGGGATCACCCGCGCACGGCTCCAGGAGATCGCGCAGAAGTCCCGGGAGCGGACCTGGAAGCGCCGCTATGCTGAGACTGTTCGTTGATGCGAACACGCTGATCAGCGCCCTGGCCTTCGATGGCAACGAGGCTCAGCTCTTCGCCTACGCGCGCCTTGGCGTCGGCGAGCTGATCACAATCGAGCATGTCCGCGAGGAGGTCCGGGACACGCTCCGAGAGCCCAGGTTGGGGCTGTCCCCGAGGGACCGGGGCGACGCCCTTGCCTTGCTCGCGCGCTATGTCATCGTCCTCGATGACCCGTCCCCCGAGGAGATGGTCCGAGGCAGGGGGCGCGTCCGAGACCCCAAGGACATCCCCGTCCTGCTGGGGTTCGAGCAATCGGGCTGTGACCACCTGGTCACGGGAGACAGGGACCTCCGCGGTCTCGTCCCCAAGGCCATCTCGACGAAGCGGGCGCTCGCACTCCTTCGGCGGACGCTGGAATGAGCGAAGATCGTCCCGGATCCCAGGAGAGGGGAGCCGGGGGCTCGCAGACTTTCGCGGTTCGGATCACGAGCCATCCTGGGCGATGGGGGTCAGGTCCCTTCCGGTTCCTCGGCGGGAGGTCGTAGCCCCGCCATCACCGCCGAGAAGGTCCCCTCCAGGCTCCCCTTGAGGACGCGGTCCGCCTCCGCCTCGGCGGCGGCCATGGCCTCCCGGTCCCCCGCCAGCTCGGCGGCGTAGTAGGCGTCGATCGCCTTCCGCAGGTCCCGCCGCATCCCCGCCGCAGGCATGCCGAAGTCGCGGTAGCCGCGGGCGTTCCGCGTGAGGAGGTCGAGGAAGCTCTCGGCCAGGGCCATGGGGTTCTTGCGCGGCGTGAGGTCTCCCCCGGAGGGGAAGACATTGGCGGGGAGGGGAGTTAATGCTTGGGTTCGTGGGTTCTGTCCCATCCAAGGGACTTAGACCGAGTGTCCCATCGCGGGACTTGGACAGGATACCGACAACCTCAGGCACGCCTAGCACGCTGGAGAAGTTCGTCCAACCACGGGGCGGAGATGTGGGTGCCCTGAGTCCTCAGGCCGTCGGTCAGCTGCGAAGCAAGATCAGGAATGCCCTATCAGAGGAACTGGACCAGATTGACACCTTGGTGTGCGAGATCCTGACGGAAAGCTGACGACGCCGCCGCGGCCTTCCGGGACGGCGTCGCGGAGGTCCTCCAAGTGCGGAGGGAGTGTTTCCGCACCGTCGTAGACCTTCTCCACATCTCCGGGAGGTCCTTCCGCACGGAAACAGGCCCCGCAGCCTGCGGAGGGAACCCCGCGGCACCTCCGGGGCCCCGCTCCGCATGTCCGGGGAACGTCTCCGCGCGTCAGGGGAGCTCCCTACCATGCGGAGGAGGTCTCTTCCCCTAGGAAGCCCCCCCGCATCATGCGGAAGAAGCCCCTCACGATGCGGAGGAGACGCCTCCGGATGCGGAGATGGTCTATACCGATGCAGAAGAACTCCCCGGAGGCCCTTCGGAAGCTCGCCGGGCCGCCCAACGGGCGGACTTCGACGGAGAGGAGAAGGAGGGGAAGGAGAGGGGGCCCGCGAGAGCGGGCCAAAGCCGCCTACGCCTGCTTCGGCGGTGCGATCGGGCGGTGGAGCTGGCTGCGCAGCCGCCGCAGCTGCTTCGCCTCGGGGGTGAACTTCCCGTAGGCGCCGGAGATCACGTCGATGTAGCTCGTCGTCAGGCTGTAGTTGTTCCGGTCCGCCACGTTCACGACCTCGGTCTGCCTCTTCGGCTGGGCCTTCATCATCTCCTGGGTCGTGTTCGCGCCCTTGACCGCCTCGACCGAGACGTTCAGGTTCTGCCAGAACATGTCCGGGTCGACGCCCATGGACTTCAGGTCGGTCCGGGGTGCTGCGGCAAGCAAGCGAGTTCCAGGCTTCCACCCCCACGAGCCCCCTGCAGGCCGTTGTTGGGATCCCATGCCGATGATGACATGAATGGGGGCACGCGCCTTCTTGAGCCGCATCCCGATCCCTCCCTCGGTGTCCCGCGAACAGGCGCTGCGGCGGCTTTTCGAGCGAAGGCGGACGGTCATTCGACGGCGATTGCGAGAGTTCGCGGTGCTGGGGCGCACCGCCACGGAGGAGGAACTGTTCGCGGAGCTCGCCTTCTGCCTCCTCACGCCGCAAAGCTCCGCGCACCGGTGCGACGAGGCCGTCGTGGGTCTCCGCGCCTCCGGGCTCCTCTTCGGCGGTTCCTCCAGCCAGATCGCCGCCCACCTTCGCCGCCGTGTCCGGTTCCACAACCACAAGGCCCGCTACCTCGTCGAGGCGCGGCGGCTCTTCTCCCGGGGCGGCGGGATCGACGTCCGCTCCTCCCTGGCGGGGCTCGGGCCGTTGGAGGCGCGCGGCTGGCTCGTGGAGCATGTGGAGGGGCTGGGCCTCAAGGAGGCAACCCACTTCCTCCGCAACATCGGTCGGAGCGGGGATTTGGCGATTCTCGACCGCCACATCCTCCGGAACCTCGTGGCCCAGGGCGCCCTGCCGAGGATTCCGCGGTCCCTCACCCCGCGTCGGTACGCGTCGGTGGAGCGCCGGTTCCAGGCCTTCGCCGCCGCGGTCGGCATCCCCCCGGCGGAACTCGACCTCCTTTTCTGGAGCGACGCCACCGGGGAGGTGTTCAAATGACCTGCTCCTCTTTGGAACGGCCAACCACAATCCTCATGAGGGGTCCGTCTCGTGGCAACGGCGGCGACCCTAGGTCGCCGGACCACGGAAGGGGGAGCACGATGGGAAGAGGCATGGTCACGACCCGCCGGCGAAGCCTAGGGCTCCTCGCCGCCACCGCCGTCCTAGTCATGCTGCTACTCCCGACGACCCCGGCGGGGGAACACGGGGTGACGCCGGCCTCCCACGGCCCCTTCCCCGTGGGCTTCTACAACACGACGGTCCCGCAGGCGGGTCCCGGCGGCGCCGACGCCCCCGCCACCGTGTTCTACCCCTCCACGACCGGAGGGACAGGCGCGCCCGCCGACACGAGCCGGGCTCCCTGGGGTACCATCGCCTTCGCCCCGGGCTACGGGGCGTCGCGCATCGACTACTGGCCGCTGCTCTGGCGGCTAGCGGAGGACGGCTTCGTCGCCCTCGGCGTGGACTACGACCCGTCCATCTTCCCCGACACCGCCGACATGGCCTCCCGCGTCGGCTATTCCCTCGACTACCTGGAGCGCGAGAACGCGTCGGCGGCCTCGATCCTCAACGGCATGATCGACGGGTCGCGCCTCGTGAGCTCCGGGCACTCCATGGGCGGAGGCGTCTCCGTGCTCGCGGCGGCGCAGCACGCGCGCTTCGACGCGGTCCTCCCGCTCTCCCCCTACATCCTTGCGCCGCTCTTCTGGGCCCCGAACCTGCCCGGAGAGGCCGTGAAGTCCGTGTTCCTCCCCATGCAGATCATCGTGGGGAGCGCAGACACGACCGCGGTGCCCGCCCTGAACGCGGACGTCCTCTACAACAACGGGAACTGCCCGAAGTCCGAGTTCACGATCACCGGCGCGGACCACACCTTCTCGGACCCCGCGCACCAGGTGCTCGTCGGGAAGTACGGCTCGCTCTGGCTCCACTACTACATCGAGGGCGACGCCTCCGTCTTCGACGCGCTCTTCGGAAGCGGGGCCCAAGCGGACCAGGCGGCCGGGCTGATCACCTATCGGTACTGCCTCGACACCGCCACGATCGAGGTGTCCCCTCCGGTGGCGACGGTCCTCCTGGGGACCTCGCAGCCGTTCACCGCCACCGTGCGCGACCGTGTCGGCACCGCCTGGGCCGCGGGAGTGACCTGGGGCCTCACCGCCCCCCTCGGGTCCATCGACGCCTCGGGGCTGTTCGCCGCCACGGCGACGGGGGTGGGGAACGTGACGGCAGAGCGCGACGGGGTGACCGGACGCGCCCTCGTCACCACCGGCCCGGCGATGCGGCCGGTCATCGGCCACGCCTCCCTGTCTGGCGGCGGCTATTCGGATGTCACGCTGGAGTGGTGGAAGGCGGCGGCGGACGGCGCCCCGACCGGACCCGTGCTCTACCGCCTCCTCCAGGCGAGGGGGGACCCGGCCGGACCCTACACGATGATCTCCTCGGTGCCGGCCAGCGGCCTGGCCATCTACTCCTACACCTGCCTGGGGTGCGGCCACATCCCCGGGGACACCGACCCACTCTTCTTCCGCGTCCAGTCCGTCGACGTCACGAACGGCACGCTCGACAGCAACCTCGCGGCGCGCTACGGAAGGGCTCTCCCCGCCGGAAGGAGCCTCCTCACCGCGCCGCTCGTCCAAGCTGATCCGTCTCCCGCCCGCGTTCTGCAGACGGTCTGGCCGGACCTCACCGCCGTCCGGGCGTACGACGCCAGCGACGGCGCGGACCCCTGGGCGTCGCGCTATCCCTCGCGCGGGGACCTCCTGACGCTCCCCTTCGGCGGCGCGTTCTGGGTCGACCTCGTCTCGCCGGGACAGTACACCGTGGCGGGCTTGGTCATCGACATGCCCTCGATCCCGCTCCGGACGGGCTGGAACCTCGTGGCCTACGCGGCCCTGACCCCGGAACCCTTGGCGGCGAGCGTGGCGGGGCTCCCGGTCGCCCGCATCGAGGCGTTCGCGGCCGTCCCGGATCCCTACCGGCTCCGCGAGGTCCCTCCGGGGGAGACCCTGGTCTGGGGCGAGGCTTACTGGGTCCTCGCGAGAGCGACGGCCTTCTGGGTCCAGGGCTGATTCCCGACAGGGAGCCTTATCCCTTCGGCGGAAGTTCCCGGGGTCATGCCGACCTACATCCTCCTGGTGAACTACCCGGCCAGCGCCCGCGAGAAGATCCGCGACTTCCCCAAGGGGCGGGACCTCGTGAACGAGCAGGTCGCGAAGGCGGGCGGAAAGATCACGCGGTACTTCACGCAGGGTCCGTACGACGCCGTGGTCCTCCTGGAGATGCCGACGGAGGAGGCGGCGATGAAGCTCGTCGTCTTCGTCGGAAGCCTGGGGATCCAGACCCTCACGATGCGCGCCTTCTCGGAGGGCGAGTTCGTCCGGATGCTGGGGGAGCTTCCCCCCCGGTGAGGGTCTCGCCTTCGAGAACCATAAAAGAAGCTTCTTGAGGCTGGGGGGCGCCTGAAGGGGCGTCATGCCCGCCACTTCGGCCGTCTCCCAGACCAAGGGGGCCCGCCCGGTCCGCCGCCTCGACGTCACGGACGAGAACCTCCAGCGCGTGTTCGGGATGAACATGGAGGGGCTGTTCCAGCGCCTCGCCAAGCGCCTCGGGTACGACCTCGAGGGCTAGCCTCTTCAAGCGCCCCGGCTTCTGCCGCGCGTGCGTCACTTCGCCGTCGTCGGGCACCGCGCCCCGACCGCCCCGGACTTCCCTCTCGAGGACCTTCCCGGCGCCGCCGGGCGCCTCGACGTGCTCGTGCGGTGCGTCACCGCCGCGCTGCATGTCTCCCATGGGATCCGCCGCGACGCCGTCATCACCCTGCTCCTCCAGGGACCGCCAAGACCGCCACGCGCAATCCGGTTCGTCGGGTCGGACCTGCGCTCCCTGAACCCGGACGAGCGGTCCACCGCCGTTCGCATCCGGACCGCCCTGGGATACGAGGGGAGCCTGGAGCGTGAGGTCTCGCCGGGGATCCATGCCGGGGCCGCCACCCTGGCCGGGTTCGTGGAACGCCATGCACCGATCCTCCTCATGGACGAGCGCGGTCAGGACCTCCGCGGGCTCGATCTCCCCCCCGAGCCGACCTTCCTCCTCTCCGACCACGAGGACCTCACCGTCGAGGAACGGGCGACCGCCGAGGGTGCCGGGTCGATGGCGGTGAGCGTGGGGCCGAGGAGCCTGCATGCGGACCAGGTGATCACCCTCGTCCACAACGAGCTGGACCGGAGGGGCCATGGCGCGTGACTTCGTGGCGGACACCCTTCGGGAGTTCGTGGCGGTGGAGAGCACGCCGGAGGCGGGACCTCAGGAGATTCTCCAACGTGTGGCCTCCGAGGTGCGCGACCTGGGTCTGCGGCCGCGAATCGACCGCCGGCTCGGGACGATCACCGCCGCCCACGGTCGGGGCGGGGTCCTCTTCAACGGGCACCTCGACACGGTCCCTGTCGGCTCGGGGTGGACCGTGAAGCCCGGGACGCTGCGCGGGGGGCGCCTGTACGGCCGCGGGACGGCCGACATGAAGGCCGGGTGCGTCGCCGCGCTGGCGGCGGCGAAGAACCTCCTCGAGAAAGACGTCCCGTTCTCCCTCCTCTTCACCACGGACGAGGAGACGACGATGGACTCGGCGAAGGCGGTGATGGCCACCCCCCTGATCCACGACGCCGCCGCCGTGGTCGTCGGGGAGCCCAGCTCCCTCGTGCCGTTCGTCGTGGAGAAGGGCGTGTACTGGTTCGACGCGATCGCCTCCGGGAGGGCGGCGCACGGCAGCCTGCCCCACCTCGGGGAGAACGCGATCCTGAAGATGGGTCGCCTCCTGGACCGTGTGGCCCGCTACAGCCGGCCGCGGGACCCCGTGCGCGAGCTCACCGTGAACGTCGGCCGCGTCTATGGCGGGACGAAGACGAACGTGGTGGCCGATGCCTGCACCGCCGAGCTGGACGTCCGCTACCCACCGCGGATGCGCCCGGAGCAGGTGCGCGTGTTGGTGCGGCGCCTAGCCGGCCGGGACCTGCGGCTCGTGGAGCGCCACCACGTCCCCGCCGCGCGGATCGATCCCCGCTCCCGGCCCATCCGGCTCCTCGCGAAGCTCGCGGGGACCCGACCCGGCGCCGTCACGTTCGCCACCGAGATGGCCTGGTACTCCCGCCACAACCCCCGGTGCGTGGTCTTCGGCCCCGGGAGCCCGGCGCAGTGCCATGTCGCCAACGAGTTCGTGCCCTTGGCGGAAGTCCGGCGGTGCGCGAGGATCTACGCCGCGTTCGCCTCGGCGATGGCCTCACAGTGACCGGATCACCTTGTCGAACGCCTCGAGCCCGTGCTGGAGCTTCAAGGCGTCCCGCCCGAACCCAAGGCGGAACCGGTCCGGGTAGCCGAAGAGGCGCCCCGGCGCGAGGATCGTGTCGTGCTCCTTCAGCATCCGTTCCGCGACCTGGTCGACATCCGCCTCCACGCGCGGGAAGGCCAGGTTCCCGTCCCCGCGGAGGTCCCAGTGGACCTTCGGGTTGCGGTCCAGCCATTCCTGGACGAGCTTTCGGTTCTCCTGGAGAAGGCGCCGCGCGCGCTGGATGAAGAAGTCCCGCCGCTCCAGGGTCCACCGCGCGATGATCTCGCTCGGCCAGGGCGGCGTGACCGTCGTGTAGTCCTTCACGTTCTTCAGGCGGGCGAGCATCTCCGGCGGGCCGACCGCCCAGCCGATCCGGAGGCCCCCGACGCCGTAGACCTTGGTGAGGGTCGAGGTAACGACGAAGCGATCGCTGATCGTCGCCGCCGAAGGCGGCATGCTGTCGAACGCGAGCTCGCGGAACGTCTCGTCGATGTGGACGTGGAAGTCCTTCTCCTCGGCCAGGGTGGCCAACGCCCGGAGCGTGTCGCGGTCCGTCACCGCCGAGGTCGGGTTGTTCAGGTTGGTCATCGTGAGGAGGCGCGTCTTGGCGGTGACGTGCTTGGCCACGACGGCGGGGTCGAGAAGGAAGGTCTCCGGGTCCCGGGGGGCCTCGACGACCTGGCCGGCGAGGCCCTCCGGCATGTTCCGCAGCGGCGGATAGGTGGGGGACTCCGAGATCGGCCGATCCCCGGGGTTGAGGAGGGCGGCGCTGACGAGGAAGTTGGCTTCGGAGGCGCCGCAGGTGACCAGGACGCGCTCCGGCGGGACGCCGTGGACGCGGGCGATCAGTCGCCGCAGCTCCGGGTCGCCGACAACACTCGCCTCAGAGAGGTCGAGGTCGCCCAGGTCGCGCTCGAAGCCCTTCAGGTGGAAGGGGAGCATGTCGCTGAACGAGATGGAGTTCTTCGCCTCATGGCGCTCCTCGAAGTAGTGGAGGAGCCCAAAGTCCCGGAACCGCACGCCGCCGGGAGGCGCCCTCGGCTTAAAACTCTATTCGGACGCGGCGAGCGTCGGCAGGCCCGCTGGCGTCCCGGAGTGGTCGAGGCGCCTCGTTCGCTCTCAGCGATGGATGGGCCCTCTACGGGATGTCTTCTGCCGGAGGAGGTGCCGTACGCGCTCCCGGCTGAACCGCAAGGAGTCCGAGGAGAGGTCGATGCCGACGGCGGACCGCCCCAGCCGGAGGGCGACCGCGGCGGTGGTGCCGCTGCCCAGGAACGGATCGAGGACGGTCCCTCCGGGAGGACACGTCGCGAGGATGGGGCGCTCCACGAGCGCCTCCGGATCCACGGCAAAGTCACGGAACGAGGAGCCCTCGAGCGGCACGAACCACACGTCCGAAGGAGGACGACCTCGGCCGAACTTCGTGCGGGACGACTCCGCAGGCCCGCGGATCGCGTCGATGGCATAGTACGCATCCGGGCCTCGGACGAAGTGGAACACCTGCTCGTGGGCGGACGCCAGGCGGTCCTTCGCAGCACCCGCGACGTGCGAGGGCTTGCACCAGATCACCTCGTTCCGGAGACGCCAGCCCACGTCCCCCAGGGCGAAGGCCACGCGCCAAGGGACGCCGAGCCACTCCTTCCTCCCCCACGTGTCCCCCAGGATGAGCCAGAGGCTCCCGCGGCGGTTCACGACTCGGAGCAATTCCCGCCCGACCTGGGCGAGCCTCCCCACATAGGCGTCGACCGTCGATTCGTGGTCAATCTCTCCAGGACCCGTCAGGTGGCGGCGGAGACTGAAGTAGGGGGGGCTCGTCACGACGCAATCAACCGAGGCCGAGGGGAGTTCGCGCAGCACGGTCTCCGCGTCGCCGTGGTACGACACGAACCGCCGTGTCCTGAAGAAAGGTCTCATCGTTCCTTCCTCTCCCCTAGGGGGCCTCATGCCGAGTTCGCGGCCCCTGCTGCCCATCGTGGCGGCAAACGCCTCCCCCAGATAAGGCCGTGGGACCGTTCCTCGGGAAGGCGACCGGATGGGGGTCCGGGACCTCCGACTTCGGCGAAAGGACTAGAACCCCGGAGCCCATGGGCCGTCCATGGCCCTGCGCGTGGTCCTCGGCGACTCGCGCCGGATGCCCGAGCTGCGGGACGCAAGCGTCCACCTCGTCGTCACGTCGCCCCCCTACCCGATGATCGCGCAGTGGGACGGGCTCTTCGCCTCCGCAGGCTGCGAGACCTATGATGACATGCATGCCTACCTCGCGATCATCGGGTAGGG
>Ga0209342_10002903_pt1 | contig 18223 bp, 23 predicted proteins | sample RifCSP16_2_FD_184023 | JGI IMG/M metagenome (GOLD analysis project Ga0209342, IMG submission 184023) | Soil microbial communities from Rifle, Colorado - Rifle CSP2_sed 16_2 (SPAdes) (version 2) | ecosystem: Environmental > Terrestrial > Deep subsurface > Rock core/Sediment | place: Rifle... | reverse complement strand
TGCGGGGCCTGGCGTCCGACGGACCGCGCGGATTACTTTTTCTTCTCTTCCTTGCGGAAGTCCTTGTGGCAGGCCTTGCAGGCGTCTTGCAGCTCCTTGAGCCGGGCGACGATTATTTTATTATCGCCCCCGCTTACCGCCTTGGCGAGCGCCTCCGATTTTTCGCGCGTGTCCTTGGCGCGCTTCTCGAAGTCCGCGCGCTTGTTCCAGACGGCTTCGAGCGCCTTGGTCTCGCCCAGGTCCGAACCGTCCGGGAACAGCGCCGGGATGTCCTTGTTGATCGCCTGCACCGCGCGCACGTGCTCGGCGAGCTGTCCTTGGTGTTCGTCCACCTTGCCCTGGATGATTGCACCGGCGGCCGCCAGGTGGCCGCCGTTCGCCTTCATCACCGCCTGCCGGTACTTGATGATGTCCTGCGGATCGCTCGCCTGGAGCCCAAGCGGCAGCGCGACGGCGAACACCGCCGCACCGAGTTCGATAAACCGTTTACGCACATCGTGCTTCGTCATCGATTCTCTCCTTCCGGGATTTTTCTGCGTTCGCCAACGACCCGAGAGACGCGCGGGCCGAAGAAATCATTCCCTCCGCGCGGCGTCTCCGCTCAGGCCTCCCACTCCTCGAGCGGCGAGGAGGGTTGGCGCTTCTCGGAGAGCAGTCGCCTGGCCTCGTGCTCGCTCTGGGCGAAGATCATGCGCACGGCGTTGGGGTCGTCCGGCGACCCCTCGGCGCGCAGCCGCCGGCAGGCCTCCTTCGCCTCGGGATATTTCTCGAAGCTGCCCGCCGGCGTGAACTGTTTCTCGGGCGAGATTCGGAATACGTAATAAGGCATGGGGTCGTCGGAGATATTGTGGCGGCGGAAAGCTTACCCGAGACGCGCCTGCGCGTCACGAGAACCTATCTCAAAATACTTTGAACGCGGATTAACGCAGATATGGGAAGAATTCGTGTGATGAATCTGCGTTAATCTATTCGTCATCTGCGTTCGTCTGCGTTTCGGGTGTTTTTGAAACAGCTTCTACTCGCCCACCTGCAACAGTTGTCCGCGCGTGCGCGCGATGTTGAAAAACGCCACGAACGCCGCCACCCCGGCGGCAAGATAAACGACGTTAAGCGCCGCCGCCCACAGCAGCAAATCCGCGCGGAAGACGTGCTCGAACAGCACCGCGCGCATGCCCTCGAAGACGTAGCTCGCGGGCAGCGCGTACGCCACGGCCTGAAGCCACGACGGCAGCACCTCGATCGGGTAGTACACGCCGCTTATGGGCTGCACGGCGAAGATCGCGACCCAGGCCATGCTCTCGGCGCCGAGCCCGTAGCGCAGCACGATCCCGGAGACCAGCAGCCCGATGGCCCAGCCCATGACGATGAGGTTTATGAAGAACGCCAGCAGCGGCAGCCCGAGCGTGAAGATCGAGAAATGAAACAACGGGATGGCGATGAGCGCCGCGCCGCCCACGCCGATGAGCGTACGGATGAGGCTCATGACGAGCAGCGCGGCCACGAGCTCGATCGGGCGCAACGGGCTGACGAAGAGATGCCCGAGGTTGCGCGACCACATCTCCTCCATGAAGACGAGCGACACGCCGAGCTGGCCGCGGAACAACACGTCCCAAAGCAAGACGCCCGAGATCAGCACGCCCGAGGCCTGCGCGAGCCAGGAGCTCTGCTTGACCAGGAACAAGGTGATGAAGCCCCACAGCACCATCTGTACCGTGGGCCAGTACATGAGCTCGAGCACCCTCGGTCCGGAGCTGCGCAGCAGATACATGTGGCGCAACACCAGCGCGTAGATGCGCCGCCACACGGCCGCGGAACCGGTCCGTTGCGGCGCGCTCATGGGTTCGCCTGCTTGCGATCCAGCGCAAGCTCCAGGCGGCGCTCGCGGGCGATGTCGATGAACACCTCCTCCATGTTCTGCCGCCCGTAGCGCTTGAGCAGCGCCTCCGGCGTGCCGCGGTCGACGAGCCTGCCCGCGCGCAGCATGAGCACGTTGTCGCACAGCCGCTCGACCTCCGACATGTTGTGCGAGGCGAGCAGCATCGTCGCGTGCGAGCGCCGCCGGTAGCTTTCGAGCATCCCGCGCACGTAGTCGGCCGTATCCGGGTCGAGCGAGGCCGTGGGCTCATCGAGCAGCAAAAGCTCCGGCTCGTTCAGCAGCGCCTTGGCGAGCGCGACGCGCGTCTTCTGCCCCGCCGAGAGCTGGCCGTAGGGGCGGTGCATGAGGCCCTCGATCTCGAGCTCCCGGCCCACCTCCTCGATCCGTCGACGAATATCCACGAGCCCGTAGAGTCGCGCATAGACCTCGAGGTTCTGGCGCACCGTAAGCCGGCGCGGCAGCTCCACGTACGGCGAGGAGAAGTTCATGCGCCCGAGCACGCGGTAGCGATCGCGCAGCATATCCACGCCGAAGACCGAGATCGCGCCGGAGGTGGGCAGCAGCAAACCGAGCAGCATGGAGAGTGTGGTCGTCTTGCCGGCGCCGTTGCCGCCGAGCAGCGCCGTGGTGGACCCCGGAAGGATGTCGAAGCTTATGCCATCGACCGCCACCAGATCCCCGAAACGCTTGGTGACGTTGACGACGCGCACGACGGCCTGAGACATGACGGCGAGATTAGCTTAAATTGCCGCCGCTTGTCAGCCTGCGACTGGTGCCGACGGCGGTTTTGCGGCATAGTGCAGGCGTCGTCCCTCGTTTCTTTTGCACCCATCGAAAACAGGAGGTTTTTATGGCTGCGCCACGCTGGACCTCGATCCTCGCCCTCTTGGCGGTGCTGCTCCCCGCCCTCGCGCGCGCGGAACTCCCCTGGCAGTTCGACCAGCACACCCGTTACATGGCCCTGGGCGACAGCCTCTCGGCCGGCTACGGCGCCGTGCCCGCGACCCAGGGCTTCGTCTACCTTTTATATCAGTCCGGTGTCTTCGATTCGGTTCCGAACACGCTCTTTGCGAACGCCGCCGTGCCCGGCGCGACGAGCCGGCAGGTGCTCGATCATCAAGCGCCACAGGCGACCGAGGCCTTCCGCCCCACGGTCATCACGCTCACCGTGGGCGGCAACGATCTGCTGCGCATCCTGAACGGCGCCGACCCCTATCTGGTGCTCGCCGAGTTCGCCGCTAATCTCACGCAAATCCTCACGCGCCTGCGCACCGAGTTGCCGCAGGCACGGATCTATCTCGGCAACCTCTACACCATCTCCGAGATCCCCGGCGCGGATCAGATCGTGCCGCAGTTCAATCAGATCCTCGCGCAGGTCGCCGGCGCGTTCCAAGTCCCGGTCGCGGACGTATACGGCGAGTTCTACGGCCGCGGCGGGCTGCTGCTCATCGAGCGCCACGGCGCGGGGCAATACGAGGTGCATCCGACGAACGCCGGCTACCGCGCCATGGCCAAGGCCTTCGAGGCCGTCATTCCGTAATCCAGACCACCGCAGCAAGGAGCGCGTCATGCATGGAAAGCTTCGTCTGATCTTTACCGGTGTTTTCTTGTCCCTCGCCTCTGCCGCCTGGGCCGCGGACACCACCACCCTCACCTGGCACGGCCACGCGGCGTTTGAGATCGTGACACCGAACGGCAAGGTGCTGCTGATCGATCCGTGGCTCAAGAACCCGGTGAATCCAAACGCCAAGGACGGCAAGGACCCGATTGGGGCGATCGCGAAACTCGATTACATCCTGATCACCCACGGCCACTTCGACCACGTCGCCGACGCCGCGGAGCTTGCGAAAAAGACCAAGGCGAAGCTCGTTACTAATTTCGAGCTGGGAACCAACATGGCGAAGCTGCTGGGCTTTCCGAAAGAGCAGATGGGCTTCGATACGCTGTTCAACATCGGCGGCGAGATCGCGATCGCGGATGGCGAGGTCATGGTTGCGATGGTCCCGGCGGTGCATTCGAGCGGCCTCAACAACCCGTTCGCGGGCGAAAAAGACCCGGACATCGCCTACGGCGGCAATCCCGCGGGCTTCGTGCTTCGAATCCGGAACGGCCCGACCCTCTACCACAGCGGCGATACCGCCTTCTACCAGGACATGGCGCTCATCGGCGAGCACTATGCGCCGGACGTGGCGCTCATCAACATCGGCGGTCACTTCGGCATGGAGCCGCCGATGGCGGCGCGCGCCGCGAAGACCGTGCGCGCCCGGCTCGCCATCCCGCAGCACTACGGCACCTTCCCGGTGCTGACGCAGGACACGAAGGCTTTTACGGCGGCGCTTGAAAAGCTGGGTGTGCCCTATCGCATCATGCAGCCCGGCTCGACGCTGACATTCAAGGGACGAAAACTGGCTGGGAATTAAGGCGTGAGGGGTCAGGGGTCAGGGGTAAGTCGTGAGTCTGGAGTTCCTCGCCCCTCGTCCCTCGTCCCTCGCCCCTCGTATCTCTTCCCTTACTCCTCACGCTGTTCAAGCCTTTTCCAAACACACCGCCCGCCGCTTTTCTTGTCGATCTCCTCGATCCAGGCCTGGTGCGCGGCAAGCTCCTCGTCCGTGGCCCGCAGCACCGCAAGTCGCGGGCGGTCGGGGTCGAGGCGGCGGATCTCCGGCTGCGCCGAAACCGTATGCGACGGACTGCGCACGTCCTCGAACAGCGCCGTCTGGCCGCCGGTCATCGCACGATAGACATCCGCCAGAATCTCGGCGTCGAGCAGCGCCCCGTGCAGCGTGCGCTGACTGTTGTCGACGCTGTAGCGCTTGCAGAGCGAATCGAGGTCGTTCTTCTGCCCCGGATGCAGGCTGCGCGCGAGCTTCAGCGTGTCGACGACGGCGCAGAAATCCTCGATCTTAAGCGCCGCGGCGCCGTTCGCGGCCGCCATGCGCGCAAGCTCGTGATTGAGGAACCCCACGTCGAACGGGGCGTTATGGATAATCAGCTCCGCACCTTTGACAAACTCCAAAAGATCCTTCGCGATGTCCGCGAACCGGGGCTTGTCCTTGAGGATCTCATTCGTGATCCCGTGCACCTCGATCGCCCCGGCGTCGATCGCGCGCTCGGGGTTGATGTACTCGTGATAGTTGTTGCCGCTCGGCCGGCGGTTCACCAGCTCCACGCAACCGATCTCGATGATGCGGTGACCCTCGGAGGGTTCGAGGCCGGTGGTTTCGGTGTCGAGGATGATCTGGCGCATTGGTTACCTGGCGCTCATGTTACAAGAATGAGTTAGACGTTTCGCTCGGTTCAGCTCAGAAAAACAGTTAACCGCAGATGAACGCAGATAAACGCGGATATTCAATGCGCCGCCTGTATTCGCTAGCCCACCGAAAGGGTGAATGGCTTCGGTGCATGGCATGATTCATTTGCGTTCATCTGCGGTTAAACGCCGTTTTTAGGTTCAATTAAGGCGCTGACCAAACCGATCAAACCGCGGTAACCAGTTACCTTGAATGTCAGCGGAAACTAGAATTCGCTCAGCACGGCCGATCAGCAGATGGCGTGGCACCAGGCCGAAATAGCGGGAATCGGCGCTGTTATCCCGATTATCGCCAAGCATCAAAAAATGGTCGGCGGGAACAACGAGCGGGCCGAAGTTATCCCTCGTCGTAAAGCCAGGCATCCACTGGATTCGGTGTTGTTCCCGATCCGTTCGCTCGCTCACGCGAAACGCATTTATCTTGGCGCCGTTCCCGAGCGGTTCCTGTACGGTATCCTGAGGAATGTATTGGGCCTGCTGCCCATTAATGATAACCAGTTTGTTCCGCATCTCCACCGTATCTCCGGGAAGAGCGACAATTCTTTTGATGAGTCGCGTGCCGTTACTTGGCGAGGAAAATGTAACGATGTCGCCCCGTCCGGGCTCACCGACACGCGCGACGATCAAATCGGATAAAGGAATTTTCAAATCGAAAGCGAGGCGGTTGACGAAAACTACGTCGCCTTCAAGCAGGTTCGGACGCATCGAACCAGAGGGGATTGGATTCCAATCTGCAACGGAAGTCCGAAATAGACCAAAAAACAGCACGAACGCTATAAGCCCACGATTGCGACAAATCCAGTTTTTCATGGTCATGTTTTCCTTTCTATATATGGCGCGCGAATATCAGCGAAATCTGCGATCCGATCCGACCGCGGGACCCTCGCTCAAGCGAGCAGCGCCGCCGCGCGCCCCAGCACCTCACGCACGATGCGCTCGGAGACCCGGCCCTTCCTGACCGCCTTCCGCGCGCGCCAGCCCATGCTGCGCACCTGATCGGCGAGCGCCGCGCCGGCGACATCCGAGCCGCCCAGGACCGGCACCACCGGTCTATTTGCGAAGAGCCTCAAGAAATTCGCCCGCGCTAACCCCGGCTTGTTTGAGCACTCCACCGAGCGTGCCAACTTTAATTTCGCGATGGTTCGGAACAACGCAGCCCATCGAACCACGCCGTAAAATGATATGGCTACCTCGCTGACGAAGAACAACGAAGCCGATACGTTCGAGGGCACGGACTGTCTCTACGCCGGAGACACGCGGTAGTCTAGGCATGCGCCGCTACATCGAAGGTAGTAACTAAAGGTTGCCCGGAAGTGGTGATTGGGAATTCCTCCAGATAAAGCTCGGTGGCTTCGCGCAGATTCGCCAAGGCTTCCTCGACGGATTCGCCCTGTGTGGTTGTTCCCGTCTCGGGATTCAGTGCAGTAAACCCGCCTTCCGGCGCTGGAATAAGAACCGCTGTAAGAATCATTGGAGTGCCTCCATTTAGATCAAAAGAATTATCCCTCTTCGAGCTGAAAAAACCTAACGACAGGTTCAGCCGACCGCAAAAAGTAAAAACATGGTTCCAAAATGCGCGCCGCTTTTGCCTACCACTGGAAAGCGCCTCCAACTCCTCTTGGCTATAAAGGGGACGCTGCTATAAAGGGGACGCTACCCTTATTCATCGTCCTTCCGTGGTCGTCCCCGTGGCCGGTACTGTAACACCCGCCCGGTGAGCTTCTCCAGCTTGCGGATGAATCTGTCCGAACCGCAAGGCAGGCCCTTTTCGGCGTTGCGCCGCAGGAGTTCCAGTTTCTCGGGCTCATCCCCCTGGGCGAGCCAGGCCGACCAATCGCCGATGCCTGCGAGCTGCGTGCGCCAAGAGGGCTTCTGCGTCAACACTGCGTCTTGTCTTAGCCCACAGTGCGCGCTGGCGCTCGACCAGGGGTAGTTCTCGGCCTTGCGCACCATCCTGGCGCGCACCGGGTTGCGCTCCACGTAGCGTATGGCGGCCCAGAGATAGGCCTCATCCAGGGCGGCGGAGAAGAACCGCCCCTGCCAGAGGTGTCCCTTCCAGCCGCGGGCGCGGTTGATCCGCTGGGCGTAGCGCATGTGTAGGGGTTTGAGCGCCTGGTGCAGGCCCTCCTCGGTCGCCGGTACCACGATGAGGTGGATATGATTGGGCATGAGGCAGTAGGCGAGGATCTCAAGGGTGTGTTTCTCGGCGTATTCCTTTAACCAGCCAAGGTAGGCCGCACGATCGGCGTCGGTGAAGAATACCTTCTCGCGCCGGTTGCCCCGCTGGGTGATGTGGTGGGGCACGCGGGCGCAGACGGTTCGGGCCAGGCGGGGCATGGGGGGAATTTAGCACGGGAGGGGGTGGGGAATCAAAGGGTAGCGTCCCCTTTAAATTCCTTTAAATTTAAATCATCCCCTTAAATTAGCCGCTAAGGACTTGCTGCGGTCATGGCGGTAAGCTGCGATTGATTCAGTGCTCCTTGCCGTCGACCCGCGGCTGCACGAGGAACGGGAGGTAGCGCCACGCGAGGATCGTAAAGCAGGCAAACCAGCAGGCGGCCGAAAGGGCGATCCAGTACGAATAGCCGGCGGGATAGATCTGCGGGGCGATGATGCGAAGCACGAAGGCCAGGATCATGATCCACAGCGTCAGTTTGTCGAGGGCGTCGAAGACCGGTTTTCTTCCGGTATGGCCCTTCGCGATCCGGATCAGCATGGAGGGAATGATCCAGCCCATCGCGCCGAAGGTGAAGACATGGACGGACACGGTGCCGGCCCATTCGGCGGGCGCGATCCGGGCGGTGAAGTCTATGAGTAGCTGGGTGACGATGGCGAGGTAGCCGAGGTACATGATGCCGACATCGATCCGCCGCATGGCCAGTCGCGGTTTCCAGAAGAAGAAACGGCCGGCCAGCAGCACGGCGAGCGCCAGTGCCAGCCCGCCCGCCAGCGGCGACGGCAGCAGGCTCTCGAAGACCAGGATCAGGCCGAGCGTCTTGATCGTCGTGTCCAGGGCGGCGTTGCGCAGGATCGTCACTTGAAAAACACCCTGCATGAACTGGGTCAGGGTTCTTTCGAGCATCAGCAGAAAGGCCATGCGGAAGAGCCCGATCGTCATGCTCGAGCCGGCCTGGAAGTAATCGGGGCTCAGGACCAGGTATTTCGCCAGCAGGAATACCGGCAGGGCCAGGAGGAAAAAATAGTTATCGCGGTAAGAGTCGTCCCTGCGGTGGCGGATGAGCGTCCACATGAGCATCGCGACGATCGAGGCGAGAAACAGGTTGTTCGACACCCGGAAGAGGAGTGGCGGCCAGACCCCCTCGAACCACATGCCGATGCGTTCGAACAGCCATGCGGCCGCGAGAAACATGAGCGACCCGCCGTGGTAACCGCGGACCTTCACCCAGTTCTTGGTTGACGTCAGCAGAAACCCGCCGAGTACGGCCCAGCCGAAACCGAAGAACATCTCGTGGGCGTGCCACTGAACCACGGAATACGAGGTTGCAGGCACCGGGATCGCGTTCGCGTGGAGCAAGACCCACAGCACCGGCAGGCTCAGGCCGGATAAATAGGCCAGCCCGAAGAACGGACGGAAGCCGACGAGCCAGAGCGGCCAGGCCGCCGGCGGTTTCACAAGAACCCTCGGTGGAAGTTAGAAGTTAGAGGATAAATCTGACACCTTTTCGGTACTACTTCGGTACTACTTGGGGTTTTCCTTGTTCTTATCCGGTTCATTCTCCGGGTGTTTCTTTTCATTCTTGGCGTCTTTTTTCCCCGACGCGCTGAGCGAGCCGCCGGCCTTCTTCAGCTCCTGGCCCATGCCTTTGAGCAATTTGCCGAAATTATTTCCGACCTTCTTGGCGCTGTCATCAAGGCTGGTATCGTCGGCCGCCAAGGCGGGGCCAACCGCGAGGCCGGCGGCGGCGAGGAAGCCCGCGATCCACAGCGGCCGCAGACGGCACGCTCCGCCCAAGCTACCCCTCCTTCCCGGGGGTCTCGCCCTGATCCGGGGGCTGGTCCGGATTTTCACCGGGCTGATCGGCGCCTTTCGCCAGCTTGCGCTGGCGTTTCTCTTCCATCTTTTTCTTCTTTTGCAGTTCTTTCTGGCGCTTTTGAAACTGATAGTTCGGTTTTACCAATGTTGCGCCCTCTTTATAAAGATAATCGGGATTACAGGGATATGGATGGTACGCCTTGCGGTAAATCTCCGCACCCCCAATTCGACTTGTCGCGCTATCCTGCCGCTGCCTCCCCCATCGCCTTCTTCAGGTATGGGTTCTTCCCCGATCGCGGTTTGGGGTGGCGGGGGACTCACGGGTGCGCGGCCTCTGCCTCGCCGGCCTCGCCCGCATGCCCACGGATGACTCCGATGAAGTCCTCACCGTAGGCCGCGAGCTTGCGTTCGCCGACGCCGGATATGTGCGCGAGATCGTTCAAGGTCCGGGGCCGGCGCTCGACCATTTCCGCAAGGGTGGCGTCGTGGAAGACCACATACGGCGGCACACCTTGCTTCTTGGCAAGTTCGAGTCGGCGCGCGCGCAAGGCTTCCCATAGACGCTGATCGGTTTCCTTGGTGAAAGGGCTGCGCGCGGCGCGCGGGGTCTTGGTCTTTTTGGTCTTTTCGGGTTTGACGTCGCGGCGCAGCATCAGGCGTTCTTCGCCGCGCAGCACCGGGCGGCTCAAGTCGGTCAAGCGCAGGCCGCCGTGGCCTTCGAGGTCCACGGCCAGCAGGCTACGGCTGATGAGCTGGCGGAAGACGCCGCGCCATTCGTTATTGTCCAGTTCCTTGCCGATGCCGAAGGTGGAGAGTTGGTCATGGCCGAAGCGTTTGATGCGGTCGTCGTCTTTACCGAGCAGCACGTCCACCAAATAATTCACCCCGAATCGTTGGCCGGTGCGGTGCACGCAGGATAGCGCCTTCTGCGCGGGGACGGTGGCGTCCCAGGTTTCGGGCGGCTCCAGACAGGTGTCACAATTGCCGCAGGGTTTGGGCAGCGTCTCACTGAAGTAGGTAAGCAGCGCCTGACGGCGGCAGGTGGTGAGCTCGCATAAGCCCAGCATGGCGTCGAGCTTGTGGCGTTCGACACGTTTGTGGGCGTCGTCAGACTCGGAGCTCTCCAACATCTGGCGCAGGGTAATGACATCCTGCAGGCCATAGATCATCCACGCGTCGGCCGGGAGGCCGTCGCGACCGGCACGGCCGGTTTCCTGATAATAGGCTTCGACGCTCTTCGGCAGGTTGAGGTGCGCGACGAAACGCACGTTCGGTTTGTCGATGCCCATACCGAAGGCGATGGTGGCGACTATTATCACGCCTTCCTCGTTCAGGAAGCGCGACTGGTTGGCGGTGCGCACTTCCGCACTCAGGCCGGCGTGATACGGCAGCGCCGCGAGGCCGTTGGCGGCGAGCCAGGCGGCGATTTCATCCACGCGCTTGCGCGACAGACAATAGACGATGCCGGCGTCACCGGCGTGCTCCTCACGAATGAAACGCAGCAACTGCTCGCGCGCGCTGCCGCCCGCGTTCGACTGGCGGATGCGGTAGCGAATGTTGGGACGGTCAAAGCTGCTGATGAAGACGCGCGCGTCTTCGAGCTTCAGGCGCGCGATGATCTCGCGGCGCGTGGGCTCGTCGGCGGTGGCGGTGAGGGCGATGCGCGGCACGTCGGGGAAACGCTCGTGCAACACATTCAGCCCCATGTATTCGGGACGGAAGTCGTGGCCCCATTGCGAGACGCAGTGCGCCTCGTCGATGGCGAAGAGCGCGAGCCTCGTGCGGGCGAGCAAATCCAGAGTGCGATCGAGCAACAGGCGCTCGGGCGCGACGTACAGCAGATCGAGCTCGCCGCGCAGCAGTTGCGCCTCGATATCGCGCGCCTGCGCCGCGTCGAGCGTGGAATTGAGAAACTCCGCGCGCGCCCCGGCCTGTTTCAACGCGGCCACTTGATCCTGCATCAACGCGATCAGCGGCGAGACCACGATGCCGGTGCCGGGGCGGGCGATCGCCGGGATCTGGTAGCACAGCGACTTGCCGCCTCCGGTGGGCATGAGCACCAGCGCGTCGCCGCCCGCCATGAGCGTGCCGATCACCTCCGCCTGCGGGCCGCGGAAGCGCTCGTAGCCGAAGACGCTGTGGAGGATCTCTCGGGGTTGGTCGTCCATCTGAGTGCGCACGGTAGTGCGGTACAGCCGCGGGCGCAAGTTGGAAACCGGCGCTACCGGGCGCGGCCCATGGCCCACGGGTTCGGTTTCAGCCCGGTTTGCGCAGCAGGTCGGCGTATCGCTTGCAGGCGTCGGTGACGGTGAAGATACCCGCGAGCTTGCCGTTACGGACGACCAGCACCGTTTCGACGTGTTTCTCGGCCATGAGGGTAAGCACGTTCGCGAGCGGCTCCTCCGGCGCGACGGCGAGAACTTCCTTGCTGCAGACGTCGCGCACCCGCGCCTCGCCGCCGCTTGAGACATCCAGCCCCAGCTCCGCCGCGCGCCTCAAGCCCCAGTCCGAAAGCACCCCCACCAGCGTTTCGCCCTCCCGGACCGGCAGGTGGCGGATATTGAGCTGCGTCATCATGGTCCGGGCGCTGCTCGCATGGGCGTCGGCCTCGACGGAATAGGGGAACGGCGTCATCGCGGATTCGATCGTCGGTTGCTGCGCCATGCGTGCCGGGCCTGTTTTGTTAGATTATTCCAAATACGATAGCAGCCGGTCGGCGAAAGTCCACGCACGCGGTCGGCGATGTCGCTGACGGCGGAAGCCAGGTTTAGCGCTCGCCCCGTTTGCGTTTCTCCTGAATGATCCGCACTTTTCGATGCCCAAAAGGGGACAACGCTGCAGCGCCTGTCAGCCACCTTTTTTGGCGGATGTCGCCCGAGCAACCTCGGCCATCCGGGCCAATTCGAGTATTTCTTCCGCCCGCGCCAGGCGTTGCGCCGACGTAGCCTTAAGCCAAGTCTTGAGCTGCGCCTCTTCCACGTCCGCAAAAGTAACGGGGCAGAAGGGTTCGGCCTCTCTATTCGGTTTCGGATTGCTTGCCATATCCTTCGACGACAACATACCGAACCTTGGCCTCGTTGAGTCGTTGAAAGACCGGAATGAAATATGGCATGGATTATCTTAATTAACGAGGTTTCTATCATACCTTCCGGTATACCTCGGCGCCCTGCTGCACGAACTCCGCCGCCTTCTCTTCCCTACCCTGCTTGAGCGCCTCGGCTTCCGAGAGGCGCTGGCCGGCGGCGCAATCCAAGAAGACGAACGGCAAATCAGGCGGCGTGCAGGGTCAGCATCGCCTTGGGATTTTTCTCCACGATCCGCAACAAGGCACGTGCCGGGCCGGTGGGACGGGTGCGGCCCTGCTCCCAGTTCTGGAGCGTGCGCAGGTTCACGCCGATGAGCGCGGCAAACTGCGATTGGCTCAAACCCGACTTGCGGCGGATCGCGCGCACGTTCGGCTCGCGGACCTTGATGACCCGCGCGCCCGCTACTTTCTCGTCGCGCATGTGACGACCCATATCCTGTACACTGGAAACCAGTTCCGCGAACGCTTTCTTATCCATCGTGTGTCTCCTCTTCTATTTTGCCAGCGTGGCGAGTGGTAAAACCTCGACTCGCTTGGCAAGCGCATAGCGGGTACTGCCCGGATACAGGATCACCAAGCGGTCGAGTCGCAGGTTTTCGAGCGCGATGCGCATCGAGGGCGTCAGCGTCGGCGCATCCATGCGTTTGATCTCCACACCCAGGCGTCGCCCGTCCTTGAACAGCAACAGGTCCAGCTCAGCCCCCTGATGCGTCGCCCAGAAATAGGCCTCGTCCGGCTGGAAGTGCTTGAGCGCTTCCTCCACCGCATAACCTTCCCAGGAGGCGCCGCACTTCGGATGCGACAGCAGCTCTTTGTCGGTGCGGATACCGAGCAGTTGATGCAACAAACCGCTGTCCCGCACGTAGATCTTCGGCGACTTGACCTGGCGCTTACCGAGATTTTCGTGCCACGGTTGCAGCTGTCGCACCATGAACAGCCCGGTCAGGGCATCGAGATACCGGCGCACGGTTGGCTCGCTTACCCCCAGCGAGCGCGCCGGTTCCGCCGCGCTCCAGATGTTTCCGTGATAATGCGCGACCATGGTCCAGAATCGCAGCATCGCCTGGGCGGGTATGTTGATCCCGAGTTGCGGCAAATCGCGCTCCACGAAAGTCTGGATGAACTGCCGCCGCCACGCGAGACTATCCGCGTTGCTGCGTGCCAGAAACGCGCGCGGGAAGCCGCCACGCAACCAGTGACGATTCTGGAGCTTGGTCCCGGCCTCGGCCAGACTGAAACCGGACAGCGGTATCGTCTCCGCGCGCCCGGCCAGTGATTCCGACGACTGGCGCAGCAGTGCGGGCGAGGCGCTGCCCAAGATCAGGAATCGCGCCCGCAGTGGCTTGCGGTCCGCCAGCACGCGCAGGACGGGAAAGAGGTCCGGCCGCCGCTGTACCTCGTCGATCACGACCACTCCGCGCAACGTCGAAAGCGACGTCATCGGCTCGGCGAGGCGCGCCAGGCTCGTGGGGTCTTCGAGGTCGAAGTAATTCGGCGAGTCCGGCGGGACGATCTGACGCGCCAAGGTCGTCTTGCCGCACTGCCGCGGTCCGATCAACGCCACGACTCGGCTGCGCTTGAGCGCGCGACGGATCTGGCCAAGCTCCTGCGGGCGTGTGATCACCGCCGAAGCGTACCATGAAAATCGAACATAACCTATTCGATTTTCATGGTACCGGAGGCCCTGCACCAGAAAACATTGGTGGCCCCATTGCCCAGGAAAAGCCAATGCCCTCAGGCTTTCTTATAAATCTCCGCCCCCTGCTTCACGAACTCCTTCGCTTTTAGTTCCATTCCTTTCTTAACGGCTTCGTTCTCTGAAACGCCGAGAGTGGAGGCATACTCGCGGACCTCTTGCGTGATCTTCATTGAACAGAAGTGCGGGCCGCACATACTACAGAAGTGCGCGAGCTTGGCGCCTTCCTGCGGCAGCGTTTCGTCGTGAAATTCCTGCGCCTTCTCGGGATCGAGACCGAGATTGAACTGGTCGGCCCAGCGGAACTCGAAGCGCGCCTTGGAGAGCGCGTTGTCGCGCAGTTGCGCGCCCGGGTGGCCCTTGGCGAGATCGGCGGCGTGCGCCGCGATCTTGTAGGCGATGATGCCGTCGCGCACGTCCTGCTTGTCCGGGAGCCCGAGATGTTCCTTGGGCGTGACGTAGCACAGCATGGCCGTGCCGTACCAGCCGATCTGGGCGGCGCCGATGGCCGAAGTAATATGGTCGTAGCCGGGCGCGATGTCGGTGGTCAAGGGCCCTAACGTGTAGAACGGCGCCTCGAAGCAGTCCTCGAGCTCCTTGTCCATGTTCTCCTTGACGAGCTGCATCGGGATGTGGCCCGGGCCTTCGATCATCGTCTGCACGTCGTGCCGCCACGCGATCTGGGTGAGCTCGCCGAGCGTTTCGAGCTCGGCGAACTGGGCGCGGTCATTGGCATCGGCAATGCAGCCGGGCCGCAGGCCATCGCCCAGGGAGAACGCAACGTCATAGGCCCGCATGATCTCGCAGAGCTCCTCGAAGTTCGTATAGAGGAAATTCTCCTTGTGGTGCGCCAGGCACCACTTGGCGAGGATCGAGCCGCCGCGCGAGACGATCCCGGTGACACGCTCGGCGGTAAGCGGGATGTAGGCCAGGCGCACGCCGGCGTGGATGGTGAAGTAATCCACGCCCTGCTCGGCCTGCTCGATGAGCGTGTCGCGAAACATCTCCCAGGTAAGCTCCTCCGCTCTTCCGTCCACCTTTTCCAGCGCCTGGTAGATCGGCACCGTGCCGACCGGCACCGGGCAGTTTCTTATGATCCACTCGCGGGTCTCGTGGATGTTCTTGCCGGTGGAGAGGTCCATGAGCGTGTCGCCGCCCCAGCGCACCGACCAGACCATTTTCTCGACTTCTTCTTCGATACTCGATGTAACAGCAGAGTTACCAATGTTCGTGTTGATCTTCACCAAAAAGTTGCGGCCGATCGCCATCGGCTCGGATTCCGGGTGGTTGATGTTGGCCGGGAGGATGGCGCGCCCGCGCGCGATCTCGGCGCGCACGAACTCGGGCGTGATCTCATCCGGGATGCTCGCGCCAAAGCTCATGCCCTTGTGCTGGCGCAGCAGCTTCGCGTAGCGCGGGTCGCGCTTAAGCTCATTCAGCCGCAGGGTCTCGCGGATCGCGACATACTCCATCTCGGGCGTGACGATCCCCCGGCGCGCGTAGTGCATCTGGGTGACGTTGCCGCCGGCCTTGGCGCGCCGCGGCTGGCGCAGATGCCCGAAGCGCAGGCTGGCGAGCCTCGGGTCGCGTTCGCGCGCGCGGCCGTACTCGGAGGTCGGGCCGTCGAGCTGCTCAGTATCGCCGCGCTCGCGGATCCATTGCTCGCGCAGCGCGGAGAGCCCCGCGCGCAGGTCGATGTGCGCGGCTGGGTCGGTGTAGGGGCCGGAGGTGTCGTACACCGTGATCGGCGGGTTTTCTTCCGACCCGCGGTTTGTCGGCGTGTCGGTCTGGCCGATCTCGCGCATGCCGACGCGCAGGTCCGGGCGGCTGCCGGCAACGTAGATCTTGCGCGAGCTCGGGTACGGCGCGGTCGCCTCGGCCGAGAGCGGCGCGACGGGTGCGATAAAATCTTTGGGATTGGCGCTCATGGGCACATCCTCAGTCGTAAAGTGCAAGATCGCGGCGGCCGCGCGCGACATGCGTGCGTCCCGGTACGGCACGGGGGTGAGAAACTGCGAGGCTGGCTCATCGCTTCCCTACGCCGGAATGAACCGGATCAGGTTCAAAGGGTGTTTCTCACCCCGCCACTAAAGTCGGACCAGATTATCGGGGGCCAAGCAGCCGGGTTGAAACTCGGGCGCTCGTCTTGGACACCGGTCTGTCGAACTTTAGTGGCGGGGACCCCTAGCAGTAAAACCCAAACTAAAGGATTCCCGGCGGGATTTCAACCTTAAACCCTACTCCGGGCGCTGATTTGCGGCTCGATCTTGCCCGCGCGGCGCAAACTGCATAACCTAAGCGGCCTTCAGACCACACCGGGTATACCTTTATGTCCGCGATGGATTTCGAACTGGCGCGTCACAACATGGTGGAAAGCCAGATCCGCCCGTGGGAAGTGCTCGACCAGCGGGTGATCGATCTCGTCAGCCGCGCGCCGCGCGAGGACTACGTGCCCGCGCCCTACCGCACCCTCGCCTTCGCCGACATGAGCCTCCCGCTCGGCCGCGCGCAGGTGATGATGCAGCCCAAGATCGAGGCCCGACTCGTGCAGGAGCTCGAGATCGGTCCCAAGGACAAGATCCTCGAGATCGGCACCGGCAGCGGTTACATGACCGCGCTCCTCGCGGCGCTCGGCGGCCATGTGCACAGCGTCGAGATCTTCCCCGAGTTCACGCAGGCCGCGCAAGAGAAGCTCGCCGGCCACGGCGTCCGGAACGTCACACTCGAGACCGGCGACGGCGCGCGCGGCTGGGAAAGCCACGCGCCCTACGATGCGATCCTGATCACCGGCGCGCTGCCCGTGCTGCCCGAGAGTTTCAAGAACGGTCTGGCGCCGGGCGGGCGGCTCATCGCGATCGTGGGCAAGTCCCCGGTCATGGAGGTGCAGCTCATCCGCCGCCTGGGCGCGAACAGCTTCGGCATGCATTCGTTGTTTGAAACCGATCTGCCGCCGCTCCTGAACGCCTATGAGCCGGCGAAGTTCGTGTTCTGAGGATGTCGACGACTGGCCACGCGGCGGCTCAGGGAGCGTCTCGCCGCGGGCAGGCGACCTGGTCGCGCGACCTGTTCGGCACCACTCGACCGGCACTCGAGAACGATCCGCGCGTTCGCGCCGCGCCGCGATGAGCCCGACCCGGTTTTATACCCCGCAGGAGGCCGAGGCGGCCTTCTATGCCGCCTTCGCCAAACAAGACCTCGCCGCCATGATGGCGGTCTGGGCCGATGACCCGCAGATCGCCTGCATCCTTCCGCTCGGCCCGAAACTGATCGGGCCCGAGGCCGTGCGCGCGGGCTGGGAGACGATCTTCCATCATTCTCCGCAGATGCAGCTTCTGATCGAGGAGCAAGGCCGCGCCCAGGACGGCGCGCTCGCGGTGCACACCGTGCAGGAGCACATCCGCGTCGGGGGCCAGACGTCGCAGGCCCCGGTGCTGGTCACCAACATCTACCGGCTCACGGACGGCGGCTGGCGCATGGTCCTGCACCACGCCTCGCCCGCGCCCCAGCCGCGCAAGCAACGGAAGAAGACGCTGCATTAATGCGGTGACTAGTGACTAGCAGCCTGTCAGACTTAGACCGCGGCGCCATGCGCCGTCGGGTAAATTGACCTGACGATTTGTTTGCATCGGTGATTTTTTACTGTGAGCGGACGGTCCGAGGGAGAGACTTACCCCGTCAGCACGTACATCCGCTTCAGGTTCCAGGCCATTGCTACCAGGTCCCACTCGCCTTTGACGTTGTCGAGGCCCCGCAACAGGAACTGCCGGAAGCCCAGCACCGATTTGACGATGCCGATCACGGGCTCCACCGTGCATTTGCGCTGCGCGTACAAGGCTCGCCCTGCTTTTGTCTTCAGGCGGTGACGCATGGCCTCTACCGCGGTGGCGTCTGCAACCAGGGGCGGGGTGATGTGCTTCCCAGCTGACGGCAATGAGCGGGAGGATGTTATGGGTCGCACAGGCGTTGACGTTGGCCTCGCTGTAGAAGCCGGTGTCCGCGACCAGGGTGCCGATGTTGCCCAAGGCGTCCGGCAAGGCGTCGAGCTTCTTCAACATCGGTTCGATTTGCTGTTTATCGTTGCACGCTTGCACGGTGTTCGACCCCACGATCAGCAGGCTGTCCATGTCCACGGCCACCTGGGCGTTGTAGCACTGCTCGAAGCCGCCGCCCGTAACCTTCATGATGCGGGATTCTTCGTCGGTGAGGTTGATCTGGTCCTTGTCCGCGGGGACGATCTGCGGCGGGGCGGGCGGTTGGCCGCG